>Ga0187886_1002759_pt1 | contig 13709 bp, 5 predicted proteins | sample June2016WEW_20_1_FD_133001 | JGI IMG/M metagenome (GOLD analysis project Ga0187886, IMG submission 133001) | Peatland microbial communities from SPRUCE experiment site at the Marcell Experimental Forest, Minnesota, USA - June2016WEW_20_150 | ecosystem: Environmental > Terrestrial > Soil >... | reverse complement strand
GTGCGTACGCACGCTCACCCCCAAAAATCTGGGAGTTGTAATTATCTTTATTAGGAATTATCTGGATAACTGCCGATAAATGTGCAAAAAAGCAGCGATTTTTAGAAAAATACTGTAACATAATACCAACACCAACGAGGCTGCCATGTTAGAACATCCCGACCAGATCAACGCCATGACCCGGGCGATCATCCGGGAAATCGTTGTCGCCATGGGCCTGCCGCCGGAAGGTTGGCAGCGCAGCCTGCTCGAACCGCTATTCTGGCAGCCGGCCCACCGTTTTACCACCCTTTTTACCGCCTTTAACGACCGGGTCGCTCTATATGGCCTCTCTGCTGGAGCGCGCTGGCTGCAGCAGTTCTTTGTCAGGGACTGCCAGGTGTATGGCGCCGAAAACCTCCCAGTGCAGGGCCCGCTGCTAGTCGCCTCTAACCACCCGGGCGGTTACGATTCAGTGCTGCTCACTGCCAACCTGCGCGACGACCTGCGCATCCTCGCCAGCGGGGTGCCCTTCACCATGGGCTTTCCGGCCGTCAGCGAACACCTGATCTTCGTCACCCCCGACCCGCGCCAGCGTATGACCGCCATCCGCGCTGCCATCCGCCATCTGCAAACGGGCGGGGCGGTGCTGACCTTCGCCACCGGCCTGGTCGACCCTGACCCGGCCAGCATGCCCGGCTCGGAGGAAACCCTGCAAACCTGGTCAAAGAGCCTGGAAATTTTTCTGCGCAAAGCGCCTCACACACAAGTCGTGCCCGCCATTGTCAGCGGCATTCTCTCCCGGAGCAATTTGAAAACCCCGTTGCTGGCCCTGGCCAGGCAGGATTGGGAAAAACGCAAGCTGGCCGAAATCCTTAAAATCATTCAATTGATGATCTTTCACCGCCCGTCTAGCGATATCCCCTGCATCTCGTTTGGCCAGCCCATCTGTGATGCCGGGTTGGACCAGGCAGAGCTCATGTCCACCGTCATCGCTCAGGCGGTCTGCCTGTTGGCGGAACACCGGCAAAGGATCACTGCGCCGGCAGTCTGATCAGGCCCGCAGCACCTGCGCCAGCTGGTGGCGGATCGAGGCGCTGATTGTCAGCACCTCGGCCACCACCACGATCAGGGTAAAGGCCAGGGTCAGGTGGATCACCTGTTGTTCGGCGATAATGGGCAGCAGTGGGGGCAGCGGCACGCCCTTTCCGCCGGTGTAGCGGAAGAATGGGATGAACATGCGGGAGGCAGCCATCCCCACCAGGGCCCCAGCCACCACGCCAAAGGCGGACAGGAAAGTGTATTCGATCACCACCTGGCTGATGATCTGGCGCCGCAGCACACCCACTGCCTGCAGTACGCCGAAGCGGAAGACGCTCTCGCGCAGCGAGGCGTAGCTGTAGATCAGCAGGCCGAGGATGGCCATGATCGCCGTGGCCAGGAAGCCGGTGGTCAGCGTGCCAAAAATGCCCACTCGCTCCATTTTTGCCTGTTCGGCGGCCAGGTTAGCCTGGGCATCATTGATCACTTCTGCGCGGATACTCAGCGTATGCAGAATCATGCCCGGCAGGTTTTTCCGGTCTGTCCCCGGTTTCAGCTTCAGCCAGATATCATGCGGAACCGTGAAGCTGAACAACGACGAAAGGTTATCCATGTTGCCGATCACTGCCGGCCGCTCGTCCTCGTACACTGTCGGGAAATAATCGTACACACCGGCGATGGTGAACTCCGACTGGACTTCTGCCCCCGCCATGATACCCACCAGCGCGGGCACCCGGTCGCCCACGTGTAACTGGTTGTCTGCCAGAAAATTGCGCGAGACCAGGATGCCATCCGGCATGGCGGCCAGCCTATTCATCAAGCTGCCCAGATCCTCTTGCGACAGGTCGCGGCGGTACCAGGCCACCTGCGGAAAATCCAGTCGGTCGATGGCCAGGAAGTTCCCGTCGATCTCCTCCCCCGCTGGCGGCGTGATTTTGAAGTAGAATTTGCCCACCCGGGCGGCTTTGAGGACCCCGCTGACTCTTAGAAATTCCTGCGGGTCGGGGATCCAGCTCCCGTCGATGTAGGTGGTTCCCTCCACGTTGGGCGCCGGATGGATGGTCATATCGGCCCCCGCGTTGTAGTAAGTGCGGTCGACCAGCCATTGGTCCAGGCTGGCCGCCATCGAGAGGGTATAGACGCCCAACGCCAGGGCCACGATTACCAGCAGCAGCGGGCTGAGATAATCCTGGCTCTGCCGCCCCACCTGGCGCAAAGCCAGGTGCACGGTGATCCAGGGCATGCGGCTGGCTAGCAGGTCAACCAGGCGCATCGTGAGAGAAAACAGGCGCATCGTCACCAGGGCAATGGTAATGATGAACAGGGCCGGGACCAGGATGAGCAGCGGGTCGTTGAAGAGGTCGGCCGGCTTGCGGGTGACCAGGTTGGCCAGGCTGCCTTTCTTGACCATCTGGTCGTAGGCGTAGAAAACGGGCAGAAGCAAGACCAGGTCCAGGTAAGTGCGGTGCCAGAAGGGCATGCGCGCCGGCCGCGCCCACTCGCGTTCCTCGGCGACCTTACTTTTCCGCGCCACCTGCAGGGCCGGCGCCAGCCGCGCCAGCATAGAAATGGCCAGGGCCAAAACGGCCAACGGCCAGCTCAAGCCCTCCAGGGAGACCGGCAGGTCGGCCCGCCCAGTAAAAGTCAAGAAGCTGGCCGTGTAACCCATCAGGCGCGCCAGCAGCATGCCGAAGCCAATCCCCAGCGGGTATCCGGGGATAAACAGCAGCAGTTGTTCCAGAAAGGCCAAATTGAGCACCCCCGCCGTGCCGATGCCGCGGCTGACCAGGATCGAGGTCTCTTTGCGCTGCCAGCGAGCGATGATCCCTGAGGTCAGCGCCAGGAAGTAGAGCAGGATGATAAAGGCGGGGATATTGTAAGCCAACAGCAGCACGGTTAGGATATTGCTGCGCTGCACGAAGCTCTTCAGCGGGTCTAGCGGGGGCATATTCAACCGCGCCCCGGGCAGCATCTGGTTGACCAGGTACACTGCCTGGTTGAAGCCGTCCAGGTAGCTGGCGCCTTTGCTGGCCAGGATACTCTGGTCGTCCAGGATGATGTACCAACTCACCTCGCGCGAACGGGATGGCAGGAGCGGCTGGACAAATTTAATGTAATCCTTGCGGCGCACCAGCAGGACGTTCTTCAGCGAGGTGTCGGGGTCGTTGAACCAGAAGCTGCTGTCCTGGCCAGTGGAACGCCAGAAACCCACCAGGCGCACGGGGATCTGGTTGTCGGCCAGGCTCACCCCCACCTGCAGGGTCTCCCCTATGTTAACGCCCATTGTCTGGGCGGTATCTTCGTGCATCCAAACGTCCAGCATCTTATCCGAGACCCCATTTTCGTCGAAAGGCTGCCCTTCGACCTTAAGGTGATTGGCCACGTCGGCGATATAAATCAGCTCGGTTTCCCCCAGGTAGTTTTTCCCGGCGGCGTATAACTGCGAATTGGGCGACGGGCCCATCATCATCCCGCCGCTGGAAATTTCCAGGCCCTGGAAGCGCAGGGGCAGGCCGACCTGTCGGGAGAGGATACCGGAAATTGTTTTGGAAAGCTTTTCGGCGGTTTCCAGGGGCACAGGCGTGCGGCTGGAGGGGAAGTAATATACCGAGGTAGAGAAGGGCGGCCGGCCGGTGCCGGCGCTGAAATCGCTCAGCTCCTGCAGCAGGATCACCCGGTCGACCGCCGTAGAAAAGAATGAGGCATCCGTGACCAGCCCGACTGACAGGATGATGCCCACCAGGGCCAACAGGGTCAGGCCGCGGTGGTGGCCCTGGCGTTTCAGCACCAGCCTGAGCATCCCATTGAGCTGGGCAAGCGGATTGGAGAACGTGAGCCAGGCAGGTTTTTTGGGCCTGGCTGTTAGCGAGCTAAGAAAAATTAGGATCCGCCTGATGTAATTCATCACCGGGAAGTGAAAACGACTGCCTTGATTATAACCTTATTCAATTATCGTTAAATCGGTTATGATTTTATTTCATTCATCCCTAGTATTCCCGTTAAGCGCTGCAAGGTATGCTGCCATTACAGGAAAATAGGTTAGATGGGCTTTATTGCCTCGATTCGGGCTACCAGACCTGGCCAAGACCTCCTGCATCAGGTAGATATCGCCGGCTTCCCGAAGGGAAACGTCAAACAGAGCTTTTAGCCGGCTTTGTAATTCGGTGTGGTTTCGAGCATAGATCAATGACATGAGGAGCTGCCCTTGCCCGTAACCCATATGGCTCGGATATGGTTTTGGCAGATGCCAGCGCATGATCCTTGGATCGAAGGGATCCCCAGGTTGCTCCAAGGCCAGCCGGAGGGGTTCTTTCGCTCTGCTATCCTCCGCGTTCAGAAGCCCCACGTCCGGATCTTGCAGGAAGTAGTTGGCAGCCAGAGAATAACAGGAGAGACCGAGCCGCTGTGGGCGGTTATCACTCGCATCAGGCAGCTCCTTGTACGGAAGATAGGTCGTATAACAATTTCCGACTTCGTCAGGAATATCCAAATAAGGATTGCCTGCCTTTCCGTATAAATCATTAGTCAGGCCTGACATCAGCCTGGCTACAATCCCTGAAAAATGCTCTAAATCTTCTTTATTTTCCTTATCGGCCGCAATATTGATGAATAGTTGGATACCTGCGGCTGTCGGTGCCTTGGTAAAGGTCCCATAGCCTGTGTTCCACACGTTGGATTCCGTAATTCGGTTTCCATCACACAACTGAAAGATTCTCCCTGTATTTTGAGCTGGGCATTTTGTTTGCGGAAATTTACCTTGTTCACGAGTGATCGCATGGCTGCTTCATCCCTGATTTAATGAACAATTCATAACTCGGAAATGGAATAAAATCCTGCGCCAACATCAAAGTCATTTTAATCAGTTTTTTTGTCCTGTATGGCACACATTGTGCACAGAGTCGTGGATATATCGGTATTACTCAACAAGCGCAACTTTCAAATTTATATCTCCAGTGAGGGAATCTTACAATTATGCATCACACTCACTCCAGCTACGAGCTGGCTCATTCGCAAGGTAACTTCGGTACGAAAAGTACTTTAGGATGCATTTTTTGCGCTATCACGCTGCTCGCCATGCTTATGGTCGCTTTATTACCCACAGTCGGAGCCCGCGCCCAGGACGCGGCAACCGCGGAAACACAAACGCCAACAGCCAACCTGCGCACAACGGGAACGACCGTGGTCCTTACAAATACACCGGCAGATGCGCCATCGGCAACGCCTGTGGAGACGCAAGATCTTGCGTCTCCACAAAGCCCTACATCTACACAGGATCTCGCCTCTCTAACCCCAGTTCCTACCTCAACCAGCCAGATTTCGGCAACAGCTTTGGGCGAAGCGTCACCTTCGGCCACCCTTAGCGCTACCCCGCCGGTAGATAAAGTAACGGAGAGTTCTGTACAATCGCAATCGAGCCCGGCTTGCCAGAGCAGTGAAAAAACTGCCACCGTCAAATTGGATGGGATAACGATCTCAGTCTGCGCGCCCATTTTGCCTGGTGACTTTATCATCCCTGACCCGAGCAGTTCAGACCAGATAGCCACGGCCGCCACTCTGAATCCTTATCAAGAATTCTCGATCACGGCAATTCCCTATGGCTTGAAGGTTAGCACCGAGACCCTGCCAACTGCCGCGGCAGGTCTGGCCGGACAGTACCAGCAGGATTTGAAGAATGCCCGTATTGCGCAAGGCGGCCAGGTGAAAGAGGGACCCGCTGCATCAATTTTTAGCAGCTCGGTTAGCAGTATCGCCAGCCTGGTGAGTTTAAAAATCCACGGGGATACCCCCAGCAATGTAGTGATCGTGGAATGGGTGGCGGATGCCGGGAAGCGCTTATGGATCATTCGCTACTCACAAGAGGTGGCCGAAGGTACCAATCAACCGGCTGACGACATCATCAACACCGTGATCCAACCCCTGGCACAGGTGATTGTCAGCAGCCAGGACATCGCCAGCCCCTCCACCAGCGCCAAATATTTAGCTGCATTCATTCCGCCGCCAAACGCTGGAATCACTGCACAGGCCGCCGGAGATCTGCCATTTCCATCCTGGTGGAACGGCGATTGCGACAAGAATAATTTTCCCGGCTCTTACGCCCTGGGTGGAATATACCGAGGCGTAAAAGCTTGCGGACCGATCAATACAGAGAGGGTGGTTCAGTTTGCCCCGGGATTGTGGGGGGAATTGGAATGGCAGTGCGTGGAGTTATCCATGCGCTTCCTTTACCTGGCCTATGGCATCCTACCTTATCCCGGTAACGGCAAGGACGTCGTATGGAATTACACACCCAAAAGTACCGATGAAGTACAGCTTGTAAAAATAGCCAATGACACCGTGGGTAAGTTCCCACAAGCGGGTGACGTGCTCAGTTACGGCACTACCTCAACCTACGGCCATACCTCGGTCGTGACCGGCTCCAATGTTGACAGCAATGGCAACGGCACCGTTACCATCATCGAACAAAATGTTTCCAACCCAAGCAATGGAATAGAAACACTGGCGGTAACGAATTGGCAAGTGAAGTCCTGGATGGTCATCACCGGCTGGCTGCATGGAAATAACCCGGTCCCCACCCTCAGCAGTATCAGCCCAACCAGTGTCATGGCGGGCACAAAAGGGCTGGTCGTGAGTGCCTTTGGAACAAACTTCGTCAGCAGCTCGGTGGAGCGCTGGAACGGCAAAGACCTGGTCACGGCCTTTGTCAGTAGCACCGAATTGATCGCAGCCGTGCCCGATAGCTACATCACCACCAGCGCTACGGCCAGTGTGACCGTTCACAACCCCGGCCCGGGCGGCGGCACTTCTTCAACCAAAACCTTTACCATCAATAACCCGGTACCCGTTCTGACCAGCCTCAGTCCCATCACTGCCTTGATCGCTGGCAGCAGTTTTACCCTGACAGTTACCGGTTCCAATTATTTTAAAACCTCCAAGGTACTGTGGAACGGTTCAGCCTTGAGCACCACCTTCGTCAGCGGTATCCAGCTGACCGCCTCAGTGCCCTCATCCGATCTGAAAACGGCCGGAGAAGTTAATATCACAGTGTCCAATCCCACCCCGGGCGGCGGCACTTCCGAAGCGCAGACCTTTACGGTCAACTACCGCGTGCCAACGCTTAAATCGATTTCTCCCACCTCGGCGCTGGCCAATTCTAACAACCTGACCCTGACGGTCAACGGAACCTACTTCGCTTCCGGCGCAATCGTATGCTGGAACGGAATAAATCTTACCACCACCTATGTCAGCAGCACAAAGTTGACCGCGGTGATCCCGGCTGCGAACTTGACCCAATCAGTCACAATACCCATTACGGTCTTCAATCCCAGCCCAGGTGGCGGTACATCAGCCAGCCAGAATTTCAACATCAACAACCCAATGCCGGCCATGACCAGCCTATTGCCGGATCACCTGACAGCCGGGGCAAGCACGTTTATCCTGACTGTGAATGGTAAGAACTTTGTCTCCACCTCAACGGTGCGTTGGAACGGGATAGATCTAACCACCACCTTTGTCAGCCCCACCCAGTTGACGGCACAGGTGACCACTCAACTGGCAGTCAATCCCGGTTGGATGAGCATCACAGTCTACAACCCGCCTCTGGCGGGCGGCACGTCAAGCCCGCTGATTTTCAAAGTCGTCAGCCAGACCCCGGGAGTGTGCGTACAAGCCAGGAATATCTTGTTGGGCGCGAGTGACATCAATAACAACGGTGGGACTGGCTCTACCAACAACATCGATACTTATCCGATCGTCAACTGGGATATGCACGGACCAGAATTCACCTATCTATTCAACACAGCTCAGCCAGCCACTGTGGCGGTGAATATCTGGGATAACACAGTAAAGGTAAAGGCCTTCCTGATCGATGGCGGGTCCGGCAGTTGCAACGCAGCCAACGGGCTGGCTTATGGGACTAAGATTGTTTTCCCCGCCCTGGCCAACCACAACTATTACTTCGCGGTTGACGGCTATCAAGGGGTTGCCGGCAGTTATAGGATCGCAGTCGATGCTTTTACCCCCACGGACGGATCGCAAATACAGACTGCCAGGCCCATTTTCCAATGGCCAGCCATCTCAGGGGCAAAAACCTACACCTTGCAGGTATCAACGAGCAGCAGTTTTTCCAGCCTGTTAATGAACAAGACCACCAGCGGCACAAGCTATGCTGTCGGAACAGCTCTGCCGTCAAACAAGCAGATTTATTGGCGGGTTAAAACAAACACCGGCAGCTACATCTACATGCCGAAGGGGCGCCTAGGCTTCAAAACCGGCAACCCGCCCAGCGTACCCAAATTAACTTACCCATCCACCAATAGCCTGCTGACGAGCTATACTCCGCTGTTGGATTGGAGCAACTCAACCTTGCCGGCCGGCGTCAGCCTGTCCTTTTACCAGGTCCAGGTGGCGCTCGATTCTGCCTTCAAGAGTATAGTGATCGACGAGAGCACAAGCCAGTCTTTTTATCCGGTAAGCTCGCCGGGCTTCACACCGGACACAAAGTATTACTGGAGAGTCCAGGCCTTCGGCAGCAACGGGAACAACAGCAACTGGTCGAGCGCCATTTATTTCCGGGCGGCCATGCTGCCAACCAGCCTGATATCACCAGCCAATAGTATCAACCCGGCTTTGACTACCTCCCGGCCCACATTTACCTGGAACCTGGTAACAGGGGCAACCTCCTATACCATCCAAATATCGACCAGCAGCACCTTCAGCAGTACGGTGGTTAATACCAAAGCCAGCGGGACGTCCTATGTGCCAACAAAGGATTTACCTTCAAGTAAAGTGTTGTACTGGCGAGTGCGCGCTGAAGGAGACAACGGGCCCAGCCTGTGGTCTCTAATATTTTCCTTCAGTACGGCGTAACAGGATTATTAAAGGAAAATCCGATGAAAAGCAACCCGACATCGATCCCCACCGGGAATGGCTGGCAAGGCGCATCGAAAGCAATGGCGACCGAACCTAAGCTTTCAGCAATTCTCCTGAAGATACCTCGCTGCAATCGCTAAAGCCCTGAAGCTGCCAGTTGCCCGGCATGGTGATCTCGGCCCAGTTGGAGCTATCGTACTCCAGTTGGGTAAACCCTTCTGGGATGCCTGCGGGGATGGGGCCAGGTGGATTTGCCTAATCTCTCAGTTCGGTCATTGCGCCATGTCCTCCTGGGCTAAAACTTTCAGGAAGGCCTGGGCATCTTCCGGGTTCAAAAATTCGTCTTCTTCGTGGTCAATTACCAGTAGAAAGCCTTTGCCCCCCAGGTTCTTGACGATGCGCCGCGCTCCCTCCGGGCATACGAACACCTGGCATAGCTTGCCGCCGTCCCGGATGCGCTTGAGCAGGGGCAGCCACTGGTCGGGGGTGGGCTGCCCATCGCCGGGGATCCACTGGATGCCGCGCAGGCGCGCCAGGCCCAGCAGCATGTCCAGGTGGGGGATCTCGCCTTTGCCGTCCAGGTGATAGAAAGCATAGTCGAGCGCGTCGCAGAGGTCGCTCAGGTCAGGCAGGACGAAGCGCTCGAACATGGCCGGCGAGATCATATAACAGAAATCCGATTGGAGCATATAGGTCTGGCCGGTGGTCCAGAGCGGCGCCCAGGTAGATGTGCCCCGGCAGGTGGGGCGGATGATTGCATCTAGCTCGGTGTAATAGCGCAGCCACAGGCCGGTGACACCTTTGACCAGGCGGTCAACCTCTTGGGGATGGTCCACCAGGTCGAACAGCAGATCATCACTGCCGTGGAAGGAGGCCAATACGTCCAGGTTGCCGCCCAGGTCGGTGTGTGAAATGGCCACCTGCCCCTGCCAGCGTTCGACCGCCGCGGCGGTCAGGGCCTTGACCCGCTTCCACCAGGCGTTTTCGGCATCGTAGTGCAGCTCAAGCTGCCGGATGTCGACCTTTCCAGGCGGGGTGAACCACACTGTTTCTGAGGGTTCCGCCACGCTGTTGACCCTGGCGCCCAGGAACCCGGCTGCCATGCCTGGGCCAAAGTTGATCCACCACCAGGGGAAGGCGTCGCCGTAGTAATGGGTGGCAGCGATGGCTTGTTCGTAATGGTCGACAATTTCCTCAACGCTCATGCTTAGCGGGTAGTTGGTCAGGAAGTCGAAGCGCGCAGGGGGCGGGAGCGGTTCGGTGGCAGCCAGGTAGACCAGTGGGTGGTCCAGCTCGCCTGCCCACCAGGCCATGTTGTCCTGTTCGATGCGTTCCCAGTCTTGTGTAGTGAAGTTCATTTTGGGCATGTCCTTTTCCTTACCAGATAATTAAAGTTTCAGGGTCTGTTGGCTCAACGACATTGGTGATGCGGACTCGGCGGTCAGTGGGCGTAGCCGGATGGTGAAACGCACTTCGCCCGCCTTTAACTGGTATTTTTCCAACCGTCCCGGTCCACAGGCGGCGCTGCCCAGGCCCGATTGAGCGTAATCCAGGTTGAGGGTAATTTCTTCCTGGCGTTTTAGCTCGTAGGTGTGGCGCGCCTGCTCCAGGTCGCTGGTAGTAAAGTGGTGGGCGCTGACACTCAGCCACGGTGCGCCGCATGCCAGCAGCCCACCCTGGCCTTGGCTGTCGGTCAGGGCCGCCCAGCGGACTTCGGTCTTATTGCCGTTTTCCTCAGGGAAAATATACGGCACGTACTGCTCATCGACCGACCCGCGGTAAACCCCCACCCGGGCGCCTTCCTGCCGGTCCACGTAGCTTTCCTGTGGCCCGCGCCCATACCAGGCGAACTGCTCGAACCCGCCGGGGAGCTGCATTTGCAGCCCCAGGCGCGGCAGGAATGGAACACCTTCCGACGGCGTCACGTGGCTGTCGATGAGCACATCCCCGCTGCCAAAGATGGTATAAGTCAGGTGGCAGTTGAAACGGGCCGGCTGGTACATCTTGGGTTGGAGCTGAAGTTTGCCGGCGGCCAGCGTGTTCGCCAACGCTTCTGGGATGGGCTGGCCCAGGCCGGACAGCACGTCGTACACGCCTTCCAGCAGGTTAAACAGGCGCTCCTGGTCGGCGTAGTGCATCAGCAGAGATTTAATCTTGGCCGGCCGGTCCGTTCCGGCGAGTTCGTTTTCAGGCAGACCCAGGCGTTGCAGCAGCAGGCGCAATGTATCGTCATCCAACAGGTAATTCAATCCTTGCTCGAGCATAAACAGGGTTTGCCGAGGTTCAGGTGGTTCGGGCAGCTTTGCCCCTTCCTTCACCTTGACCACCGAGCTGACCCGTATCTGCACGGCCTGGGCAGAGATCTGGGTCACCTCTAGCGCGGTTACCTGCTCTTCAAGCTGGTCCAAGGCGGCTTCCCGCCAGTGGAGGGCGGCCTTTTCGTCTCCCCAGGTGTTAAGGTCGTTCTCGGTGGGAGCGCGCCAGAAGTTCAGGCGCGGCCCGCTGGCCAGCAGTTCCTTCTGCCCGGACCGGAACGAACTGATCCGCCCCAGCTTGCGGTCGAAGACCAGGCGGAAACCGACGCCTTCGACAACGGCCTGGGCAGGGTCCTCCAGCAGGCGCACCGCTGGCATGCGCGCTGTCTCCAGTGGGACAGTTTCCGGCACGCCATAAGGCACTTTAAACTGCTCCCAGGCCACTTCGTGTCCCTTTTCGCCCCAGGCGGTGGGGGCGGGCAGGCTGAAGCTCAACTCCAACCAGTATTCGCTCCCCGGCTCTAGGACCGGTGGTTGGAATGGGATGGTCACAACTTCACTCTGCCCGGCTGGCGTATGCAGCCGGGGCAACTGGCCTGACTGCAGCACCCGCTCACCGTCGGATAAAGTCCAGGTAATCTCTAACCCCTCTAAGGAGGAGAAGAAATATTGGTTGGTCACTTGCAGCCTGCCAGCCGGCAGGTCGAGCGCCTTGACCGCTACCGGCTGGTACACTTTCTTGCATTCCCACAGGCAGGGGTGGATAGTGCGGTCAGGGAAGATCATCCCGTTAAGGCAGAAGGTCAAACTGGAAGGTTCGTCGCCAAAATCTCCGCCGTAAGCGAAATATTCCTTGCCTGTGGGCGTGTGGTGGCGGATGCCCTGGTCTACCCAATCCCAGACGAAGCCGCCGCGCAGGCGTGGGTACATCTCGATGGTTTCCCAATACTCCTTCAGGTTGCCAGGGCTGTTGCCCATCGAGTGGGCATATTCGCACATGATCAGCGGGCGAGTTTCGCCCGGCAAGGTCGCCAGGGCAGCCAGGTTTTTGAGGGTGGGATACATGACGCTGACGATATCCAGGTAAGGCTCGCTGCGCGCCGATTCGTAGTGCACCGGGCGAGTCGGATCGTGGTGGTGCATCCAATCCGCCAGGGCGGCGTGGTTTAGCCCGTAGCCCGACTCATTGCCCATCGACCAGATTACCACCGAGGGGTGGTTCTTATCCCGCTCGACCATGCGCGCCCCGCGTTCCAGGAAGGCGGTCTGCCAAGATGGATCCTTGGCAAACTTATCCCACAACCCGTGCGACTCAATGTTGGCCTCATCGATCAGGTACAGGCCGAATTCGTCGCACAGGTCATACCAGCGTGGGTCGTCCGGGTAGTGACTGGTGCGCACGCTGTTTATGTTGAAGCGCTTCATCAGCAGGATATCCTGCAGCATCGATTCGGGCGTCACAGCGTGGCCGCGGTCGGGGTCGAACTCGTGCCGGTTGACGCCCCTGAACAGCACCGGTACCCCGTTGATCAAAACCTTACCATCCTTGATCTCTACCTGGCGAAAACCCACCCGGCTGCGCTCCACTTCCAGCACCTTTCCCGCTTCATCTTTCAGGGTGAACAGTAGGGTATACAGGGTTGGCTGTTCGTCCGACCACTTGTGTGGATTGGCGACCGGTTGGGAAATTTCCAACTCGGTTTCTGCGCCGCCTGCCAGGCTGAACGCGGCGGTTACCGGCCAGCCAGCCAGGCGCTGGCCCTGGGCGTTGAACAGGGCCGCTTCCAGGCGGTATCCGGTCGCTGGCCGCTCAGCGTAATTCTTGAGGTTGAGGCGCACTTTCAGTACGGCATCCTTATAATCCTTATCCAGGCTGGTCTGCGTCCAGAAGTCGCGCAGGTGGACGGCGGGGGTGGCGAACAAGTACACGTCGCGGAAGATGCCACTCAGGAACCACATGTCCTGGTCTTCCAGGAAGGAGCCGTCCGAAAAGCGGTAGACGCGCGCCGCCAGCAGGTTTTCGCCGGGATGCACGCAGGCGGTAATGTTGAACTCCGCTGGCAGGCGGCTATCCTGGCTGTAACCTACCATTTGCCCGTTGATCCACAGGTAGAATGCCGAGTCGACCCCGTCGAAGTTGATGAACACCTGCCGGTCGCTCCATTCCTCGGGGATGGTAAACACGGTGCGGTACGAGCCGGTTTCATTGGTTTCCTGCGGGATAAAGGGCGGGTTAGATTTGTCAAAAGGGTAATCGTTGGCCAGATAGCGCGGCAGCCCGTAGCCCAGTATTTGCCAGTTACTGGGCACAGGGATGTTGTCCCAGGCCTGGTCGTCATAAGCCGGTTGGAAAAAATCCGGCGGGGCCGCCTGTGGGTTGGCAGAAAACTTGAACTTCCACTCCCCGTTCAGGAGCTTGAAGAATGGTGAGGCGCGGCGCTCACCCCCTGGGGGGGTGAAGGCGCTTTTTTCATCGGCAAAAGGCAGCAGGGTGACGTGGGTCGGTTCCTTGTTGCGGCCTACCACGTGCTGGTTTTCCCAATCATTCACCTGTGATGCGTCCAT
>Ga0187886_1002758_pt1 | contig 13710 bp, 14 predicted proteins | sample June2016WEW_20_1_FD_133001 | JGI IMG/M metagenome (GOLD analysis project Ga0187886, IMG submission 133001) | Peatland microbial communities from SPRUCE experiment site at the Marcell Experimental Forest, Minnesota, USA - June2016WEW_20_150 | ecosystem: Environmental > Terrestrial > Soil >... | reverse complement strand
GTAACAGAGCCATAAACGTTGGAGACTTTTACAGAATAAAATTCTGCGTCTGCAGGCACCAAACCTGAAATAGAAAGAGTTGCAGATGTCACATCCAGAATTCTGGAACTCGTGCCCAACGTTGAGTCTCCGAAATACCACTGATAAGCCACCGTCACATCCTTATCGTAACCGGCAGTGACAGAGAAAACTGCAGTATCACCCGGAGCTTTATATTGGGGCTGTGGCTGTGTAATGATATAAGGACTAAGATCTACACCCAGCCAGGCTGTAGTACTGGTTACGTCTCCTTCATTCAAATTCCAAACCACCACTGAATACCCTGCCTCATCCGAATCAGCAGCAGAATAAACTTTCAGCTGGGCAGTCCCAGTACCTGAATATTTAGTGGAGTCAGAAATTACTGCCCCCGTCTTTTTCCATTGATACCCGGTTGCGGGGGCTGCAGTGACAGAGAATGAGGCCGTCCCACCCACATTAACGGTGGTGTCTGCAGGCTGTGCGGAGATTACAGGTGGCACGAACACGTCGAGCCAGGCATTTCCGGTAAGAGTTGTTCCGTCAGCATTAGCCACTGCACAGGAATAATTTCCCTCATAGGAATTGATTACCGAAGACACTGTCATGTCAGCGGTCGTGACAGCCGAATAAGGAGCTGTATTGGTAAGAACAGTCCCGTCTTTGCTCCATTGATAATAAGTTGCATCCGACCCTATCACAAAAAAGCTGGCATCTTGCCCCACTGTTTTTGTGGTATCAGCAGGTTGTGTGAGGATTACCGGATATGATAACACCCTTAACTGAGCAATACTGCTGTCAGTATACCAATCAGCATTGGTAAGAGTCACGGAATAATATGTCTGGTTAGTTTTGGAAGTAGTCGTAATTGTTAATGCAGAAGTATCAGAACCGGAAATCTGCCCGCCATTGGAAAGAGCAACCCCGGTCGCCTTCCACCGATATGCCGTGGCATCCGGGGAAGTAACAGAAAAACTTGCCGTGGAACCCTTCACAACTGTAGTGTCTGTAGGCTGAACAGTAATGGTTGGTGGCACGAGCACATCGAGCCAGGCACTGCTACTGTCAAGACTGGTGCTGTCGGAACTTGTGACCGTTACAGAATACCAGCCTTCATAGGAATTCTGAACGTTTGAAACCGTCATGTCATAGGTTGTGACAGCCGAATACGGGGCTGTATTGGTAAGAGCAGTTCCGTCATACTTCCAGAGAAAGGTGGAAACGTTGGAGGTATCCACATAAAAATTGGCCGTGGAGCCCTGAACTTTTGTGCTGTCTGCTGGCTGGGTTTTAATTATTGGCTTTGGCATGTGTTAGGTCTCTTTCTCTTCTCTCATTAAAAAAATTATTCCCTCGGGCCACCTGCAATGTTATGGCAAAGACTTTTGAGGGATTTGATGTTATCGGCAAATGTCAATGCATCAACCTTCGCGGATCTGGCAAAATAACTGACTTTCAGGTCCTGTAACATAGGGTTCTTTTCAAAGACAAAATACACACGCTTGGATCTCGGGTCTCTCTCATGCCTGGACATATGGGCCCCGGCCGATATCAGGAATGCCGCGAGGTATAAATCACAGGAACTGAAATTCCCGTCTTCATCCGGGCACAAGTCACCATAAAGTCCTGAATTAGTAGGCATAAAGTTTTAAGACTCCTTCTCTCTTTTTTTGTATTAATATCTGATCCTGTATTTCGTTTTCCCAATCTTCCTTAGGTACCCAATATGGCATGACTATTAACCGGACACCGTTCTGAGCGCAAAGCTGTTTTTTGAAGGCATCACGCTGCTGAATACTCTGAAGATTTTCTGAAGAAAATCTGTTTATATAACAAAGCTCATAATGCTGCTTGCCTTGATACTCAAAAGCTATTTTTAATTTTTCGTTGTAACCATCGAGCTCCAGGGGAGCTCCGGTCAGGGGAGATTTCATCCATGACGGCCTTTTGCGTGGGAATTCTACATGATAAAGATTTTCCAGAACTAACCTGAAACTCTGTTCTTTTATTGTTTTGTGACAGATTGGACACCAGTTACCATTATGAAGTCTATTCCACAACGTTTCCCACCTATGCCCTTCTGAGCAGGTTACGAAAAACCTGGTTGTAGATGAAACATATTTCCAATCGTTATCAAGTTTTCCACCCTTGGTTTGGATCAATTCCCGAACAGCATTTGGGTCTACCTCCTGCCCATGACAAAAGTGACACCAGTGGTTTTTCTGTAGCCCTCTCCAAGTTGTAAACCAACGATGTCCAAATTCACAAATAACCGGGAACATTGTCTGTCTATCAACATATTTCCAGTTATCTTCTAGTCTTCCACCTTTATCTTTGATAAGTTTTCGAACATCTTCCTCATGAACGACATACCCTATACAATCTGGACAGCTGGAATTCTCATTTAGGTCATGCCAGCGAGCTGCCCATTTATAGCCGTCGAGTTTACAAGTAAGAGGAATCGGAGTAGAAGAATTTATGTATACCCAATTATCATCAAGTTTCCAACCTTTATTTTCAATAAATTTTCTAACATTTTCCTCATGAACGACATGGTTGACACATTCTGGGCACCAATGTGTCTGCTGAATATTCCCCCACGGAGCTGTCCAATGGTGCCCAAAATGACAGATTAAAGGAATCGGTGTAGATGAATTAACATAATGCCAATTTTCTTCAACTGATCCACCTTTAGCTTCTATAAACTTTCGTATATCCTCTTCATAAACGACCTGCCCATCACATTCCGGACACCAACAACCAGAGTTTAAATATGACCAACATGTATTCCAGTTATGCCCTTTACCACAATCCACCTCAAATTTATCATTACAGCCAGCATATACCCAGTTATCTGCAAGCTTTCCACCTTTAGATGCCACGATATCTTTAACTTTGTTTTGATATAAAAGAGTATTAGTGGGTGACATTTAAGCCTTATTTCTAATATAGTAGGTCCCTTAAACGAAATTTATTAATAAAGAATTAGGAAAAGAAAGAGGGTTTTAACTCTTCATCGAGTTAAAACCCTCTTTAAAAAAATCTGAAGCTCTTTAAAGATTCTTTAGGAAGGTATGAATGTTACTGTAAGGGTTGTGCCATCATTGGCATGAATTACACCCTTTGTAGCACTTAAAAGAACATCACCTGTTAGCTGCAGCGTAGTATCCGAATTATAGTCCAGATACTGATCCATTCCTAAATTATAGATACCCTTACCACCGCCGAGCTGATTTCTTTGGCCGCAGTCTTTGAGGTATAGCGGGCCCAAATCCGTAAGATCATACTTAAGATTAATCTTGTCATAGCTTCCAGTTGCCATAAAAAGTTCCTGCCTTTCTAAAAATTTGTTGTCACTATCAGTTTATTTTCTTGATTTTTCTTAATTTTTTGGATCGATATTCAACAATAAAGATGCAAGTATTAAAAGATTATTAGACCACCGTCGAGTCCGTGACTATTATTTTTAGCAGCTTCCCGTTCGTGTAATCGTACGTTGTCAGCTTCGCAGGACTCCCCGAAGTGGTCCGGTCCGAGAAATAGGAAAGAGTCGTAGACATGCTTCCGTCGACCGTCCAGCTGTATTCTGTCGTGATATTGGCTTTGTAAAAATCATTGGTGTCAACTATCAGAGCTCCGTTGCCTGTTGCAGCAGCCTTGATCCATCTCTGAATTTCATCGGAAAAACCGAAAATGTGTCTGTTGATGGCAGGGTCTTCCTTCTGCAACTTGCCGGTGATCCCCACAGGAGGAACTTCTACTATTTTCGAAAAAACAGTGGTGCTGGAAGGATCTGTATAAGCAAGAGCGAAATAGAGGACGAGGTCCTCAAAATCCAAGCCACTGGAGATTCCCAGCGTGCTCTGCACAGTCGCAATAGGAACGTCATAATAAATCTTGTTAACCATTGAGTATTGTGGGTCCGAGGCAGCGGAACTTGCAACTCCGCTCGCTAACAAACTCAAGTTTCCTGTACTATCTCCCACCTGGCCGACATATAGGTCATAATCGGAAACTGCAACACCAGGTTCAGGTTTCCAGGCTAATGTAAGCAGGTCAGAGGATTTGTAGGATGCTTCCGGAAAAGTTTTCATCATAAAATTTATAATTTTCCTTTTTCTTCTAAACTAAAAAAATAAGAAGATAATTACAAAGTTTCTTCTTTAGCTTTTTTCCAGGCACGATCGTCGACACCGGAAACTTTACTGACGTGTTTTTCTTTTTCTATCATCGGTTCATAACTTTCTTCGTTTATACCTGCTTCCTTTGCCAATTTCGAGGCATCCTCCCAGTTATCCGTCTCGATTCCTGCCACGTTCGGCTGCAATTTGGGCCCTGTGCCCCAGCGATCGATCTGCCGAGTTCCGAGCCGGTCCCTTTTTGCCAGATGGTCACGCTTGTTCTTCCAATGTGTTGCCTCAGTCCCTCCCCGGATGATGAAACCTGCCCCCAGGGAAAATTGCCTTTCACGTCGGATTTCAGAACCTGTAGATTTGCATTTGGGGCACAAAAAAACAGGTTCCTCTTTCATGGAATGATATTCTTCTTCCACGTAGCCACATACAGGGCATTTGTAATCGTAGCGCATTTTTCTCACTCCTCCATTTTATTCAGATTTAATTCCAGCACGGTGAAACATTCTTTATTAGAAAACAAAACGCTGTTCCCGACTCTGTTGGTCACGAAAATTCGAGCTGTCCAGAGCTGTCCGAGGTATTCTGTCTCGGCAGTGATCTGGAAATCATCAATTTCTCTTATAATTCTCCGGGCCATATCAGGATTTACGAGTATATAATCCACAAAATGATCATGTTGTTCAACGAACGAAAAACCGAAACTTAGAATGTCACTGACTTCACTGTCCCCGAAATAGTTATTACTTTTTTCCCCATAGGGAAAATTCAGTTTGAATTTGTCGGGAGCTGACAAAATTTCATCTAAGTACATGATTATATTATCACTCTAAGTAAACGTCTAGCCCAGTCCCGGAAAGATGCCAACCTGTTATGCAGAGCCATGTCCTTTAGTTTTTCCACCACATATTCCGTAGCAGTCTCGGGGAACCGGTGTGCAAAGAAGGCCACCGCCCCGGGAGAATCCAGCCCCATAATAAATTCCCGACGTTTAATATCTGGCATGCTGTCCCAGGACTTTACTGCATCTCTTATATCCTGCCGACGGGCAAACCCCGCCAGTTCCGTTGGAATCCGGAGTTTTTCTTTAGGAGCATTCTTATCTATCTGTATCTCGGGGGTTCTTTTTATCCGTGTCCGGATTTCTTCCGTCATAGGCTGCAGTTTATAGCCTTCCACAAGAGGGATACAGGCCAAAACGTGCTTGCAGACTAAAAATCTTCCTGTGGGGTCTCGTTTTTTGGGTGGAGTGAATTTGGGACGGATTTTACCATAAAGATAATTTTCCATGGTGGCATTATATTGTGCACCGTAGAACAACCATGATGGGCAGGAGCAGCTGACACGGACCTGTAACCTGGGAGTTTCTCGGATGGTGCCTTGAGGAATGAACTGGAAAATAGTTACGTAGGTACCCTTTCCTGAAGATGTGGAAAATGTCCACCTGCCCACCCTGGGCTCTGCCCGTACCAGACGTACAGACACTCCATGGAATTCCGGTTTACGCCAACCCTTTTCCTTCGTATATAAAAGAGAACCTGCAAAATCTTTGATGGTTTTAGCAAGCCGCAGATTCTGCTCTTCCGGTATGGTGACCGGAAAGATGTCCATCAAATGTCGGGCGACTATAATACTTGCCTGAAAATTAATATTGTGGGTTAAAAAAGAATTTATGACACGGTCTGCACTGTGGAAAACATTGTGCTTGCAGGTTTCATCCGGGTTCAGCTTCACCTTCCGCATTCGGAGAATCTTATCTTCCGACATCTCGGGGGAATCCGTGTCGTCCCAGCCCCGATCGTGATATTCTTTCATCACGTCGTAGGCTCCAGGCCCTGAAGGGTATCTGTTATCCAGGCGATTGAATTCGTAAAAATCATCTCGCAGGTCCCGGGGCTGTACTTCCGGCATGTATTTCAGCCAGTCTTCCGGGGATGTGATATCTAGAAGATTTGTCTCGGAAGCGGATCTGTTAAGATCATGTGTTTCCGTAGGATAAGGGGCCATTATTGGATTATCTTGCTGCCGAAGTTTATCAAGGAAATCTCCATTATAGTCTGGACGCAGACTCAGAGGACTGGCAGGATAATTACGTTCCCTGAGTGTCTTATGCGGCTGCAACACAATATCCTTCTCCGCTGCCTCCTGCCATTCTTCTGTCAGGGTATTATTTGGAAACAGATTTTCCCGATCGAAATCTGAAATCCAGGCAGCGGCGATTCTTTGTGCTTTACTTTTTAAGGAGCTCTGTAAGCCTTGCCTTGCAGGCATCTTGGACAGCCTTTACGGTTTCCACACGCATAAGAAATTTTAAAAAACCTTTATCAGTAATTGCTCGAATGAATTTCTCTTTTGCCACCCAATGCATCGCAGCCCAGTCATCAGGAAGCATATCAAGATAATTGGGAACTATTGCAGCCTTCTTTGCAATTTCGTTTTCGACTGCATCCACCTCTTCCTGGGTGTTCACACCTGACAGATCCGCGATAGCCTCGGACCCTTGACTGACTTTTACCTGGGGCTCGTTCGAATCTTTTGGACGGCCAGCCTTGCGAAAGGTGATCCCTTCCTCTTCGGAGGGCATGGTATGACCCGCTACTCTTGAGTCTGCATCGGGGGATTCCACCACTACTTTCCGAGCAGTCTTTTTAACTACTTTCGCTTCCTGCTGTTCATTTTCCACCCGTGTAATAGAACGTTTGACCTCTGCCAATGTTGCATCGGTCGGAACTGCGGGGGTATTCTTGTCGACCGTGAAACCTCTTTTTTTTGACACTGATGTGGCATTCTTCAGGGACGGATCCTTGCTGATCGATGTCTCAGAGACGAATCCGTCGTCATGTGACACTGTCACCTTACGGTTTGCAATTGCAGGAGCCTTAGAGGTCGAATTACTGACCAAGGAGGTGTTCCGTACTGCTACCTGATCCCCTGCCACCTCTCTCTTTGCGGAGGTCTTGGAGGCTTCTACCTTTTTCGTATTAGCGGCCGTGGGGGGAGTTCTTTTTACTATCTGATCTTCCTCAGCTATTACACTTCCATCATGCTGGACAGCATCATTCTTCAAAAACCCATCAAAAGATCCACCTTTGATAGGATCAAAGTCTGCCTGCTTATACTGAATGTTGTCACCCCGTACCTTCTCGGCCCGAATATTAATGTTTGTGATTGCTGCCCGGGCACCCTTCGTATTCAAAGACAACCAATTGTTATTGATGGCTGCCTGCAGAGAAGGGGCACGTCCGGAGACCTCCGTACCGTTCTCTTTCTTGTAGACTGCTGTCATCCCATCATACTTCACAATCTCGTTCATTTTGACTTTGACAGAATTCTTACGATCTTCAAAATTCAGAGCAAATTCCAAATTCGCGACGTAATCCTGCATCTTACCGGCTGTTGCTGAACGTGTCATAAAACTAATACCTCCTATAGAGAATGTGTTATTTGGATTGTTTGTTTATGTGGTTATTTTTCTAGGGAACAGATAGGTCCCATATAAGCAAAAAGTATCACTAGATTATTAAATGATTCTATAACTCTAGAAAAATCAAAGAATTACAATTTGATCAAAAAAATGAAAACAGAGTTTTTCGAATTTATAGCTGTTTTCAGACCTTAATAATCTATTAGTAACATTTACCTTATATAGGAACACAAAAACGAGTGGGTAGTTTTCCATAGTAAGGTGAATGTCAATGCTGAATACTAAAATAGTCGGTGAGGTGGACCATTGCCGACACAGACTCATGAGGTTCTGTAGGGGTCAAGGAGTTGATCTGGGTTGCGGGGCTTCCAAAATACGTACAGATGCCATAGGAGTAGATTTGTATAGCCCTTCCGCAGACACTAAAATGGACGCCAGGGTACTAGATAAATTTCCCAGTAACCATTTTGATTATGTTTTTTCCAGTCATCTTTTGGAAGAAATCGAAAACACCGAGGCGACTTTACGGGAATGGCTGCGAATATTAAAAGATGGTGGCCGGCTCGTCTTATATCAGGCGGATGCTAATACTTACTTCCCCCTAGGAGACCCACGCTGTAATAGTTCTCATAAACATCACTTCACCTGGGAGACTCTCTGGAAAATCTTGCAGGATATTGGAGGCACCACTCTTACTCACTGGGCTAATCCCAGAATGGATGAATGGAGTTTTGAACTGGTGGTGACCAAACAAAAATATGCCTCCCCAGTATTAGCTACAGAAAATATATCTATTCTAGTTCCTACTCTTAACAGACCTTTAAACATTGAAAATTTTGCTCTATCAGTTAATAACACTACTTTACAATATAGCGGAGTAGAAATAGTTTTTGGGGTCCAGGCAGAAGATATAGTGAGCATTCAGAAGATAGAAGAGCTTATTCTACAGTGTGCTATTACTCTCCGGCATGAAATTATACAGAAACCCACCACAGAAAAAGTTAATCTTTCATATCTCTGGAATCAGGTGTATGCAAAAGCTGCCAATCCGATAGTAGGATTTTTTGGGGATGATGTTATTTTTCACACTCCTGGTTGGGACGAGGAAGTCCGGAAAGAATTTGCTGCAGATAAAACTATCATGGTTTATTGCAATGACGTGCATGTAATGCGGGGAAGAATTGCAACCTTGTTTTTCACTCATAAGGTAGTGCATGATAAATTTGGTTTTTATCTCAATGAAAAATTTAAACGCTGGCACATGGATGAATATTGGGATGCAGTTTATAGACGTGCGGAAAAAATTCACTATCGAGAAGATATTCTCACAGAACATTTGCATCCTGATGCATTCCCGGAAAAGGCTGATGTGGTATATCGAAATATGTACCCTGCCCAAAATCTCGATAAAATTCTATGGGAAAGTAAGGAGATGCAACAGGAAGTCGATGAAAAAGCAAAAATATTGAAAGAACTGAAAATATGAAAGTAGAACAGTTTTTACAATCTGCTGAGGGGTTTTTATTCATTTCTATTGAACCCACCTATAATTTACATTTTTTAAATATTGAACCCCCTTTACGTGAGGCCTATATAGCACGAGCATTTAATTGTCAGCATGCTCTCGAACTATATTTAAAAGCAACTTCATTTCAAATTCATGGTAGATATAAATTTGGAACAGGGCATGATATTAAACTTTTATGGGATAAATGCAAAAAAGATTCTAATTTTCTCCCAAAGTATGAAATAAAACCGATTATTTTGAATAAACTTATAGAACTAAAAGGTATGGGTTTTGAAAATTTTTTATCCAACAAAGATTTGGAACATTATTGCCATAATACCATGCTATATCGTTTTTGTCTTCATGAAAAAGGAGATTTAAAATATTTTGGAATAGACTCAAACTATAAGCATGACTATATTGTCTGGGGAGATGATCTCTGTTATTATTGGATCTGTTTTTTTAATAATTTAAATAAATATCTAAATTATTCTTGGAACGATTCACGTTTGACTAAGATGCTAACAGTTTTGCCCGAATGGACTAAAAAATATGATTAAAATACTCTCAGGGTTCTCCGGAATGGGCGGTTCTACTGTAGCCTTTATAAATTTAACCAATGCTTTTAATGATGCTGGACTAGAAACCTGCTACTATGGGCCTAATGATTGGCACCTGGACAAATGCAGGGGAGAAAAACTAGCAGGACCTATTAACACTACTCCCGACGATATTCTTATAATGCATATTATTGCCCCTGCAGAACGTCCTAATGCCCAAAAAGTTATCTTGTCCTGCCATGAGCAGCACATGTTTCCTATTAATAAGATCAATTATAAAATTTTTGACAAAATTCACTATGTCTCAGAGCACCAGAAAATTTGGCAGAACATTGACCACCCCAGTTTTATTGCTCCCAATGTTCTAGATGACCTGCTTCCAAATCCAAAAATTATTGACAGTCCAGTGGCAGGAATTATAGGTTCGATCGACCCAAATAAACAGACACATATTTCCGTTGCGCGGGCCTTGAAAGATGGATTTCAGAAAATACTAATTTTTGGCACTCGCCCGGATAAAAAATACCTGGAAGAAAAAATTATACCCTTGGTGGATGGACACCGAGTGCAATATAAAGGTGTGTTCGGAAATAAACAAGCCATGTATGACATGATTACGGATGTATATCATTCCTCAGTGCATGAGTCCTGGGGATATATTCCAGAAGAATGCAAATTGACCGGAACCAAATTTCATGGATTGGGTGGGGAAAAAAGAACTACTTCTATCCTTCCTAAATCCGAAATAGTAAACATTTGGAAACGAGAATTGGGTTTGGAACAAACTCCAATTAAACCTTCTATTCGAACAGAAGATAAAAAAATTATAGGTTTCAGTCTTTGGGGCAATAGCGACCAATATTTTCAAGGGGCCCTAGAAAATATTAAACTTGCCCAAGAAATTTATCCCGGATGGATTTGCAGATTTTATATCGACTACAGAGTTCCTGATACAATAAGTCAAAATATTAAAAAAGAAGGCGGAGAAGTAGTCAAAATAACAGATATTAAAGACTCTTTCCACGGAGAGTTTTGGCGTTTTGCAGCAGTTGATGATCCTCAAATGGAAGTATTTATCTCTCGGGACTGTGATTCACGGTTAAATTATCGAGAAAAAGCGGCAGTAGACGAATGGCTGGCTTCTGATAAAGGTTCACATACTATGCATGACCATCCTTTCCATGGTTCAGTCCCTATTTTAGGGGGTATGTGGGGTGTTAAAAAAAGTGTTATTCCAAACATGGTCGCTAAAATAAATCAATGGGGAATCTATGACCGGAAGGGAGTAGATCAAATATTCCTACAACAAATAATATGGCCGATCTTAAAAAATAACTGCCTCAGGCATGACAGCCAGGGATTTCAGCAATGGGGAGACTTCAAACCCTTTCCACCCCATCGACCTCTTAAATTTGGTGGAACTTATGTAGGGGAAATTTTTGATTCTACAAACAAACCGGTACGAGTATGAAAATAGACTATTTTATTTATAGCACCAATGAGAACCCAAATTATGTTTATTGTTGGCCTCTTGTTGCCCAGATCACCAAAAAACTTTTTGGAAGTAAGGTGGCCTTAGCCTTTATAACAGAACGTGATGAAATGGATTCATTAGTTACCTTTTTTAGACAATTTGGAGAAATCTATCTATTCAAATCTATTATAGGAATTCCTACAGGGAATCAGGCAAAAGTTACCCGAATGTATCTCGCATCTACATTTAATGATGTATGTTGTCTTAATGATGTAGATATTCTTCCATTACAAAATAATTTTTTAACCACAAAATTAGATCCTCTGTCCACAGAAAATTTTGTGACGATAGGAGCCAATGCTTATAATGGAACATCAGACGCTGGTAAGTTTCCTATGATTTATACCACCGCTAAAGGATGCACTTTTCAAAATCTTATAAACCCAAAATCTTTATCATATTTAGATTTGCTTAAAAGCTGGTGTGGAATTAAAAAATTTGATGATAAAGAAAGCGTGAATAATGATCCTGCTTATTTTTCTGATGAATCCTTATTACGGCTTCTGATATCGAATTGGCCTGAAAAATCAAAAGTTATCTATCTAAATCGTAATTTTATTGGATATAGAGCAGTCGAACGAATTGACCGCATAGACTGGGGTATAGATTTAAATAAACTCAAAACTGGCTGGTACATTGATGCTCATTTACCTCGACCCTTAAATGGAAATCTGATAAATCCTTTAAAAGAATATTTCGGGGTTGAAGATTTTATTGAAACAACAAAGAGATTAATATGAACACTATTTCAGAAATTGTGCAAAAGACTTATTCTTTATATCCTTCTTGTAAAGGCCCCACTAAACAGGAAGGATATAAATATTTGGTCACAAATCTTTTGGAAATCTGCCCAGGAAATATTCTTGAGATCGGTGCATTTGAAGGTAAAAGCACACGGATCTTTTTAGAAATCGCTAAATCATTCAATAAAAAAGTATATGTGGTAGATCCTTGGAATGGACAGCAAGAAGGTACTGATCAGGCTTATAAAAAATTTTTAGAAAATACTCATGATTTTTCTAATTTAGAAGTTATAAAACAATCATCTCAAAATCCAGTTACTATTAATGTAATTTCTAATATGTCGCTTGCATTTTGTTTAATAGATGGCCTGCATAAGAAATCAGCTGTCACAAGTGACATCCAGGGGGTTCAAAAAGCATTGTTTTCGCAGGGTGTAATTCTTGTCGATGATGTTCGAGATCTCTATGGTTGTTTGGCATCTGCTCATGAAATAATGGATGCAGTAAATGAATGTCAAAATGAAGATTGGAAACATTTAATATCTCCTCCTGACTGGCTTGGGAGTTGTTTAATTAATGAAGGAAAAAATTTGTGCGATTTTTAATCATACAAGAAAATGGCCGGCACGAAAAAAACAGAAATTTCCGAGAATGTTTTTGTTTTCAACGAGCTCTGCTTAAAAATAATCAAACCTGTGACGTTTGGGGATTAGGGCATCCCAACTTTAATAGTCCTCCCGATTTTAATTCTTATGATGTCATTATCGATTTAGAAAACTATGATACAATTTCCTGGGTTCCCAACTTATCTACTGTTAAAGTCTATAAAATTGTTTGGAACATAGACGAACATTCTCGTGGGTCTGGTTATTATCAAAATAAATTTTCTATTAATAAATGTCAGCTGATGTTGCATGCTACAAAAGATTTTGTATTACGAGATACTGATCTTTGGTTTCCAAATTGTTTTGATGATACCTTAATTTATCCTAAAAATATACAAAAACGAGCAGATGTTGGATTCTGCGGAAATTATCATCCTGATAGAAATTCTTATCTCGGGTATTTAGAGTCCAATTTTAATTTTATAAAAGATATCTTTGTTATAGGAAATGATATGGTAGATGCCATAAATTCATATAAAATTCATTTTAATAAAAACATTGCAAATGATATTAATTATAGAAATTTTGAAACTATAGGATGCCAAGTTCCTTTAGTTTCGAATTTTAATCCACAATATGAAGAATTAGAATTTAAAGACGATCAAAACTGTATGCTATATAAAAACCGAGAAGAATTATGTTCTAAAATTAAAACACTTTTGGGTGATAACACTTTACTAACCACCCTTGCTAAAAGCGGGCATGAATTATCCAAAAAACATACTTATTCTATGCGGGCACAATTTTTAATAGAATATCTAAATCATTTATGACTCTAGTGGCAGGACCTTGGCTGGGAGAATTTGGTTGGGAATTATTTATGTGGCAGGCCCATATTCGTCTCTTATCACATAAATATTCTCAAACTGTTATTCTTTGCCGAACTGGTCATGAATTTCTTTATAACGATTTTGCAACTGAATGTGTTTTTGTAGATCAGGAAGGTCTCAAAAATGGTTGGAAGCTCAATGAATGCCAACCAACTATTCCAACAGATGTCAAAAAATACTTGGAGGGAGCATATAAGAATATAGAATATATTCTTCCAGGGCAACAATTTGATTTCAAAGATCAGGAATTTATAAAATTTGTTGCAGAGTCTGATAAACAATATGACCTATTATTT
>Ga0187886_1002757_pt1 | contig 13711 bp, 13 predicted proteins | sample June2016WEW_20_1_FD_133001 | JGI IMG/M metagenome (GOLD analysis project Ga0187886, IMG submission 133001) | Peatland microbial communities from SPRUCE experiment site at the Marcell Experimental Forest, Minnesota, USA - June2016WEW_20_150 | ecosystem: Environmental > Terrestrial > Soil >... | reverse complement strand
GAAAGAGCGGCGGAGAATAAAAAACAATCAGTGATTCGAAAGCCTCCTCGTCACCATTCTGAGCACGTCGGATGATCTCGCGTTCATTGGCATGTTGCGGCATCACATCCTACTAATTAACACGGATAAGATTGACAAAAGTTTCATGGCATAGCTGATTGATGCTATATCCCAACCCGGGGTAGCGTGATTCTTAAACAGTATAATGGCTCTGATGAAATTATACCAATGGATAATCTCATACTTTCTGATGATATTGATATGTCTGCTGCTTTTTCAGGGGGATTCTTACCAGCCAGCTGATAAAGCTGAGCAGTACCGCGTTTTCACTCGCATGCTCGAATTTGATTATGTTTCCTGGACTTTCAATGCTTTCTTGATCAAAGGTGAGCAGTCCTCTTTGAACGCAGTTCAATATCTTCCGCAAGCCAGCCAGACAAAGATCGTTTTGGATTATCTCGACCTGGTCAGGAAAATACAGGACACCCAGGATCAAGTTGACCGGATTTATTCAGACCCGGCAGTAAGCAATCCCCGCCAAAAAGCGGATAAATTGTTAAAAGAGTTGTCTTCTCTTTCAGATGAACAGAATCGTTTAGGTCCCTTGTCTGAGGCTGTTTTACAGCAACAGACCAGCCAAATCCTGGCAGAGAATCATCTTACCCTGGGAGGCCAGCCTATCCCACCCCTTGTATACCGGGTCACTCCATTGCCGATGGCTTTGATCATATCTCCTCGCAACGTCATCCGCCAGGACGCCAATATCTCATTGCTGCCCGGTTTATCCATCGACCAGGTGGTTTCGCTGGAAACCCAGGTGGAAAAGAAATTTAACGTATCTGCCCTGGTGACGAATGTAGGTGGGATAGGCGATTACCCGACCATGGTACTGAGTACCACGGATATGGATTTTCTATCGAATACTATCGCCCATGAGTGGACGCACAATTTTCTGACTTTTCGTCCTTTGGGATTAAGTTATGATACTTCGCCGGATTTGCGCACAATGAATGAAACGACCGCCTCCATTGTGGGGAAAGAAATTGGGTTGGACATGCTGAACCGCTACTACCCCCAGTTCGCACCGGCCCCGTCACCGGTCCAGCACCCCCAAAACACTAATCCACAACCTGATAATGCGCCGCCCAAGTTTGATTTTCGAAAAGAAATGCACATCACCCGATTAGCCGTAGACCAGTTGCTGGCTGCCGGTAAGATTGAGGAAGCAGAAAGTTACATGGAAGCGCGGCGAAGATTTTTCTTGGACAATGGGTACCAGGTCCGTCGCTTGAATCAGGCCTATTTTGCCTTCAATGGCGCCTATGCCGATGAACCCGGCGGAGCGGCTGGCGCAGAACCGGTCGGACCGGCAGTGCGCACCTTGCGCCAGCAAAGCGCCTCTCTGTCGGATTTCCTCAACCGGATTTCCTGGATGACGTCATTGGCTGATTTGCAGCAGGCTTTGAAGAAGTAAACTCGGGCTAAAAATCATCCAGCTCCGCCATGCCGGGAGGGCTGCCCTCGGAGCCAGGGGTTTCAGCGCCCAGGTCCGGCATGGATTTCTCAATTTGATCGGGTGATTCGCCTGATTCGAGCCTGCCGACAACTTCTGTAAATTCAGGGCCCATATCTTCGCCCATCTCAGAACTCATCTGTTTCATCATCCGGCCCAGGGCGCGCGGGTCATCTTCCAGGCCGGCCAGGTTGGCAGGATCGGCCATACTCTCCAGCCGATTCTCTTCCGAGTGGGCCACCCGAATCCGCCCGATTTTTCTACTTACTTTGCTGCTTTGACAGTTTGGGCATGATATCGGTTTTTGTCCGTACTCTGCGTAACTCAGAAAAATTTCGAATCGCTTGTGGCAGTCAAGGCAGCGGAATTCATAATTGGGCATACTTCCCTCGCTAAAAAAGACTGGATTATCTGGCGTCTTATTCACGGACACCTTTTAATTGCTATTCTCTATTATAATCAGGAAATGCCAGGCATATTCCTGGCTCCTTGGGATTTACTGTGGAAGGTCCCCAGATTTTGGGGAGAGAGCGTGCATACGCACGCTCTCTCCCCAAAATCTGGGAGTTCACCACGGCAATTCCCAGAGAACTATATTCCTGGCGGATAAATGGCAAATTTTGGACAGGTCGAATTAATTCCCGAGTGTGTGGAAAGGAACTATGCCTGAGGATTCCCTTTTCGATGATATTCTAAAACCGCAGCCATTATTGGTTTTAATCTCAGGACCATCCGGGGTAGGAAAAGATAGTGTGGTAAAGGCGCTCCTACGGCGGCAGCTCCCACTTCATTTTGTGGTTACTACCACCGATCGTGCCCCACGCTCGGATGAAAAAGAAGGGGTAGATTATTTTTTTGTCAGCAAACAGCAGTTTGAAGAGTTCATCGCCAGTGATGAAATGCTGGAATATGCTGTGGTTTATGGGCATTATAAGGGGATTCGCAAGACTCAGATCCGGGAAGCTTTGAGCAGTGGTAAGGACGTCATTGTGCGCCTGGACGTGCAGGGGGTAAAACGGGTAAAATCCTTGTGCCAGGAGGCAGTGACAATATTTATCGTGCCTTCCAATTCAGAGGAATGGTTCCTCCGCCTCAAGAACCGCAACACTGAAACCTCCGAAGATTTCCAACTCCGCATGGAGACCGCCCGTTATGAGCTGCAGCAACTCCCTGAGTATGAATACGTGGTAGTCAATGCCCGAGATCGCTTGGAGGAAACAGTCAACGTGATTGAAGCGATTATCAAGACCGAACACCATCGAGTCCACCCGCGGGGGATTACCCTATGAATAATCCTCCCCGCCCCCCCGATTCTGGCGATAATCCAGCAGGATCTCCTTATCAAGTATCAATCCAATATGCCACACGAACGCCCCTGGTCACCTGGATTTTGATTGGCCTGTGTGTCCTGATTTATGCCATCCAGTATGCCAGCCTGTCGTTGTTGGGTAATGATCTACCTGCCGCTTATGGCGCGAAGGTCAATGATTTAATCATTCAGGGACAACTATGGCGTCTGGTGACGCCCATATTTTTACACGGTTCGCTCGTTCACATCGGTTTTAACATGTATGCTCTTTACATCATTGGCCCCGGGTTAGAGCAGCATTATGGGCACTGGAGGTATCTGCTGCTTTTTATGCTGGCAGGGACGGCGGGCAACCTGGTTTCATTCTGGATGTCCCCCGAAGCATCTTATGGGGCTTCAACGGCGGTTTTTGGCCTGGTAGCTGCCGAGGCTGTGTTTGTTTTTCAAAACCGGTTCATGTTCGGCGGAAGAACCCGGTCGATTCTGACCAATTTGTTTATCATCGTGGCGGTTAACCTTGCTTTGGGCCTGGCGCCCGGGATTGACAACTGGGGACACCTGGGGGGCTTGATGGGCGGCCTGGCTTTTTCCTGGCTGGGAGGCCCGATCTATCGTTTGACCGGAATGATGCCCGACCTGCACCTGGTCAACCACCGTCCGGTGAACCAGTCCTGGCTAATTGGCGTTGTCCTTGCCTTAGTCATCGGAATTTTGACTTTTCTGAAAATTGCCACTTCTTAGAATACCGAAATTAAAATTACAGCATAGTAATAGGATAGAGGTGTGGGCACTTGTGATAATCATCACAATAATAATATGACATAAATAACATTTGTCACATAGCGAATCCCTAATAGACACTTGCATTTAAGGCGTTTTACTTGATAATAAAAGAACAGGAATAGCAACCGGTTGCAGGTTACAAACCATTAAATCTAATTTGGAGGAATGGCATGGCGACTGTCTGGCATTTGCTCAATCAAAAGGGTCGAGATGTATGGTCAGTAAATCCCGATCAAACGGTTTTGGAAGCCCTGGAATTGATGACTGACAAAGGCATCGGGGCCGTGATCGTTCTCGAAAACGATAAAATCGTTGGGATTTTTTCAGAACGTGATTTTGCCCGGTTTTCAGCTAAGAAAGGCTCGCTTTCGTTGTACGTTCCTGTAAATGAGCTGATGACGCAGGCAGTGTTTGCGGTCCATCCGGACCAATCCATTGACGAATGCATGGCGTTGATGACCCAGAAGCATATCCGCCATCTTCCTGTGGTGGATAAAGGCCAGTTGGTCGGCTTGATTTCAATTGGTGACGTAGTGCGTGAGGTCATCTCTCAAAAGGAGATCACTATTCACAGCCTCGAAAATTATATTATGGGGAGAGAGTACAACCAGTAATTCAGGAACATCACCGTCTCATCGCTGTATAAAGTGCTGGCAGTGATCTTTATCCGGGCTGGTCCCGTTCACAAAGAATGAACCAATTACCCTTGCGGTGTTTCACGTCTCCGGGGGCCCGGTCATAATAGATTTCAAAGATCCTACCATCATCAACCTGAACACGGAAATAATATCTGCCTACCCCCCACGACCCAGCCCGTAAGGCATGTTGTTCGTGGGCAGGTTCCATATTGCGCGCCATACGTCCCCTGCGACGGTAATCTTGCCATTCTGCCAGCATATTTTTGATATACAGGGTTTTTCCCTGCCACGTAAAAGCATTTGGGCACGTGGGGGATTTTTCCAACATGGGAGGTATATCGAAGTGTACCTTGATGGGCTCGTCGATGAACTTCAATGGGTTCGAGGCCATTTCGGGCGCCTAGAATAAAGCCGGCTGCCGGGCAGGTTGATATCCATCCAATAAGATAAAAGGGGCCGCCCGTGAAGTTCGGATTCCAAGTGATTTCAGGTCTGAAAGGGAATGAATTTTATTGTTTCGGCGGGCAGACAGTATGGCATGTGCACCCCGAGGACCGATCCCGGGGATGCGCAGCAGCTCGTGCAGGTCAGCCCGGTTGATTTCTAAAGGCGCTTCACTCAAATGGGCGCGCGCCCAGGCCAGCTTAGGATCGACATCCAGGGGAAGCTCACCTGCCCCATTAAATGGCATATCCTCCAGGTCGAAGGCATAGTCCCGGATTAAAAATGAGGCCTGGTAAAGCCGGTTTTGCCTCCATGGGTTTATGGCTGGCTGATTTTCAAGTGGGGTGCCTGTCACCGGCCTGAAACCCGAATAATATACGCGTGCCAGCCGCAGCTTGCGGGTGAGATAGAAGGTGGTGCTCAATAGCTCGAGGTCATTTTCCCCGGCGCCCCCGGCGACAAATTGGGTGGTGGTCGACGGCCAGCGCCCCTTCCAGCCTTTCTGTGAGGGCTGGCTTTTACGAATTTCTTCTACCCAGCGAAGCGGTCGCAGCAGCTCTTCTATGAAAACTTTCTGAGGGGCAAGGCGCGCTAACCGTTCGGTGCTAGGGGCTTCCAGGTTCACCGAAACCCGGTCGGCCAACTGCATGGCCCGCTCGACCTGGGCGCGTTCGACGCCTGGCATAATTTTTAAATGCAAATAGCCCTGAAAACCGAGTTTATTGCGTAGGATATCTGCGGTATCCAGCAGGCGATCTTGGGTCCGAATTGCCCCGCCTGCCACCCCGGAGCTCAGGAAGATGCCTTTGACCGCGCCGCCCCGGTACAGATCTAAAAAAGCTTGGGCCATTTCGTCAGGACGGAAGGTATGCCTTCGGAAATCACGCCCGGCGCGGAAGGCGCAGTAATAACAGTTTTTCTCGCAGACCGAGGTCAAGACTGTTTTAAGAATTGGCATACTCTGGCCATTCGGTAATGCGACCCTGGTGATTGGTAAATTGGAATTGGCGACCCCGGATGGCCGGGCTGTTGGGCTGCCTGGAGAACAGGCAGCCTGGCTCACCAGGCAGGCGGAAGTCGAGCCAGGTTCTTCCTCTACCTCAACCGCCATGTTTTCACAGAGCGCAGCCAATTTTAATAAAGGTTCCACGCTATCATTATAGAACTTGTATTCTATGCTTGTCAAGTTAATATCAGAGCATTATTGTTTCTCGTAAGGCTGGTTTTCTGCGGCTGGAGGAAAAGCCCGGCCGATCACACCGGTCAAAACGATAATGGTCAGTATGTAGGGGAGCATCTGTGGGATCTGTGAAGGGATATCCGGCCGGAAGATGGAAACTGTGGCAGTCACGCTGGTGCCAAGACCAAAGATTAAAGCGCCGATCAGGGCGCCAAAAGGATTCCATTTTCCGAAGATCATGGCGGCCAGGCCGATGAACCCGAGACCGTTAGTCATCTGTGGGTTGAAGACGTCTACGGCTTCAAGGGTAAACCAGACTCCCCCCAAACCGGCCACAATACTGCCCAACACCACACTGATATAACGGGTCATAAAGACATTGATGCCCAACGTGTCGGCAGCGCGCGGATGTTCTCCTACCGAGCGCACGCGCAAACCCCAGGGGGTGAAGAACAGCATATACTGAATGAAGACCACCAAAATCAGCATGATGTAGGTGAGCGGTTTTTGGGTGAACAGGATTGGCCCGATGATCGGGATGCTACTCAACCCCGGGATGGGTATTATTGGAAAAGTACCCGGGCCAGGGGGTAAGTTCTGCGCCAGGAACTGGCGATATAAATAACCGGTGATGCCCAGCGAGAGGATATTGATTACCGTGCCGCCGATGATCTGGTCGGTTTTATATTTTATCGATACGACAGCCAGCAGCAAGCCCAGAATCACAGTGGAAAGGATCCCGGCGAAAACTGCCAACCAGCGGCTTAGATCGCCGGCTGCGTTTACCCCGATGAATGTTTTTAGATATTGGAAGCCGAACAAATTTACCGCATACCCGACCATGGCTGCCATCAGCATCTGGCCTTCAATGCCGATATTGACAATCCCCGATCTTTCGCACAGCAGGCCGGTTAACGCCGCAAAGGCAATTGGAGTAGCCAGACGAAAGGTCTGTTGCAAGGTTCCAATAACACAGCGGTCATCACATTTTCCTTGGATGACCCAGTTCAATAACCAAAAAGCAACCCAAAGAGCAAAAGCAGCGAAAAGAACACTAACCCACCAGGCGCCACGCAGGTTATATCGTTTTCCTTCTTTCCTTCCATGCGTTGAGGTACTCATGACTTTACCTCCCTCTGATGGGTCAGCGTTGCATCCTTTCTTTGATTTTTCCTCCCGCGTCTGCGGTAAATCGAGTTAATAATAGCCGGCGCAGAAACGAAAAGTAAGGCTAGCGCCTGGATCAACGAGATGATGTATTTTGAGACGCCTGAATTGAGCTCCATCAAATCAGCCCCATTGCGCATTGAGCCAAAAAGGAATGAAGCTGCCACGATACCAAAGGGATTGTTTTTCGCCAGAAGAGCAATGGCTATGGCGTCAAAGCCATAACCACTGACGTAGAATACTTGCTGGCAGTGGCAGGCCGACACTCCCAATACCTCGATGGCGCCGGCAAAACCGGCCAAAGCGCCGGAGATAGCCATAGCAACGACCACATTGCGGGTGATATTCATTCCAGCGTAGCGAGCGGCGTTGGGGTTAGCTCCCACCGTTCGCAGCTCGAAACCCAGGGTCGTCTTCCATAACAGCCACCACACCAGGACGCTGGCTACTAACGCAAAGATCAGGCCGATATGTAAACGGTCATAGGGATCATTAAAAGGCCAGTAAGCTTTGGAGAGCGGAGGTAGGATGAAAAAGGTAAACAAGGCCACGATGGCTGCGAAGCCTAAGGTAACCATCCGTTTCGGCGAAGATCCTTTGAGTCGTTCCTTCAGGTTGGTGCGTCCTATCATCCAGCGGGCGAAGAGGTAAGCCAGCGCGGCCAAGAAAATGGTTACGCCCAAGGCATTCAAAGGATCTTGCAGCCGTTGCGGGATACTGGAGAGTGACCAGACCCAGGCCGACTCGGCTGATGCAGGCGTTTGTACGGCAGAGCTATTGGGATCTTTGATCGGACCGCTTACCAGGTATTCGGTCAAACGGAATGAGACGTAATTCATCATGATGGTGGTAATCACTTCATGCGCTCCCGTCCGGGCTTTCAAATAACCAGGGATGCCGGCCCAGATAGCGCCTCCCAGGGCGGCACAGGCCAGGGTGAGCGGGAGATGAATAATCGCCGGCAAGCCGCGGAACGCCTGCCCAATAAAAGCCCCAACGACGGCGCCAATATCAAATTGGCCTTCTACGCCGATGTTGAACAACCCGGTCTTGAAACCGACCGCCACCGCCAGACTTAAAAAGATATAAGGGATTGTGGCGACTAACGATTCAGATAGACCCCGTTCCGCAAAAAAAGCGCCACTGATGAGGCCCTGATAAGCCTGGAAAACGCTCAACAGGCTACCGCTGGTGATCAAGATCACTAAGGCGCCTATAATAAAAGCAGTCAGGATCGCCAGAAGTGGGGCGCTGATTGCTTTAAGAAGCTGCCGGAGGATGCTTTCTGTGGAGATTTTTGGCCCGGGTAAAGCATTACTCGATTCAGACATGGGCGCTCTCCTTCGTTACCCCGGCCATGAGCAAGCCAAGCTGTTCGCGGGTAGCTGTTTTTGCATTTACAATAGCCAGGATACGGCCTTTGTACATCACGGCAATCCGGTCGGATAGGCTCGTAATTTCGTCCAACTCTGCACTGATCAGGAGCACAGCCGCGCCTTTATCACGTGCTTCGACGATGCGGTGGTGGATGAACTCAATCGATCCCACGTCCAATCCACGCGTGGGCTGGCTGGCGATGAGTAGTTTGACCGGCCGGGATAATTCACGGGCGACAATCACTTTTTGCTGGTTACCGCCAGATAATGATCCGACCGGAGTCTCAATGCTGGGGGTGCGTATATCAAAGGTGTGCACCAGTTCATTGGCGAAATTTCCGATCACCGAATATTCCAGCTCGATCCCATGAGCGAAGGGTGCCTGGTAATAAGTGTTCAGGACCAGGTTATCCCGGATGGGAAAAGTGAGCACCAGGCCATGTTTGTGGCGGTCTTCTGGTACGTGCGAGGTGCTGTTTTCCTGCACACTACGCGGGTTCGTATTGGTGGTTTCATGGTCCAGAATAAAGACATGCCCTTCGATACTCCGTCGCAATCCGGTCAGCGCTTCGGTCAGCTCGGTCTGACCATTGCCCTGGACGCCAGCAATCCCCAGAATTTCGCCGGCGCGGACGTCTAGCGATACACCATCCACTGCCAGATGCCTGCGATCGTCCTCTACGCACAGATCCTCTACTCTTAAGACCTTCTGGCCGGGTTTGGCATCTTCCTTGTCTATCGAGAGGATTACTTTCCGGCCGACCATCATCTCCGCCAGGATTTCCTGGGTGGCATCAGCCGGTTTGAGTGTGCCAACCATTTGCCCGGCGCGCATTACACTGATCGTATCAGCCACTGCCAGGACTTCCCGCAGCTTATGGGTGATAAAGATGATGGATTTTCCCTGTTGAATCAAAGAACGCATGATGACGAATAATTCATCCGCTTCCTGCGGTGTCAAAACTGCTGTCGGCTCATCCAGGATGAGGATATCCGCGTTACGATACAACGCTTTGATGATTTCAACCCGCTGCTGGGCGCCAACAGGAAGATCATGCATGACGGCTTCGGGATCTACCATCAATCTATATTGGCGGCTCAGCTCACGGATATCTCCGGCCACTTTATGACGGTCAAGCATGGCGATTGGTCCTAGCATTTTTGTGGAGGCTACTTTCGTTTCTTGCCCCAACATGATATTTTCGGTGACGGTGAGGGGGGGAACAAGCATGAAATGCTGGTGGACCATGCCAATTCCCTGGGAGATGGCATCATGCGGTGAGGTTATTTTCGTTGGCCGGCCATTAATGCTAATTTCCCCTTCGTCAGGCTGGTAGAGTCCGTATAAAATGTTCATTAAAGTCGATTTCCCAGCGCCATTTTCGCCTAACAAAGCGTGAATCTCACCTTTTTGCAGAGTGAAATTCACGTGGTCGTTGGCAAGCACCCCGGGAAATTGCTTGGTTATCCTAACAGCTTGTAACGCAGGTGGCATATGCGACTCCAGTATAAACTACAATGAAGGGTGTGTCTATTGGACACACCCTCATTGTAAATTATTAGCCAGATCAGACTTAAGGTGTGTAACCTGTGGTGATCGACCCGTTCTTCAGGCCATCCGTGGCAGCCTGGATCTTGGCCTTTACATCGGCAGGAATCTTGCTGTCCCAATCATGGAAAGGAGCCAGTCCAACGCCGCCATTCTGAATGTTAGCGAGGACTGCACCGGCCTTGACACTCTTGTCGGAGACCGACTTGAGGTAATTGTACACAGCTACATCCACATTCTTCATCGCGCTGGAAATCAAAGCGGATTGGACCTCAGCATAGGTGATGTACTGATCCACATCCACGCCGATGGCCATCAGGTTGGCTTCCTTGGCAGCCAACAGGCCACCGTTACCGGTATTTCCACCCACGCCGAAGACAACGTCGCAGCCCTGGCTGATCATGCTAATGCCGGTCTCTTTACCCTTGGCAGGATCGGTAAAGGAGGGAATGTAAACGTTGAGGGCCTTCGAATCGGGTTTAATCCATTTGGCGCCATTCTGAAAACCGACCACATAGCGGATCACGGGGGGAATTTCCATTCCGGAGACAGTGCAAACGGTCCCGGTTTTGGTCATGCCACCCGCCAAGACGCCCGCCAGGAAACCGACCTGGTCTTCCTGGAACATCAGGCTGGTGACATTGGTCAGGCCGCCGTCTACATAGCAATCCTTGACTGTATCAGGGCAGGCAGCCGAGTCCTTGGTCGGGAAGTACTGGTTATCGATGATGGCGAGCTTGATCTTGGGATATTGCTTGGCTTTGGCAGCCGTGGCATCGCCCATCATGAAACCTACCGTGACGATCACATCATAATTCTGGGTGGCGAATGCATCGATGTTCTTTTCATAATCTGTGGGTTGTTTGGATTCGATGAACTTAGCATCCAGGTTGAAATCTTTGGCAGCTTTCTGAACGCCCGCCCAGGCAGATTGGTTGAATGACTTATCATTCACACCACCGGTGTCGGTCACCAGGCCGACTTTCATTTTTCCCCCCGTCTGACCGGCACAGCCAGTCAAGAACGCGGAGAGTAAGAGGACCAGTACCAAAATGATGTTCAATTTCTTGGTCATACGTGTTCTCCTCCTATGAGAGAAAATAAATTGGGTATGTGGGGAATCTTGGGGTACAGTCTAGAAGACTGTTTTAAACCCCGCCTGATATATTATACAGCCGAATTTTAGCAAAGGCAAGATAAGAACCTGGCTTTTTTAGGGTTTTGCAGCAGGTAATTCAGGCTTCTTCTCCAATAAATCTGGCTCTACTCCATTATCTGTTTTGGAGGGACGACTCGGGATTTATTCTGGGCCTGTGACCAACCATTTGCTCTATGATTTCTTCTAAAAATTTCCGGTCATCCGTTGATAGCTCAGCTTTGTCGAGCAGGTCAGGGCGGCGCAAGTAGGTACGCAGTAAGGATTGCTCTCGCCTCCAATGAAGGATGGCGGCATGGTGACCTGAAAGTAAAACATCCGGCACTTTCCAGTCCCTGAAAATAGCGGGGCGAGTGTAATGCGGGTATTCCAGCAACCCGGTGGCATGTGAGTCGTCCATGGCGCCGTCTAGGTCGCCGAGCGCCCCAGGGATGTGGCGGGTGATGGCATCCATGACGATCAAAGCCGGCAGCTCTCCTCCGGTCAGCACGAAATCGCCGATAGAAATTTCATCAGTAACCAAATGCTGGCGGATGCGTTCATCTACCCCTTCATAGCGGCCGCACAATAGGCCAAGATGATTGAATTTGGCCAATTCGATGGCTGTACGCTGGTTGAAAACGCGTCCTTGAGGAGTCATTAGAATCAATGGGCAGTCAGGCGGTGAACCCAGCACTTCTTCAACCGCAGCGAAAACTGGCTCGGGTTTCATTACCATCCCGCCCCCTCCGCCAAACGGAGCGTCATCGGTGATGTGATGTTTATCCTTTGCCCAATCGCGAATGTTATGAATCTGAATTTCAAGCAAATTGTTCTGGATGGCCCTTTGTAAAATACTAATATCGAAGTATGATTGAAATACCGCAGGAAACAATGTAAAAACGTCGAAGCGCATGTGTTCATTCTAGCCTGATCAAAGAAGGTTGGCAAGTGGTGTGGTTTCATTTATTGGTAAATCTAAAATATGTGCCCGGTCGGCTCTCCTTGTATGGGTTTTGTCGGTTATGGTAAGATGACCCTATGTATCTGCGCGGAAATAAATGGAGTTATACAAAACGTAAGAAACGTTCCAATCCCTGGAGCATCATTATCCTTGTGCTGGCCATCGGTGCAGCGCTTTATTTCGAACAGGTAATTGTGCCTGCTACACCCCCGTTGTTCATCCCCACCTCGACGCCAACCAGTTCTCCCGAGTCCTTTGTGGCCAAAGCCGAAAGTCTCTTAGGTCAGGGAAAAATGTCTCAGGCTATTCAGGCTTATGAAGATGCAGTCCAATCTGATCCTAAGAATCCTTCCACCTACGTAGCCCTGGCACGCTTGCAGGTGTACACGAATAAATACCCGGATGCCTTGACCAATATAGAAAATGCCCTGTTACTCAACCCGAATAACTCGACCGCTCTGGCCCTGCGCGGTTGGGTGGAAGGCTTCCTAGGAAATTGGGTTGAAGCGGAAACTTCACTGAATAATGCTATTTCGCAGGATCCAAACAACGCCGTCGCTTACGCTTACCTGGCTGAGGTGCTGGCTGATGAATCACAGGCCGGGGCAGGCAGCCTGGGGACGCTGGACAACGCCATTGAAATGTCCAAAAAGGCCGTCGGCCTATCGCCCAATTCGTTGGAGACTCACCGGGCGCGCGGCATCGTGTTGGAAATCACTGCCAATTATCAAGAAGCTGTAACGGAGTTTGAAGCAGCGGTGGCCCTCAATCCAAATATAGCCGACCTGCATATGGCTTTAGGCAGGAATTATCGCTTTCTGCAGCAGTATGACAAGGCAATCGACCAGTTTAACCGTGCCAACGCCCTGAACCCTTCAGACCCGCTCCCAGATACCTACATATCCCGCACTTATGCCACCGTAGGCGAATATGCTAAAGCCATCCAATTTGCCCAACAGGCGGTTAAGGAATCCCCTCAGGATCCATTAATGCAAGGCAACCTGGGCGAAATGTATTATCGTAATAAGCAGTACCAGGATGCATTGGTGCCGTTGCGCCTGTCGGTGCGCGGTGGAACATTGGATGATGGTCAGGAAGTGAAAGGGCTGCCGCTGGATTACGGCCGTGTGGCGGAATATTACTACACTTATGGCCTGGCCCTGGCCCATACCAGCAACTGCGGTGAAGCTTTGCAGCTATCGCAATTGATTCAGCAAGGTGTCCCCAAGGATGATGTGGCGGTTTTTAATGCGCAGGAAATGATTAAAATTTGCCAGCAGGTGGCTAATACAACTGTTACCCCGACGGCTTCACTTACCGGAGAATCAAAGGGAGTAAAAACTCCGGCGCCTGGCGCTAAAGCCACGCCCGCGCCTACAGCAACACCATGACCTCTTATGGAAAAAGACCTGACAGGTAAGAAACCCACATTCAGGAGCAACGGATCAGGAGGAAACACCTACCGGCTGCTGGTATTACTACTCCTGGTTCTTGGCAGTTTTTTTGTGCTGCGTGCTCTGAGTGATAAACAGATCCGTTCTCCTTTCGATCCCACGCCAGTTCCAACCCGCACTGCCAATTCATATGTTACTGAAGCGGAGGCGCGCTTCAACGCTGGCGATTTGAACGGTGCCATCGCGGCTTATCAACAGG
>Ga0187886_1002756_pt1 | contig 13718 bp, 11 predicted proteins | sample June2016WEW_20_1_FD_133001 | JGI IMG/M metagenome (GOLD analysis project Ga0187886, IMG submission 133001) | Peatland microbial communities from SPRUCE experiment site at the Marcell Experimental Forest, Minnesota, USA - June2016WEW_20_150 | ecosystem: Environmental > Terrestrial > Soil >... | reverse complement strand
GATCTTCATTATCCGACTCCCACCACCATCTATAGGTCAGCTTGTAAATGATCATCTCGGCTTCTGATCTCACAGGCTTACCGTTTTCGTCAACAGTGACGACTTTCACTTCATTGTTAACATCAGTGAAAAGCATACGGCTCTTTCCTTTCAGACCGGGGAAATTTATACCTGCAAAAATGTGATACAGGGCATATTTATATGACGTTTGCGTTATGCTTTCGTCGCCACCTTCTTCCCGGACCTTTGCGGTGAAAACGGCAGTGAGCATCCCCGGTGCATTGAGATTTTCACCGGGCGAAAAACGAAATGTCGCTTTTCCATTATCGTCGATAGTACCATTAAAAGTGCTAACAGTTTCGGAGCTGAATCTGGTCACAGGATCGTCAAAATCATACTGCCCGTATTTATCGAAGACCGTTTTGGTGTGCTTCAGTATATAATCGACCGTTGTTTTAAGATTTTTGGCCACAGCCCCATTGAGCCATTTGACGTTAAGGGTTCCTATTGAAGTATGTTCAGAGCCGCCAAGGATCTCATCAGGGAAAGAGAGGTTTATTTTGAGACGGTTAGGCTTGATAGTTTCAATCCTAACACGCTTCGTGAATGTTGCCCCGCCCACTTTGAACTGTGCACGGTAATTACCCGTAACCGCATCGGCAGAAGTCTTTGTAGTGAAGACCAGAAGATTATTGCCATTCAGCTTCTGAACCTGGTTATCGATCCTCTGTTCCGACGGATTAATGAACTCAAACTGAACAGGGTGATCGGGAGGCAGGTCGCTCTTCATGTCCTTTATAAATATTGCGAGGTAGATTGAATCGCCGGGACGCCATACATCCCTCTCACCATAAATGAATCCCTTAATGCCATTTTCGGGTTTATTCCCTGAAACATCAAATGAGCTGAGGGAGAGGGAAGAGCCGTCATTAATCTTAAGGTAACTACGGTCCTTTTCTTTACTGGCTATTATGAGGAAAGGCTTTCTGCCGCAAAATAGAGTAGCAGAGCCTTCGGGATTTGTCTTTCCCGAGACAACAAGCTGCATCTGGAAATCGTAGACATCAAGAGAAACCTCATTTACAGGGAGAGCAGTAAGAAGATCATTCGCCATGATATGGAGATGATTATCCTCGCCCATCTTTGCAATAAGACCGATATTGGAAGCAAGAATGTTTCTCGACAATGCCTTGTCGGGACTGTAATATGCCTCCTTGCAGGGATCATTTCGTTCATTCCAGGGGAAGCCGGAGGAGTAATAGATCTCTTCGTCGCCTTCTTCATAGTAATTATCACCATCGCCCCATGAATCATTGGACTCCTCTTGCGTCTGGTCGAGCTTCTCCTCATATCGCTTTTCCTCATCAGTAAGAGGGCATGAGGAAATAAGCGAATATGATTTTCTCATGCTTAGCTGTACTTTGTAAAGTATGCCAGGTTCAATATCGATATAGTCGGCAAGGTCTATGGTATAAAGGTTCCACGAACCGGAGCCCATTACGGCACCTGAATTGAGATCAACCCTTCCCGAATAGACCGGTTTCCCGAACCGTTTTATAGAATTATCCTGACCCAGGTCATTTTCCTGGAGGAAGTAAGGCAGGTCGTTCTCAAAGACCTTTACGATTTTAAGATCTACGGCCCTCAGGTTGGCTGCCTTGAATGGAAAGATAAGGTTTTTAGAAGATGGAAGGATCTCGCCTTTTCCAACAAGCATGATGCCCGGCTTGACTCCCGTAAAATCGAGGCTTTCCGTGAAATCAGATTTAAGCTCCATACCCTTTGTGCTCATAACCGATGATTCCACATTAAGAGTAACAACACCGTTAAGCGGGTTGACTGGAACAAGAGTGACTATATTGGAATTGACCGATGAAGAAGTTGCAATAGCATTTGAAAGATAAATAAGACCATCAAGATTTTTTGATGCATCGACGGGATCGGAGAAGAGGATATTTATCTTCTGATTTTCACCTGGTTCAATTTTAACACCCAGAACGCTAAACTCGCCTGCCTTTGGGATGCTTATAACCGTCGATCCCTTCTGCTTCACGCCGGATGAAGAACCATCCCACGAAACAGTCAGATCCTGTGACTTGTCGGAGCGGGTGATCCCTGTAATGATGAATTTATGGACAAGGTTCCCGGAATGATCCCATTTGATGTCGAGTTTTTTCCTGCCAAGCTTTGCCTCGAGGTACGATTCCGCCTCATCGTTTTTAATAACATCGGATGCAATGATCTGCCCGTTGATGATATATGTGTTTGTCCCGGAAGGAGGACATTCAATTGTTCCCGTGGTGACGCTGAAATCCTTTTTCAGGGTTTGAATGCGGATTGGAAATACAGAGAGCCGGTCCTTCACCTCGCCAAGCCTGGAAAGATCAAGATCACCGGTAAAACTTTTCCCGGCGTCGAGAAGCCTGGAGGGAGTAAAGACCAGAGTGGTCCCGTCCTTCCATTCCGTCTTTCCCTTTATTGACGGCTGGAAGGTGAAAAGGCCGGAAGAAATATCTTTTTTAGCTTTTGCAGCAAATTCCGGAGTGAACCGTATCTCTACAGCCGAGTTGGCAGGAATAACACCGGAAGTATATCCGGCGATATATTCGCTGAAGCCCTTATCGAGTGGCAGAATTGCCGGTGCGGATACAGGTTCCTTTTTAAGGATCATGGAGGAGATCTTCTTCTCCTTTGATCCGCAGGAAGTCATTAATATAATTACCAGTATCGGAAGGATCAGTCTTGAAGGTTTCATAGGTTGGTGGTTTGAAGATTAATTGGCAAAACCAAATTACAGAAAAAGTTTGGATTAGAAATACCCCCATCCCATTCCGCAAAGAGGAACGGTCCTGCACCCTAAAGAGGACAGGCCACCGTGAAAGGGTGGCCTGGAGTCATTAATTAGACAGTTACCATCTCTGTCCGGAGCTTGGCAATGTAGTCGCGGATGTCGTTCAGGGTTTCGACGGTGACGGTCATTTTTGCGCCGGAGGAGCGGAGAACATGTTTAGTGGTATCAATCTCCAGATCACCCTTCTTGAAGTAAATCTCGAAGGAGTCGAAATAATGCTGGAGGTATTTAAGCTTTTTAGTATAGTAAACCACAACAGGATCGTCATAATAATTCTTCATGAAGCTTAGGAGCGAGTGAAGAGTGTATTTCTGCTCGGCGATCTTCTGCACAACTTCAGGATCGGGATGCTGCGGATTATAAACCAGCTGCGTGGCAATATACATAGCTTCAACCCATCCCCCCATGACCATCAGTCCGGCTGTGCTCTCCCGGCCGCTTAGCCTAAGATGATCCTCGATATCCTTGTATGCCTTCTGCATCAGGGCGGTGACGGTATCGGCATCGGACATGTCATTCTTAACTTTTTTAATAGGTTCAGTAATAAGAGCATCGGGAATACCGGGCTTGTTGCACATATCCCTGATGGCAAGCATGTAATCAATAACCTGCTGTCCCAGCCCGAACAGCTTAAGATATCCGAAATCGACCCCATAGATGCCAGTATTGATCGATGCCTTTGAGCTGCTAAGATAGAGGTCCTTATTTGAGGTTGGATTAAGCGTTGCATTATTGAACGGAACCCCCATCCTGTTGAAGATCACGCATACCTCGACTGGCGTAAGCAGACCGTAATAAGTCTCTTTCTTCTCCACGGGAACCTTTGTCCCGGTGCTGTCGCTCCTGTATGTCGAAAAGTTGGGATTAAAAGTGATCTTTTGTTCCTTTGGCCTGCATGAAACCGCTGCCAGGAGGATGAGGATCATTATAGAAGAGAGAAGGCTTTTCATAATCGGATGTTTGACAGATCAAATTTAGTAAAAATCATATATAAGTGCAAAAGTTCTGTCTTGCAGTCATGCAGTCATGCAGTCTTGCAGTCATGTAGTCTTGCAATCATGCAGTCGGATAATTGTTTATCTTTATGGTGTCTTACTCAAATTCGTGCTAATATGGGAACTATTAAAGATTTTGAAGATCTTGAGATCTGGAAAATAGCCTGAGAAATGGTTAATTTAATTTATTCTGATTTTAAAAACTGCAGAGACTTTACATTCAGATATCAGATTACAGGAGCCAGAATTTCAATCATGAATAATATTTCAGAAGGTTTCTGTCGAAAAAGTGATGCTGAATTCCGGCATTTTCTAAGTATTTCAAAAGGGTCATCGGGAGAGGTGAAAAACATGTACTACATCGGTGAAGATCTAAAATACATTGACTACGAAACCGCTGCAGAAAGAAGGTCAAAATGTCAAAAGCTCATGAATGGTATTGGTAGTTTTATGAAATATCTAAATTCAGATAGATAATAGACCGCACGACTGCACGACAGCATGACTGCACGACAATCTTGATCTAAAGCGTTACCCTGTCGCCGAGCTTCTGGGAGATCATGGTAAGAGCTGAGCTGAGGGCCATTTTCTTTTTAATGAGCTCCATAACCTTGTCAATATCACCGGCATCCTGCGCTGTCTTGATCTGCGCCTGGATATCCCTGATGCGCGCACTTATTTTTCCTCCCTTAAATACCAGTATGACATCAGGAACAACATCCTTCAGCTTCATCTCCTCAGTCTCGACATAAGTCTGTTTGAGAGAATATATTTTGCTAAGGGTGTGCGGCTCGGAAAGAAGGTCAGCTGCGAGCCTTGAGACAGCAGGATCGGGATTCTTAACAAATCCATTCTCCTCTATGAAGGTGCCCTGCTCCATCGCAAAACGATATTCGCTGAAAATATTGGAGTAGGCAGGATCATCAAACTGCAAGCCGTCAGTAACTATCTCCTTCACGATGTAATCAGAAACTGTTATCACTTCTTCAATACCATCCTCCTTGTTTATGTGTCTCTCAAATTCATTGCTGCCGTACCTCATCAGCAGTCTTATTATTTCTCTCTCGGCAACAGATGGAGTAATCCCCGGAATGACAACCTGTTTAGTGATCTGCAGCGGAGGTATCGGAAGATCCTCAGGCTCCGGGAACCTGTTCTTGTCGCGAAAGGATTGCTGCTGGCGCATCTTGTTGACCTCATGGTAAAGGATCGCTTCCTGTATGCCAAGCTGAGTGCTGCATTCCTTGATATATACTGTCCGGGTGATCGTTTCGGGAATAACAGCGATTGATCTGACTATGTCGCGGATCAGGTTAGCCTTCCTGACCGGATCATTGGCAGCCTCATCAAGAAGCAATTCCGTCTTGAAACGGATGAAGTCAGTCTCCTTCTCCCTGATGTATTTTGAAAATTCCTCATTGCTGACTTTTTTGGAATAGGAATCAGGATCCTCACCATCGGGCAACAGAACGATCTTCACGTTAAGACCCTCCTCGAGCACAATATCTATACCCCTGATCGATGCTTTAATCCCGGCGGCATCACCATCGTACAATATCGTTATGTTGGGAGTAAATCTCTTGATAAGCCGCACCTGTTCCTGCGTAAGGGAAGTGCCTGATGAGGCAACACAATTTTCAATGCCGGCCTCGTGAAGAGCCATCACATCTGTGTATCCTTCAACCAAAAAGCATTTATCAAACTGGGTTATTGCCTTGCGAGCCTGGAATATACCATAAACAATTCGGCTCTTATGATATATCTCCGACTCGGGCGAGTTAAGGTATTTAGCTGTTTTGTCATCTTTTTTCAGCACCCTTCCTCCGAACCCGAGAACCTGTCCCGAGAGGGAATGAATGGGGAACATCACCCTGCCGCTGAAGCGGTCGAAGAGATGATCTTCGTGCTGTATGGACAGGCCTGTCTTGACAAGGAAATCCTGCTTATAGCCATCCTCCAGCGCGTGTTTTGTGAAGGCATCATGCTTCTCAAGGCTGTAGCCTATATCGAATTTTTTCAGCGTGGCCTGCATGAATCCCCTCTCCTTAAAATATGAGAGGCCGACAGTCATGCCTTCATCGCTCTGGAAAAGATTCTCAGAGAACTGTCGCGAGGCGTAAGCAGTTACCACGAGAAGACTCTCACGCTCATTCTGCTTCTCAAGCTCCTCCTGTGTAAGCTCTTTTTCAACGACCTCGATATGATATTTTCTGGCAAGGTACTTCAGCGCCTCCGGGTAAGTGAGGTGCTCATGCTCCATGATGAAGTTTACAGAGTTACCTACCTTCCCGCAGCCAAAGCATTTGAATATCTCCTTTGATGGCGATACGGTGAAAGAAGGAGTCTTCTCGTTATGAAAAGGACAAAGACCAAGGTAATTAACACCCCGTTTCTTCAGCGGAACGAACTCCTGTATAACATCAACGATCTGAGCAGCGTCAAGAATCCGTTCTATCGTTTGCCGGTCGATCATGGGGTAAAGGTAGGAAAAAGTTGAAGAAAGTTGAAGAAAGTTGATGAAAGTTGAAGAGGGTTGAAAGGGGTTGAAAGGGGTTGAAGAGAGTTGAAGGAGATTGAGAAGGTTGAAGAAGATATTATCTTTATAATGTTCTTGCTGTAGAACTTAAATAAGATAACTATGTACACATTCGGTTTTGAAAAGCCAGAGGTATGGAATAAATCCAGACATCTGACGAAAAAGATATATGTTATATCAAAGAATTTTCCGGATTCAAAAAAATCCGGAATAACTCCGCAGCTTAGGAGAGCAGCTATTTCTGTTTGTTCAAACATTGCTGAAGAGGCTTCAAGATGGTCAAAGAAAGATCAGGCCCATTTCTATAATATTGCTTAAACTTCTTCAACTTCCTTCAACTGGTTATTCAACCAGCCACAATATTCATCAGCGCTCATAATTGCTATCTTTACAGTAAATCCAATCTGAATGGAGATTATTAAACGAAAAATAATCCTTGCCGTTACCGGCGCCAGCGGGTCGATTTATGCACAGAAGCTGATGGAGAAACTGGTGAGCATCAGGAAACCGCCAAAAGAAATTGCCGTAGTGTTTTCAGACAATGCAAGGGCAATATGGGAGTTTGAAACGGGTAAAAAGTTCGTTGCAAAGGGTCATACGAAGGAGTTTAATGACAAAGATTTTTTTGTGCCGTTCGCATCGGGATCTTCAGATTATGACACGATGATAATTTGTCCTGCTTCGATGGGAATAATGGGCAGGATAGCCGGCGGAACATCTGAAGATCTTATAGCCCGGGCAGCAGATGTAATGCTGAAGGAACGCAGGAAGCTGATACTTGTTCCCCGTGAGACACCATACAACCTGATCCACATTCGGAATATGGAGACACTCACCCTTGCAGGGGCAATTATATGTCCCGCATCACCATCGTTTTACAGCAAACCAAAAAACATCGATGAGCTGGTGATGACAGTTATTGAAAGGGTGATTTCACTTGCCGGATTTGATGACCGCAGATTCATGTGGATGGAAAAATGATCGACAAAAGAATAGTAAAATTTCTGAGGAGGCATCACGTGCTCACAATTGCCACTTCAGTTGAAAATGAGCCATGGTGTGCCAGCTGTTTTTACGTTTACCTTGAAGAAGAGAATGCAATAATCTTCACTTCGGACCTGGAAACAAAACATGGGCTGGAGTTTCTGAAAAATCCAGAAGTTGCAGGCAATATCTACCTCGAAACAAAAATTATCGGAAAGATAAGAGGGATACAATTCAGGGGCAGAATCTCAGAGCCGGAAGGAAAAATGGCAGAAAAGGCAAAGAGGGCATATCTGAAAAGATTTCCAGTTGCCATGCTGATGGAAACACATCTGTGGGTGGTTGTGCTCACGCATATCAAGATGACGGATAACAGATTGGGGTTCGGGAAGAAGCTGATGTGGCCGTAATTCCGGCTACCGGTTACCGGCTACCGGAAAAAGGGAACTAAGGGGGGGTTGGGAGATATTAATATTGGCTACCGGTTACCGGCTACCGGCTACCGGAAGAAGGGAACTAAGGGGGGGGTTGGGAGATATTAATATTGACTAACGGTTACCGGCTACCGGCTACCGGAAGAAGGGAACTAAGAGAGGGATTGGGAGATATTAATATTGGCTACCGGCTACCTGAAGAAGGGAACTAAGGGGGGGATTGGGAGATATTAATATTGGCTAACGGTTACCGGCGACCGGCTTTATGTTTATAAAGTGCTATTATTTAATAATTTTATATCTGTGCTAGTATCTAATTATTTAAAATCGCTGCATTATGGGAAAATTTCAAAAGCTCATCGTTTGGCAAATCGCCAAAGAAATTGCTGTTAAAACTTATCGGTTAACAGATTCAAAAGATTTTTCAAAGGATTTCGGTTTAAAAGACCAGATTCAAAGGGCTTCAGTAAGCATTGCAAGCAATATTGCCGAAGGTGATGAACTTGGTACTGACAAGCAATCAATACGTCACTTTTATATAGCTAAAGGATCTTCGGCTGAATTGATTACACAGTTAATAATTGCAAATGAAATAGGCTATATTGAAGGGGAAATAAAAAATCAGTTAATTGATGAATGCGATAAAATCTCAGCAATGTTATCAAAGCTTATTAAAGTTCGGAGTGTCTGATTTTTTAAGCCGGTTACCGGTCGCCGGTTGCCGGTAACCCTTACTTACCCAGCTGCTGTTTTACGATACGGGCGATGTACTTACCTAAAATGTCGAATTCGATATTAACGACGGTGCCTTTTTTTATCTGATGAAAGTTTGTCACTTCGTGGGTGAAGGGAATGATAGCGACCTGGAAGGAGTCCGGTTTTGAATTTACAACAGTAAGACTGACTCCGTTAACAGCAACAGATCCTTTCTCGACAGTAAGGTAATCGTCCTGCAGGGGTTTGTACTCAAAGGTGTAATACCAGCTTCCTCCAGCTTCTCTGACATCCGTGCATACGGCAGTCTGATCGACATGTCCCTGCACCATGTGGCCATCAAGACGGCCATCGAGCTTTGCACTGCGCTCGAGATTCACCTTATCGCCGATCTTAAGAAGTCCAAGGTTCGACTTCTCCAGCGTCTCCCTGATGGCTGTGACGGTATACTCATCTCCTTTCTTCTTCACCACGGTAAGGCAGACACCATTGTGGGATATGCTCTGATCGATCTTCAGCTCCTTTGTGAAAGAGCATTTCATAGTAATGTGGATGTTATCCTTATCTTTTTCTATACTGACGACCGGAGCGGCTTCTTCGATGATACCGGAAAACATAAGCTTAATATTTTGTTGTCTTTACAAAGATAAAGAAATGTTGAAAAGGCACAACTGTCCAAAGGAAGGAGGACGGGATGGCGAGAGTGCTGGAAAGAGAGATGGGGATTTAATGCCGGGGGCTTAACTCGGTGTATCCGCTTAAACTCCTTTAAGAATAAATCTTCCTTTTGCCTATCTGATATGGGGCAAGGGGGCAAGGACAGGATAGGGTGAGAGGGGAATAAATTGAGGCACGCGGATACCCTTGCGGCCTGTTAATACAGGAAGTCCGGCTTTTTTCCAGGCGATGATGCCACCATTCAGGGAATAAACGTGTTTAAAGCCCATTTTGTCAAATTTTGCCGCGGCCCAGCAGCTGCGAACCCCCGATTTGCAGTACAGATAGATGACAGTCTCGCGATTGATCTCCAGAACTTTCCTGCAAGGAAGGCTGGTGAGAGGTATATTAATGGCATTTTCGATACGTTCACTACGGAATTCGGCTTTTGTTCTAACGTCGATGATCTTTATTTCAGGTTTTAATTTCATGTCACTATAAAAGTCATCTTTGCTGATGTTTACACATCTGTAACTGCCTGTATCCGGGGTGAGGGATAAGTTCACTGGGACAAAGAGGGTGAAAAGGAGTAATAAATGCATGGTTTAAGGTCATGAGTTATAGCAAAGATAAGGGTTTCTGTCGTGCAATAAGAATGGTGACCGGTAACCGGCAACCGGTTATCGAAAGACCCCTTTCTCCGTTTTCGCGGTGACTGTCATCGAAGAGGTTATTAATGCCTGCCCCCCAAGGGGGGCCTAACCCGGTTGATATAACCAGTATTTCAATAATCGAATACACTAACCCCGGGCTTCAGCCCGGGGTATACGATCTTATATAATTATGGGGCTTTAGCCCTCACCTTTTATTCATTTTTGCTCGTTCAAATAATGGGGAATTGCCCCAAACCCCAGTTACTTTTTTGTCTTATAATATCCATGTTCATTTGCCTTCGGCGAGCTTGCAAATAATTGTTTATTATTACGCTGACGCTGATTTATACTCTGTGCCATTTGCTCGGTTCTTTTGTTCGTCCAAAAGAAATGAACCAAAGAAAAGGGCGCCGGAAATGCCAACTGCAGCCTTTTTGGACGCCCGCTACACAAAGCCTTATTGGCGCTACCAAAAGGGCTGTAGTTCGCTCCATTTCCGGATTGCCATCGCGCCGCTATAATTATGTTCTGTTTAAGAATTTAAACCCCTGTCCCACATGTTGCGTGGGACTGCCCCTTGATGAGGTTATTAATGCCTTAGGGATACCCCCAGCAATCCGACAGATGTCGGATAGCCTGCCCCCCAAGGGGGGCCTAACCCGGTTGATATAACCAGTATTTCAATAATCGAATACACTAACCCCGGGCTTCAGCCTGGGGTATGAACGTATATTAATAAGTAGCGCCGGAACAGGAATAATGGAATAAGAAGGACAATATACCGGCGCAATGAGTACAGGAGCATGATAGAAATGGCGTTATTTTATTTTACCCACCCCAGACCTCACGACCTTTGGTCGGGACAAGCTCTCCCTGGAGGGGAATTCATTTGTTGATGCTTAGAATTCTGATTTTAAGAATTAAGCAGCCGCTTTGAGAGTATCGCCACTCCTTCGGAGGCCCCGGCACGGATGACCTCGACATTTCTGCTGACGGGTACGTATACTTCCTTGGGATCGATAAGCCAGAGTGATGCACTATCTGGTGCATAGTTGATCAGTCCTGCTGCAGGATAGACATTCAACGAAGAACCGATGACAACAAAAATATTGGCCGTTGCGGTAATCCTGACAGCTTCGTCCATCATCGGGACTGCCTCACCAAACCAAACAATGTGAGGACGCAGCTGGCTGCCTTTTTCACATTTATCACCGGGGTTAATATCATTGTAGCCTATATCATATATCAATGATGGATCGGCAGTGCTCCTTGCCTTTGTAAGCTCACCATGAAGATGAATAACCTTAGTGCTTCCGGCACGCTCATGGAGATTGTCGATATTCTGGGTTATCACCTGAACATCGAAATGCTTTTCAAAGGCTGCTATACCGTAATGACCTGCATTCGGAACACACGCTTCAAGCTGACGTCTTCTTTCATTATAGAAACGGAGGACGAGATCCCTGTTCCTGAACCATGCTTCCGGGGTGGCGACTTATTGACATCATATTCTTCCCATAATCCACCTGAGTCGCGGAAAGTCTTTATTCCGCTTTCGGAGCTCATACCGGCGCCGGTGAGAATAATGAGTTTTTTCATAAAGTTTTTTGTTGGGACAAAAATAGCGGAATTTAATAGAATAGGGAATAGAATAAAAAGGCGTCAGGCGTCAGGAAGACCCCCTTCCCCGCTTTAACGGTGACTGTCCCCGAAGAGGTTATTACTACCTCAGGTATACCCCCAGCTATCCGACAGACGTCGGATAGCTTGCCCCCTATGGGGACCTAACCTGGTTGATATAATCAGTATTTCAATAGTCGAATACACTAACCCCGGGCTTCAGCCCGGGGCAGCAATGAATAATAAAACTCGCGCCGGAGCAGGAGTATGATGAAGGTAGTGGACAATATACCGGCGCAACAGGTACAGGAATGTAATAGAAACACCGTAAGCTTGTGTGAGGACTAAAGTCCAAAAAGGAAAAAGAGCATTTTCACCCCGGACTGAAGTCCTGGGTTAGTGATCAATGTCATTAAGCCTTTGCGCCGTCATGCCGTTGAGCCTTTGCGCCATTATCCCTTTGTACCATTGCACCTTTTTATTATCTTTGCGCGTTCAAATAGTAAACAGCATAAACACCAATGAACAAACGCTTTCCTGAATATAAATCACTTGACCTGTCGCAGGTTAATAAAGATATTCTTAAGATATGGGACGAGAATGATGCTTTCAGAAAGAGCATCCGGGAGGTCGACGACAAGGGTGAATTCATCTTCTACGAAGGTCCGCCTTCAGCAAACGGAATGCCCGGGATACATCACGTGATGGCCCGGACAATCAAGGATGCAATATGCCGATACAAGACACAGTGCGGATACGAAGTGAAACGCAAGGCTGGATGGGATACACACGGACTTCCCGTTGAACTCGGAGTAGAGAAAGCTCTAGGCATCACCAAAGAAGACATTGGTTCAAAGATATCGATCATCGACTTCAATAAAGCATGCCGCACAGACGTCATGCGCTATACCGACAAATGGGAGGAGCTAACCCGCAAGATGGGCTACTGGGTTAACATGGACCACCCGTACGTGACATACGACAACCGTTATATCGAAACCCTCTGGTGGCTGCTCAAACAGCTCTATAATAAAGGAGTTCTCTATAAGGATTATACAATACAACCATATTCCCCTGCAGCAGGAACAGGGCTCAGCTCACATGAACTTAATCTCCCGGGTTGCTACCGTGACGTAAAAGATACCACCTGCATCGCGCTATTCAAACTGATCCGCAATGAGAAATCTGAATTTCTCTTCAGGCATCTCGACACACCTAACCTTCATATTATGGCGTGGACAACCACACCATGGACTCTTCCTTCAAACACGGCACTTGCAGTTGGAAGCGAGATAAAATATATCAAGGTGCGCAGCTTCAACCCGTACACAGGCGAACCGATAACCGTGATCATAGCAAAAGAGCTTCTCCATTCAATGTTCCCGGAAGCAAACGCCGGCATGCATTTTTCGGAATACAAAACAGGTGACAAGAGGATACCATACAAAGTGCTCGAGGAATTTTCCGGAAGTGAGCTTACAGGATTGACCTACGAACAGCTGATACCATGGATGAATCCCGGCAAAGGAGCATTCCGCGTACTGACAGGCGATTTTGTGACCACAGAAGACGGAACGGGTATTGTTCACATAGCACCGACATTCGGAGCCGACGATTATAAAGCAGGAAAAGAGAACGGCGTTCCGCCGTTGATGGTTAAAAGGAAAGACGGCACTACAGGTCCAATGGTCGACAAACGCGGATATATGGTACCGATAGCTGACCTTGATGAGAAGTTCGTTAAGGAGAAAGTCGACATAAATTCGTACAAGCAATTTGCAGGACGGGCTGTGAAAAATGAATATGACGCATCGCTTCCACCGGATGCCGATACGATAGACGTCGACATAGCAGTCATGCTGAAGCAGCAGGGCAAAGTGTTCAGGATCGAGAAGCATGTTCACAGCTATCCGCACTGCTGGCGCACCGACAAACCCGTACTTTACTACCCGCTCGACGCATGGTTCATCCGCACGACGGCATTCCGCGAGAAGCTGATCGAGTTGAACAACACCATTAACTGGAAACCGGCATCTACAGGCTCGGGCCGCTTCGGCAAATGGCTCGAAAACCTTGTAGACTGGAACCTGTCTCGCTCGCGCTTCTGGGGAACACCTCTGCCAATATGGGTGACGGAAGACAGGAAAGAAGAGATATGCATCGGTTCCGCTTCAGAGTTGAAAAAAGAAATCGAAAAATCAATTAAGGCAGGATTCATGAAGAAGAATCCTCTGTCAGGCTTCACCGAAGGTGACAACACACAGGAGAACTATG
>Ga0187886_1002754_pt1 | contig 13726 bp, 13 predicted proteins | sample June2016WEW_20_1_FD_133001 | JGI IMG/M metagenome (GOLD analysis project Ga0187886, IMG submission 133001) | Peatland microbial communities from SPRUCE experiment site at the Marcell Experimental Forest, Minnesota, USA - June2016WEW_20_150 | ecosystem: Environmental > Terrestrial > Soil >... | reverse complement strand
TATAGACATTAGTTACCGCTTCTTTATTATATAGGCTCAGATTGATGCACTTCTCTGATGTTCGTAGCAGTATATTTTTCCGCCGAATCTCTCCTGGTGCGCTAAGCAATATTGCATTACTTTTTCTAAAACTGGCTTGCCACAGACAGCACATGTATTCTGGGGTATATCTTGCAAGTGTCGGTCATCTGTCGAAGCTGCCGCCTGTGTTTGTCCAGCTATATCCGGTGAAACTGTTACCGGTGTCTTCTCTTTTACAGAAAGCAGCGCTGCCACGAGTTTATTCCTATCCCACAGTTCAACCTGGTTTCGTCGAGCCAGTTCCATTGCCTGTTGGGTGAAAAAGCTGTTGGTGACCACCATGGCCTTCGTGCAGTCATAGTACCCCTTAGCAGCTACGGCCTCCTGGATAGCCTTGACGCCAGCTTTCCCTTTATAGCGTTTGGCTTGGATCACAGTCTTTACTCCATTTTTTGCTGTTGTCACCAGGTCCGCTCCGTAATCTCCGACATACCTGGTTCTCTCAACCCGGTAACCCAGCTTTTCAAATAACACTTCTAAATATTTCTCAAAGGTCTTGCCGCTCATCTGATCAATATCTGCTATGCCTGATTTGGCCAGTCGATTTTTCTCCCATAACCGGAAGGCAAGTTTGCCTAATGCTGTTACTGCAATTAGTAGCCATATGGGCCAGGTTGTTATAAAAAGTGTTTTAATAAGGACAAAGTAATCTATGCCTGCAAATAAGTTTGTTCCGGTCATTATAGGCTCCTTTTTCTAGAATTGCCATGTAACTATTTCTTCCCTTTCCGATGTTTTCCTGCTTTTTATGGCATAAAAAAACAGGCTTCGGGAGCCTGTCAAGAACCTGCTTAAAAAATTCCTCCTCTGCTTGTCTTGTATAAGTAAACAGCAAAGGAATTCCGTTGGATTAGGCTAAAAAAACATGGTTGCGGGGACCGGACTCGAACCGGCAACCTTCGGGTTATGAGCCCGACGAGCTACCAACTGCTCCACCCCGCGGTGTATGGTGGAGGGGGAAGGATTTGAACCTTCGTAGGCTTCGCCAACGGATTTACAGTCCGCCCCCATTAACCACTCGGGCACCCCTCCAAGACGCTTATGAACATTGCCTATCAAACATCTGGAGCCGACGAGGGGACTCGAACCCTTAACCTGCTGATTACAAATCAGCCGCTCTTCCAATTGAGCTACGCCGGCTTTCGGTCACAACAAATTGTATTATACAACGGTTCGGTGGAGAGATCAAGCTGAGTAGGCAGGCAATCCTGATGCTTTTCTAGTACTCCCGTTTCTCCAAATAGCGCTCCAGCTTGCGCTTGACCCGCTGCAGGGCATTGTCGATCGACTTCACATGGCGCTTCAACTCGCAAGCCATCTCCTGGTAGGACTTGCCCTCGAGGTAGGACATCAGTACTCTCCACTCCAAAGGGCTGAGAATCTCTCCCATCTTGGCCTCGATGTCGACAAACTCCTCACGGCTGATCATCAGTTCCTCCGGGTCACTGATGGCAGTCCCGGAGATAATGTCGAGCAGGGTGCGGTCGGAATCCTCATCGTAGATCGGCTTATTCAATGATATGTACGAGTTAAGCGGGATATGTTTCTGGCGGGTCGCAGTTTTGATAGCGGTGATGATCTGTCTGGTAATACATAGCTCTGCAAACGCCCGGAACGAGGAGAGCTTATCGCAACGGAAATCACGGATCGCCTTAAAAAGCCCGATCATTCCCTCCTGAATAATATCCTCGCGGTCGGCACCGATCAGAAAATAGGACCTTGCCTTAGCTCGAACAAAATTCTTATACTTATTGATCAGGTGCTCTTCAGCAACTCCATCCCCATCCTTGGCTAGTTCTACGACATCTTCGTCCGGCAAGTAATGGTATGATTCGAATACCTCTTGCTGCGCGAGACTACTCATTGTGCAAACATCGCCTCCGTGAGTGTTTTGATGGTGTGAATGCCGACACTATTTAATTGTGGTAGATCTTATAGCACCCCTTGCAAAACAGCTTCGGAGAGCGGTAGAGGATGATGAACTCGGATGAAGTGGCTTTAGAACAGGGGGGCCTTAGGCTTGTCCGTAGCCAAGCAAATTATACGTAAAGCAGGGTCGCTTGTCAAGGCGAATATTCCGGTAATGTTGAACAATATTCGCTGCTCTGGGCCACACCCTTCACCATACGCTGCCGCAGGATCTCGAAGAGCAGGATGGAACCCGCTACCGCGGCGTTCAGAGAGCTGATGTGGCCGGGCATGGGAATGCGCACCAGCAGGTCACAGCTCTGCTCCAGGTGGCCGAGACCCTTGCCCTCGCCGCCAATCACCAGGGCCAGAGGACCTGTCAGATCGGCCTCGTAGTAGGCTTGCTCAGCACCGGCAGCCGCCCCGATCACCCAATAGCCGGACTTTTTCAACTGCTCCAGCATTCGACTCAGGTTGCTCACCCGGCTGATCGCCAGGTGCTCCAGGGCTCCGGCCGAGGCTTTGGACACCACCCCTGTCAGGGGCACTGCCCGCCGCTCCGGTATGATCACCCCTTGGGCCCCCGCTGCCTCAGCGCTGCGGATCATGGCCCCAAAGTTCTGGGGGTCCTCCCAGCCGGCCAGGATCACCAGCAGCGGTTCCTCCCTCCCGCCCTGCGCCTGTTCCAACAGCTCTTCTACCGTCAGATAGCCCTTGGGGCTCAGGTAGGCAAAGATCCCCTGGTGGCCGGCGCCACTGGCCAGCTTGTCCAGGACCTCCCGGTCCACCAATTGCACCGGTACCCGGGCCTCCCGGGCGCGGTCCACGATCTCCCGGGCTTTGCCGTGGGTGCCCCGGGCAATCAGGATCTTGTTCACCGGGCGGCCGGCCCTCAGGGCTTCCCAGACGGCATTGCGGCCCCAGATGGTCTCGTCACTCATCGGCCGATTCCCCGATTTCCCTGGCCTCCCGGCGCCTGACCTCAGCAGCCCGGCCACAGGTGCGTTCACCCTCCCAGCAGATCTCTTCAGTCTCGCAGGAGGGGCCCGCCAAGGCAAACAGCACCGGTGCCACTTGCCGCACCTCATCCCGCATCCTGTAGGCCAGGTCCCGGATCTCCCATTGGGCGCGCCGGCAGCAGCGCAGCCGGAAGAAGTTGAACAGGGAGCGGGCGTTGAAGGTGCAGACCAGTTTGGTCTCCGCGGCGTTGGGCAGCAGGTAGCGGGCATCCTCCCGGGGCACTACCTTGGCCAGTTCGCGGTAGGCCTCCTGCAGCCTGGCGATCTGGGTGTGGAACACCGCCGCAGCCTCCGGGCTGGCGGCAATCGACGGCGGGGTGATGTAGGTGAAGTCCTGTTCATTCACGTAGCGTTGGGATTTCTGGGAATAGGAGGCGATCCGGTGCCGCACCAACTGGTGCGATAGCGCCCGGCTCACCCCCTCGATGGCAAAGGTGAAGTTGGCGTGTTCGGCCGGTGACAGGTGCCCCACCGACACCAACTGCCGCAGCAACGATTCGATCTCACTGCGGCTCAGGTTGTCCCTCAGGCCGGTAACACCCCTGGCGGAATAACAGAGGCGTGCCGCTAGGGCGACCGTTGTCTCTGGCTCCGGTGTATACGCGATCAGTTCCACATGCATGCTGCCCACCAACCTATCTGAAATAGAAGTCAGAAGCAAGAGGTCGGATGCCGGAAAAGGGTTAAACCGGCCTCCGAATGCGTTTACACCAGGCGCCAGCGCACACCCCGGGAGGTATCCTCCAAAAGGATACCGATCTCCCGCAGTTCGTCCCGCAACTGGTCGGACAGCCGGTAGTTTTTCTGCTGGCGGGCAATTTGCCGGGTTTGTAGCAGCAGGTCCAGCAGTGCACGGGGCTCATCAGGTAGAGTACCGGGCAACAGATCGCGGTCGGCCGGTTCCAGTCCGGCGATAACCCGCCTCATCTGGTCCGCATATTCTGGAGCCAGCTCCCGGCTTTCCCCGGGGAGCAACCCGAGCACATCCAGCAGCGAGGTGAAGTAGTGGCGCACGTGGATCAGAATATGCAGCACTGCCGGGGTTTTGGTAAAGTCTTCCCGGTTGATGAAGCCGTTGACCTCCCGGCCCAGGTTGAACAGGGCAGCCAGGGCTAGGGCAGTGTTGAAATCATCGTCCATGGCCTCCTCGAATTCCGCCACCCGGGCCAGCACCTGGTGCCGAAAATCGCCGGCGTCTTTGGACAGTCTACCTGACGGCACCGCCTCTTGCCCTCCGGTAATCTCGTCGATCAGTTCCAGGGTGTTGCGCAGCCGATTGTAGCTGCGGCGGGCGAGTTCCAGAGCCTCGGTGCTGTAATCCAGCGGGCTGCGGTAGTGGGTCGACAGCAGGAAGAAACGCAGCACCTCCGGTGGCCACTGCTGGAGCAGGTCCCGGACGATGAAGAAGTTGCCCAGAGACTTGGACATCTTTTCCTCGTTCACGGTCACGAAACCGTTGTGCAGCCAGTAACGGGCAAAGGGAGAGCCCCCCTCGTAGGCCTCCGCCTGGGCAATCTCGTTCTCGTGGTGGGGGAAGATCAGGTCGCTGCCGCCGCCGTGGATATCGAATCCGAACCCCAGATACTTGGTCGACATCACCGAACACTCCAGATGCCAACCTGGCCGGCCCGGGCCCCAGGGGCTGTCCCAGGACGGTTCCCCCGGCTTGGCAGTCTTCCACAACACGAAATCCAACGGGTCCTGTTTGCGTTCATCCACCTCTACCCTGGCCCCGGACAGCATCTCCTCCAGGGTGCGCCCAGACAGCTTGCCGTAGCCGGGAAACTTGCGCACCGAGAAGTAGACACTCCCGTCCAGGACGTAGGCGATCTCCTTGGCCAGCAGGCCACGCACCATCTCCAGCATCTCTGTGATGTGTTCGGTGGCCCTGGGGTGCACGCTGGCACGCAGCACCCGGAGGGCATCGGCGTCACGAAAGTATTCCCGGATGTAGCGGTTGGCCAGAACGGCAGGCTCGTCCCCCTCCTCCGCAGCCCGGTTGATGATCTTGTCGTCGATGTCCGTGAAGTTCTGAACGTAGGTGACCCGGAAACCACGGAAGATCAGATAACGCCTGATGGTATCGAACACCACCAGGGCCCTGGCGTTGCCCAGGTGGATGTAATTATAGGTCGTCGGGCCGCAGACATACATCCTGACATGATGCGCATTCTTCGGGGCAAACTGTTCCTTTTTCCTGGTCAGCGTGTTGTAGACTTTGAGTTCCAATCTTCACACACTCCAATTCTTCAATACGATTTTCCAAACGGGCGATCTTGCGCTGTAGGCAGGTGATCATATCGCCGATCGGGTCCGGCAGTAATTCATGATGCAGGTCGATCACATCCGGCGGTGCAGAGTCGGCGATCTTCTGCCCGTTCCGTTTTACGACCCGTCCGGGCACGCCCACCACCGTGCAGTTGGGGGGAACATTGCGCAGCACCACCGCCCCGGCGCCGATCTTGACGTTGTCGCCAACCGTGAGGGAACCGAGCACCTTGGCCCCGGTGCTGATGACTACATTGTTTCCGATCGTCGGATGCCGCTTGCCCTTCTCCTTGCCGGTACCGCCCAGCGTCACTCCCTGGTAGATGGTGACGTTGTTGCCGATCTCGGCAGTCTCGCCGATCACCACGCCCATCCCATGGTCGATAAACAGCCCCTCGCTGATGGTCGCCCCCGGATGGATCTCGATTCCCGTAATAAACCGGTTCCATTGGGACAGCAGCCGCGGAAGCAGGACCATGTTCTTTTTGTATAGTGAATGAGCGATGCGATGCATGATGATGGCATGAAAACTGGGATAACAGAGTACAATCTCAAGCACGCTTTTCGCTGCCGGATCCCGTTCCAGTATGGCCCGCACGTCCTGTTGCAGTCTGGAGATGACGCCCATGTCCCACTTCACCCTCCTTTTTAGGTTGGCGCGCTGTTCGCCTCACCCGGTAGCCGGAAGCTTCAGCCTGCCTTTATAGTCCCAATTCCCATGAATAATTATTGAAATAAAAAAACCTCTCGCCTTCAGAGGCGAAAGGATTACTTCCGCGGTCCCACTCCGCTTGGGCTGTATCAGCCCCTGCTCGACGTGTTTAACGGTTGCCGCCGTTGGCGCCTACTATTGTTTCAGCGCCATAGCTCCCGGGCGCACTTTCGATGTCCCTTGACCGAAACCGCTTCCAGTCGCTGACGGTTCCTCCCTGGAGGGAGCAGACATCTACTCTTCCCGTTCGTCGCCTTTGCCTGTTTGATGATGTGCACTAATTATACTGAATATGACAAGCTAGCGTCAATAAGAATAGCGCTCAAGTCGGATTTAGATCAGGATCTATCCTTTTTAAGAACGTCACTTTGAGAACGTCGCGGTCACGGTGCCGCTCTTCCGGCCGACAACGGTGACGGTAGGCAGGCCTGGAGTCCCAATCCGTTCAAAAAATGATCGACGAGAGAGTTCACAAAACCTCTCTTTCAAGAGCCTGGCGAATAAGCCTTTGATAAGGAATTCCCTCGCGCTTTGCTTTGTTCTGTATAGCGTTAAAAAGATCCTCTGGCAAGCGAAGGCTTATAGCCTTATCTTTGGGCTTTAACTCGAACTTGACCATGCGCGCCCCGGATAGGTCATATTGGCTGAGATCAGCCTTTGCAACAAAGTTTTCAGCTTCTTCGTCGGTCTTAAAGGCCGGGATTTTCTTCTTCATATGCGGTAACCTCCTTCTTGTGCATATAGCGGGCACTTATTGGGCGTATAAAGGTATCTTCCCCATGCTTGCGCAGGGTAAAGACCACGAACACGGATCGCCCGTCCTCCGCTTTCCCTATAGCCCGGAAGCGTTGCTCCTCTTGGGAATGTATTTCATCCGGCAAAATAGCCACGGGGTTCTGGAAAAGCGATTCTATCGCTTCAATTGAAACGCCGTGTTGCTGGCACTTTGCGCGGTTGTTCTTATCCCATTGCAAACCTGAAACCTGAATGCTTTCCATAAACATATTATATACAAATGTATATACAGATTGCAAGGATTTAGCAATGTCCATATGCTGCCGCTCTTCCCCCGGCTGGCGATGGTGGTAAAAATGGAATGTTGACCTCACAGAGCAGCCAGCTATCAAGCGCCGTAGGAAGGTTGCTGGAAAGTAAATATCCTATAACTGTCGGGAAACAAGGTAAAGGACAAGGCCTCTAGCGCTGGAAGCCTTTATTTATCTCATATTCTCGGAGTCAAATCGGGGTATGATCCCAGCACCTTGAGAAACAGTGTCCGGAAGCCGACTCCCGCCAGGGCTTCCTGCACCTGGGGCGAGCTGACGGACCCGATAAAATCGACGAAGAACAGGTAGTCGCCCAGTTTCTTCTTGGCCGGCCGGGACTCGATGCGGGTCAGGTTGAGGCTGCGGCGGGCAAACTCTCCCAGAATGTGGTATAGCGCCCCCGGCCGGTCCTTGATACTGAAGACGACGGACGTTTTGTTACCGGCTTCGTTGTTGATGAGCGGCTCCCGGCCGACAATCCAGAAGCGGGTAGAGTTGTCCGGGCAGTCGTTGGCCTCGGGCTCGAGCACCGCCAAGCCGTAATTGCCGGCCGCGTCCATGGGGCCGAGCGCCGCCCAGGGACTGTTGCTGTCCGCTACCTGAGCTGCTGCAGCAGCCGTGCTGGGGCACTCGATCGGCAAGGCCTGGGAAAGCTTCTGCTGCAGCCAGCTGCGGCACTGCGCCAGCACCTGGGGATGGGACAGCACCCGCTCCACCTGGGCCACCCTCACCCCCGGCCGGGCCATCAGGCAGTGGGAGACCGGCAGCACCAGTTCACCCCGCACCGACAGATCGTAATGCAGGGCCAGCAGGTCCAGGATAATGCCCACTGCCCCCTCGCTGGAGTTTTCCACCGGCACTATTCCCTCATCCAGGGCACCCGAGGCCACCTGGTCGAGCACCTGCTCGAGAGAATCACAGGCCACGCTGGCCCCGGGCCGGCTGCCCAGGAACAGGCGCGCCGCCCGCTCTGAAAAGGTGCCCCGGGGACCCAGATACCCGATCCGGTATGCTGATTCACGCATCTCATCCACCTCCTCAAGCATGACGCCCGACCGCTGCCGCCACCGCCCGGATCTCCCTCATCAATACGGAGAACTCGGCGGGGGTCAGGGACTGGGGCCCGTCGCTCAGGGCCCTGGCAGGATCCGGATGCACCTCGATCAGCAGGCCGTCCGCACCGGCGGCCACCGCTGCCCGGGCCATGGGGCCCACCAGACTCCGGATCCCGGTGGCATGGCTGGGATCGACGATCACCGGCAGGTGGCTCAGTCCCTTCACCAGTGGGACGGCGCTGAGGTCCAGGGTGTTGCGGGTGGCATTCTCGAAGGTGCGAATGCCGCGCTCGCAGAGCACCACCTGGTCATTGCCCTCAGAGACGATATACTCGGCAGCCATCAGCCACTCGTCGACGGTAGCGGACAGGCCGCGCTTCAGGATGATCGGCTTGCCGGCCCGCCCCGCTAGCCGCAGTAGGCTGAAGTTCTGCATGTTCCGGGCGCCGATCTGCACCATGTCCACATACTCCAGGGCCAGATCGAGGCTGGCCTCGTCGATCACCTCGGTCACCGTGGGCAGCCCCGTCTCCGCCGAGACCTCGGCCAACAGCCTCAGGCCCTCGTTCTGCAGGCCCTGGAAGCTGTAGGGCGAGGTGCGGGGCTTGAAAGCGCCACCCCGCAACAGGCCGGCCCCGGCTTTTTTAACCTGCCAAGCCGCCTCCAGCAGTTGCTCCCGGCCCTCCACAGCACAGGGACCGGCGATCACCACCAGCTTCTGGCCACCGAAGACAGCTTCCTTGACCCGTACCTGGCTCCCCTCCTCCCGGGCCTCCAGGCTGACCAGTTTGTAGGGCTTCATGATCGGCACCACTTTTTCCACCCCCGGCAGGGCTTCCAATCCCAGGGCATCGGGGATCTCCCCGCCCTCTCCCACCGCGCCCATCACCAGGCGCTTCACGCCTTGGATAAAATGCACCTGAAAACCGGACTGCTCCAGGCGCTGCCGGACCGCCGCCACCTCATCATCTCTTGCCGATAGCTTCATCACCACTACCATCGCTCGCAACCTCCTGATTGAATGATTATAAAGGAAACTTACTTCAGATGGGGTTTTAACCCCATCTGAAGTTTAGTTGACTTATCCAGGGGCTTAGCGCCCCTTATCCCACCGCTTACAGAAGCAGGGGTATTAGGGGCGGTTAGCCATCGGATGAAATAAAAAAGCCCGCTGCTCTCCCCTGCAGGGACGAAAAGCAGCGAGCTTCCGCGGTACCACCCTGGTTGGCCGGACAACGGCCCACCTCGATTTAAGATATGGGAATCCTGGTTTTATCACCGGCCCGGGAATGTATCCGCTGGCGCAACAAAAAACTCTCGCCCTAAAGGGACGAGAGGCATTGTGCCTATCGCGTTACCACCCTGGTTAGCCCTTTCAGTCCCCTTTTAATCGGGTCAATGACCACGATAGGACTTTCCGGACTCACTCATGCCGGGTACGGGAACCTGATTCCGATACCCTCCCCGTGTAACGCCGGGAACTCACGGCCCTGCCTACTTGCCGCCAGCGGCGGTTTCAGCCGGCATCTCCGGAGCGAACTTCGGCCGTCCATATCCCGGGGGTGCTTGCAGTCGGTGGCACTCCCTCCCTGAGAGGTTGGGTTCGGCTTACTTTTCTCCTTCATGGACTTTCCATATTTGATTTTAATTCAGTATAAGCTTTAAACGTTCAAAATGCAACAGCCGGTTAAAGCTTGGATAAACGTTCCGATCGCAATTCTAGATCGGGCAGGCGGGTGAAGTCCGATTATCTGAGAGCCGGCTGCTTGCACATCATTCAGCCTCAGTCAGTTGACTGGGGACGGTTCTCTGGTTATGCTCATGTTTTCATCATCCGGACTGCAGCAGCCGCTGCATCATCCGGGCGTTGGTGATGGCCTGGCCCTTGTAGTGGTTGTTGAAGGTGATGAACAGGCGGTCCGCCCCCTGGGCGAGGTCGTGTATGCGGGGCGCCCATTCCTGCAACTCCGACGCCTGGTAGAGGTAGTCATAGCGCTCGAAGGCCTGCTCGTGCTGCCACCAGTGGCCGGCGTTGCGCCCGTGGAAGCGGACGTAGCCGAAGTTGGCGGTGAGTTCCGCCGAGCCTCCTACCAGACCCTTGAGCCGGGGCTCGTCCACAGCTACATAGGCCATCTTCTGGTCCCGCAAGAACTCCCACACCGGAGGCCGCTCCCAACCGGCATGCCGGAACTCGGCGGCCACTGGCAATCCCTGCAGCAGTTCACCCAACTTGGCCAGGTAGTCCCGGTTTTCGGCGCAGCACTTGAAGGAGTAGGGAAACTGCAGCAATACCGCCCCCAGCTTGCCCGCCGCCAACAGCGGCTCCAGCGAGAAACGGAACTTTCCCGCATCAACCGCCACCTCGCCGGTGCGCTCATGGGTCAGGGATTTATAGGCCTTCACGGTGAAGGTGAACTCCGGCGGGGTCTTCGCCGCCAGCCGGGCCATGGTCTGCTGGCTGAGGAGACAGTAGTAGGTGGAGTTGACCTCGGTGAAACGGAACTCCTTGGCGTAATACTCCAGCATGTCGCCGCGCTTCAACTGCAGCGGGTAGTAGGGACCACGCCAGTCGTCATAGGAATAGCCGGAAGTGCCCACCAGGATCTCCGCCGCCAAGGCTGCCACCCCCTCCTGAACGTGGACGCGGGGACGGTTCTCGCGTCCACCCGAAGTGGACGCGAGAACCGTCCCCGCGTCCACGTGTTTCGTTATGGTTGTTAGTTCGTCGCAGCGCCGGGGTTTCCTGCAGGGTTTGAACTGCGATGCATAGGTAACCCCGGTTTAGGGGAATAAGATTAAGTAGAGGACCAGCGGGATCGGGTCAGGTCATGAGCAGGGTCAGCCACTCCACCAGGTGGGCGGTGGGAATGAAGATCACCTGGGCCAGGATGGTGCCGAGCAGGCGGGTGAACATCAGCCAATAGGTCAGGGCGACTATATCCCGCTCATCCCGTAGTCCCTGCAGGGACTGATCGGTGATCACCGCAGTTACGGGATCGATCAAAAAGGTGGCCAACACCGCAGCGATCCCGTTAACGACGCCGGACAACATGCTGGCGGTGGAGCGGTAGGATGGCATCAGGGCCCCGGCGTAGAGGGCGGCCAGGACGCCATTCGTCCAGATGGAAACCACCACGATATGCACCAGGAACAGGCCGAGGGGCAGCGGCCTGCCCCGGAAGATCAGGTCGGCGACCACCCGCAGAACCGAGCGCAATATCGAGCGGCGCCTGGGCATCCACCCAAACGGGCGCCCACCGTAGCGGGCGCGGCGTGGCTGCCGAAGCCGCCGGGCAAAGATGGCGGTAAACTCCCGTGACAACCGGGCAAGCCGTGCCGGGGATAACAGGAGCAAAAACAGTTGCAGGAGGGATCCGGTCCGCTCGAAGACGAAGACCGCCCGGTTCATGAAGAAGATGAAAACAGGGGTGATCACCGCTGCAGCAACGGTGCCGACGGAAGACGCCAGAATGATCAGCCGGATGCCTCCCAACAGGTAAGCCATATGGGCCTGGTAGTATATCTGGCCGGAGTTGATCCCCTGCTCGACAATGGCGGATAGCAGGGGCGCCTGGATCATATTGGCCACCCCCGCCAGGAGGGCGATCAACTGGAAGAGGGAGAATGCCGTAATCAACCGCCGTGTTTTCACACCGGAGAGGCGGACGGCGTAAAAGAGGGTATCAGTCAGATGAATGATTGCGGTCAGCAGTATCACCAATTGGATCCGGTCCATGACGGCCTCCACATTTTAATCATCAGGCGTACCTTGGGCATGTCTCCTTTTTCTTATATGCTTGACCCACCTGTTATGAGAACCGGTGCCGCGCCCCACCGCGAGACATCCTGATCGACCGCTGCAATTCAATGTCTTCAATGTCAATGTAATGCAATTGTCATGAGCTGAAAAAGATGGTATAATTCAACGGGCATGGCACCCTGCGGGAGCGGCGGGGCGAATAGCGCGCCCGTACGCAAGCGAACAGCATACCGAACTATAGGAGAGTGGTATCAATTTGTTGTCTTTTAATGAACTGGGTTTAAGCGACCCGGTGCTGCAAGCGCTTAACCACATGGGCTTCGAAGAAACGACCCCGATCCAGGAGCAGGCAATTCCCATTGCCATGAAGGGCCAGGACCTGATCGGACAGGCCCTGACGGGGACCGGGAAGACAGCGGCCTTTGGCATCCCCATGGCAGAACGATTCAGCACCGACAGCGAACACGTTCAGGGGATCGTGATCACCCCCACCCGGGAACTGGCGGTGCAGGTGGCCGAAGAGTTGAACCGGATCGGCCAGTTCAAGCATATTGCCGCCCTGCCCATCTACGGCGGACAGGATATCGAGCGCCAGATCAAGGCCCTCCGCAAGCGGCCGCAGATTATCGTGGGCACGCCAGGCCGCCTGATGGACCACATGCGGCGGCGCACCATCCGCCTGCAGGAGATCGAGGTGGTGGTGCTGGACGAGGCCGACGAGATGCTGAATATGGGTTTTATCGAGGATATTGAAAAGATCTTGGAGGAAGTCCCCTCGGAACGGCAGACGATGCTGTTCTCGGCCACCATGCCGCGCCCGATCCAGGAGATCGCCCAGCGCTTCATGAAGGACCCGGTGCTGATCGGCATCAGCTCCAAGGAGTTGACGGTTCCCAGCACCGAGCAGTACTACATTGAAGTATACGAGAACAAGAAGTTTGACGTGTTGTGCCGCCTGATGGACATCCAGTCGCCGGAGCTAGCCATCGTCTTCGGCCGCACCAGGCGCCGGGTGAGCGAACTGGCGGAGGCCCTGGACAAAAGGGGTTATTCGGCCGAGGGGCTGCACGGAGACCTGTCCCAGTCGCAGCGGGACACGGTGATGCACCATTTCCGGGACAACAGCATCGACGTGCTGGTGGCGACGGACGTAGCGGCCCGCGGGCTGGATATCAGCGGAGTGACCCACGTCTACAACTTCGATATCCCCCAGGACCCGGAGGGCTACGTGCACCGGATCGGCCGAACGGGTCGCCTGGGCAAACCAGGCCAAGCCATCACCTTTGTCACACCCCGGGAGATCGACTACCTGAAAGTGATCGAGTCCGTCACCAGGCGCAAGATCGTGCGGAAACCGGTGCCCACCAGCACCGAGGCAGTCAGCGGCATGCAGCGCCTGGCCATGGAGAAGCTCCTGCAAGTAGCCGAATCGCCGGATATTGAACAGTACAGGGGATTCGCCCGGGAACTGCTGGAGGAGACCGATTCGGCAACCCTGTTGGCAGCCGCCCTGAAGATGCTCACCCGGGAGCATGACGACACCCCCGTCCAGTTGACGGAAGAGGCGCCGCACCGGATGAAGAAACCGAGAAGCGCTACATCATCCGCACACCGCGCGGCACCCCCCCAGAGGAAATTACCCGTCAAGGGCAGCAGGAGCAGCAGCAGCAGCAGCAAGGAAAGCGGGCACCGGAACCGGAGCCAGCAAAAGAGCGGCGGCTACAAGTCAACTTTTTAAAACTCGCCGCCACCTGTTACCAGGCAGTAAATTTAAAGCGGTAAAAGATCCGTGGTTTGATGGGGGCACAGTTTAAACTGTGCCTTTTTACATGCGGTGCTGTCGACCGGGGAAATGCGAACACCCCTGCCAGATCCCT
>Ga0187886_1002753_pt1 | contig 13732 bp, 12 predicted proteins | sample June2016WEW_20_1_FD_133001 | JGI IMG/M metagenome (GOLD analysis project Ga0187886, IMG submission 133001) | Peatland microbial communities from SPRUCE experiment site at the Marcell Experimental Forest, Minnesota, USA - June2016WEW_20_150 | ecosystem: Environmental > Terrestrial > Soil >... | reverse complement strand
TTGGCGGCGGTTCTTTTCGTCGAGTTGGGTTACGCCTTGCTTAGCCATTCAGCCGTAAATCAACAGGTTATGGTAGTCGATTCAAAACAGGTCGGCATCACCCTTTTCGGCCCATATCTGCTGGCTGTCGAGCTGGCGTCGATTCTTTTGTTGGCGGGCCTTTTGGGTGCGTATCATTTGGGGCGTAAATCGGCTGATGACGGGGAGGTTAATCACTAATGGCGACAATCCCGCTGGAATACGGTCTTGGTCTTGCGACGATTTTATTTTTACTGGGGCTTGTAGGGGTTCTGGTTCGCCGCAACATCGTTTTCATACTCCTGTCAATCGAGATAATGCTCAACGCCTGCGGCCTGGCGTTTGTGGTCGTTGGCTCATTCCTGAACCAGCCCGACGGGCAGGTTATGTATATTTTCATTTTGACTATGGCCGCAGCGGAAGTGGCGGTGGGGCTTGCGCTGGTGGTGCAGATGTATCATAAATTCGGCACTCTCGATACCAATTCGGCAAACACGATGCGAGGGTAATATGTCTGAGTTTTTGTGGCTTATTCCTGTTTTGCCTTTAGCCGGCTTTGTAATGCTGGTTTTATTCGGCAAACGCATTTCCAATACCGCTGTCGGCTGGATTTCGGTCGGGACAGTTGCACTGTCAGCTATTATTGCGGGCATTGTCGGCTTCAACTTTATAACAGTGCCGCCGGCAAACGGCTTTTGGTCGCAAACCTTGTGGACCTGGTTTGAGGTTGGTGGTTTTGCGCCGACTATCGCTTTTCACCTTGATTCGCTTTCGGTGGTAATGATGCTTGTTGTTACTTTCGTCGGCCTGTTAATCCTGATTTACTCGACGGCGTTTATGGCGGGCGACTCGTCACGGCCGGATGAGGGTTACAGCCGGTTTTTCGCGTATATGAATTTATTTATCGGCTCGATGCTCATCCTTGTCCTGGCCGATAATCTTGTCTTCCTATACCTCGGCTGGGAAGGCGTCGGGTTATGCAGCTACCTTTTGATTGGCTTCTGGTATAAAAATTCGGACAACGGCAAGGCGGCCATTAAGGCATTCCTCGTAACACGCATCGGCGATACCGCTATGGCTGTCGGCCTGTTCTTGCTTTTAATGTCTTTCGGCACGCTCGATATTCAGTCGCTGGCAGGGCAAATTTCTCAACAACCGACTGGCTCGACGATATGCACCATTGCGGCGGCGTTGCTTCTGGCGGGCGCTCTTGGTAAATCCGCTCAGCTTCCTTTGCAGGCGTGGCTGCCCGATGCGATGGCGGGGCCTACGCCTGTCAGCGCCCTTATTCACGCCGCGACTATGGTTACGGCGGGCGTCTATCTTGTCGCCAGAACCAATTTCCTGTTTTTACACGCGCCTGCGGTTCTGTCAGTTGTTGCAATCATCGGCGCGGTAACGCTTCTGACAGCCGGTCTCAGCGCGTTAGTCCAGCACGATATCAAGCGGGTGCTTGCGTATTCCACCATAAGCCAGATTGGGTATATGTTTCTCGCCCTCGGCGTTGGCGCCTGGTCGGCGGCCATATTCCATTTTATGGTTCACGCTTTTTTCAAGTCCCTTCTGTTTCTTGGCGCAGGCGTTGTCATCACCGCGATGGGTGGTGTTCACAACATTTTCAAAATGGGCGGTCTGCGCAGGCGATTGCCTTTGACATTCTGGACGTTCCTTATTGGCTGCGCATCGCTGTCGGCTTTGCCTCTCGTTACGGCGGGCTTTTACAGTAAGGACAGGATTCTATGGGATGTTTGGTCGTCGCCGTCGGGCGGGCCTGTGCTTTGGGCCGCGGGATTGACTGGGGCGTTGATTACTTCTCTGTATGCCTTTCGAGTGGTTTTTATCGTGTTTTTCGGTGAGCCGGCAACCGGGATTAGTTACAAGCCGGCGTATCGTATGAGCATAGTTTTGGTCATTCTTGCCGTTCTGTCGATAGCAGGGGGTTTTATAGAATTACCGTATATCACTGAGGCAACCGTTGAGACGCGATATGTGATTGAGGCAATCGCCGGTGTAACATCGGTTACGGGTATTATTTTGGCATACCTGCTTTTTGCGGGCCAACGACGATTTGTTGGTTTCCTGCTCGATTCAAGATTTTGCGCGGCGTTACGTGACTTGTGGTTTGCCGACTGGGGTTTCGACTGGCTGTATCGCGCCTTTCTCGTTCGTCCTTATCAATGGTTCGCCTATAGCAACAGCGATGATTTTCTCGACCGCATTTATGATGGGACGGCGGCATTCTGTAGTGCCTGCAATCGGTTTTTATCGTGGTCAGTTAGCGGTAACGTCCGCTGGTATGTAGGCGGGCTGGTTATTGGCTCAGTAATTATCATCGGCTTCGTGATTCTTGTATGATTCTCGTATTACTGCTCATAATCCCGTTACTCGGCGGCCTGCTTGCCTGGGCGGTTAGTCAGCGAAGCAATCGGCTCTGTAGATGCTTCTCACTGATTGCCCTTTTCGCCGACTTGGCCGTGCTTGTCATTTTGTCGGTGCAATACGCGAGTAATCGTAATGAGCAGTGGTTTGCATTTGTGAAATGGTCGTGGATTCCGCAGTTGGGGGTCAGTTTCGAGCTTGGGGCTGACGGGTTGAGCTTATTGTTCCTCTGGCTGACGGTTATTTTGGGGATTTTCGCGGTCGTCTCGTCGATTAACGAGATTCAGGAGCGCATCGGGTTTTTCCATTTTAATTTAATGCTCATATTAGTCGGCATAATGGGTGTTTTTACCGCCCTCGACCTTTTCCTGTTTTACTTTTTCTGGGAATTGATGCTCGTGCCGATGTATTTTCTGATAAGTATATGGGGTCACGAGAACCGCGTTTATGCCTCGATAAAATTTTTCATTTTTACCCAGGCGGGCGGGCTTTTTATGCTCCTTTCAATAATTGCCCTGTATTTCATTCACGGCAGGGTTACCGGGGTTTACACTTTTGATTACAACGAGCTTTTGAGCACAGCAGGTGCATCTGCGGTTTCAATCTGGCTGATGCTTGGCTTTTTCATTGCCTTTGCGGTCAAGTTGCCGGCTGTCCCGCTCCATACCTGGCTTGCCGATGCCCATACCGAGGCGCCGACGGCGGGCAGCGTCATTCTCGCGGGATTGCTTTTGAAAACCGGGGCATACGGTTTACTACGTTTTGTGTTGCCGTTATTTCCCTCGCCCGCTCAACAAATTGCCCCCGTCGCGATGGTTCTCGGCGTTATCGGCATCCTGTATGGTGCTATTCTCGCCTTTGCCCAAAAGGACGCCAAGCGATTGGTTGCCTATACGAGTATCAGTCATTTGGGTTTCGTTTTGCTTGGTGTATTCGCGGGTAATTTGCTGTCGCTTCAAGGTGCGGTGATAATCATATTGGCTCATGGCCTGAGCACGGGAGGGTTGTTCATTCTTGTCGGCATTTTGCAGGAACGCCTTCACACCCGCGATATGAACCAGATGGGTGGGTTGTGGGCAAGTGTTCCGCGTATGGGCGGTGTCAGTTTATTCCTCGCGTTGGCGTCGCTTGGCCTGCCTGGGCTGGGTAATTTCGTCGGTGAATTTCTGGTATTGGCGGGGACCTGGCGGGTCAGTCCCATCTTAACAAGCATCGCCGCCATCGGGTTCATTTTGTCTGCGATTTACTCGCTGTGGTTTATTCAAAAGGTTTTTCACGGACCGCCTGTGGTGAGCATTGTCGAACCACAACGAGCGAGGCAGATTGCGGATTTGGGAATACGTGAAATGGCGGTAATGTGTCTTATTATGGCCGGCCTTATATGGCTTGGCTTGTATCCTCAGCCGATTCTTAATTCAGCAAAGCCGACGCTGAACGCCATACAGTCAAAATATGTGCCTGTTGCGGAGCAAACCGCCGGCGGTGAGGGGAGTCGAACCGATGTCGCTCACTGATTTAATAACGATTTTACCCCTTTTGCTCTTGGCAGGCGGCGCGGTTTTGATAATGCTGGTCCTGACGGTATTTCGCAATCACTCGCTGACGCTGGTGCTGACGGTTTTAACACTGGCGTTTTCTTTAGCGGCGCTTCCCGTATCATCATCGACCCCGTCGAAACAGGTAACATCCCTTCTGGTATTCGATAGTTACTCGCTTTTCTTTATGGCGCTTATTTTCGGGTCTGCTTTGGCGGTATGTGTTCTGAGTTTCGGTTATATGAGGGACAGGCGTAATATTAAAGAGGAATTTTACATTCTCATTCTGCTTGCTTCTCTCGGTTGCGCCGGCATTGTCGCGAGTAGTCATTTTATCTCATTTTTCCTGTCGCTTGAGATTCTCAGCGTTTCCCTTTACGTTCTGATTGCGTATCCGCGTTCTGAGCCGAACCATATTGAGGCAGGTATCAAGTACTTGATTCCGGCGGCAACGTCGGTTGCCTTTCTTCTTCTGGGTGCCGCGTTCATTTACGCATATTCCGGCACGATGAGTTTTTCAGGTATCGCGTTTAGCTCGACAAATGTATCAATCGCCCACAACCTGTTTCTGCTGGTCGGCCTTGTGATGGTCGTTATTGGTATCGGCTTTAAGCTGGGGATTGTGCCTTTTCACCTCTGGACGCCTGATGTTTATCAGGGAGCGCCTGCTCCTGTAACCGGTTTTATAGCGACCGCCTCAAAAGGCGCGGTATTTGCCCTGCTTTTACGATACTGGACTACAATCAACGTTTATGATTGCAAGCCGGTATTTACGGCGCTCGTCGCTATCGCGATTGTTACAATGCTTTTCGGCAACCTGTTGGCCCTTTTGCAAAGTAACGTCAAACGCATCCTCGCGTATTCGTCAATCGCGCATATCGGCTATCTGCTGACCGCGCTTCTCGCGGGCGGCAAATGGGCGGTAGTGGCGATAACGCTGTATCTGCTGACGTATTTTATTACAACTTTAGGGGCTTTCGGCGTTATAACCGTTCTATCCGGTAAGCAAACCGACATTGAGATGCTCGACGACTATCGCGGATTGTCTTCTCGACACCCATATTTGGCGGGAATTTTCACCGGCTTTTTGTTTTCGCTTGCGGGTATCCCCCTGACCGCGGGCTTTATCGGCAAATTCTATATTTTCTCCGCAAACGTTGACGGCCGTTTGTGGCTTTTACTTATCGTGCTGATAGTGAGCAGTGTCATAGGGTTGTTTTATTACCTGAAGATTGTCGTTGCCCTGTATAAGCCCGTCGATGAGCAGCAGGCGATACAGGGAGCTGCGCCATCGATGTCATTTGCCGGCGGGATTGTTCTTGGATTGCTTACGGTATTTTTATTGTGGGCGGGGGTGTATCCGTCGCCGTTTATAAACCTTGTTAAAATTATGGTAAGCGGCTTGAATTAAATACCTTGTAATCTGCCTGTTTGGAATATAAAGAGCGCAGGAAAACAGCGGGAGAAGCAAATATGAAACACAAAAATTACAATTACATAATTGTCGGAACAGGGCTTGCGGGCTGTTGGGCAATCGACGGAATCAGGTCGCGGGATACGGAAGGTTCGATACTACTGACGGGCAGTGAAAAATACCTGCCTTATGACAGGCCGCCCCTGACTAAAAAACTGTGGTTCGGCAAAAAGAAAGTCGAGGAGATTTTCATTCGCCCCAGACAATACTTCACAGACAACAAGGTGGACGTCGTGCTCAATATAAGAGCGGTCAAGCTCGACGCGGCAAATAAAATTGTAACGTTTGACGACGGCAGTGCCTGTCAATTCGAGAAACTGCTTCTGGCGACAGGCGGCTCACCTCGACGGCTCAATATCGAGGGGGGCAATCTCGACGATATTTTCTACTATCGCTGTCTCGACGATTTCCTCCGTCTCAAAGCCCAAATGCGCGAAGGTGTAAAGGTGCTGGTTATCGGCGGGGGATTCATCGGTTCCGAAATTGCCGCGGCACTCAACGTTAATAAAATTGATGTAACCCTGCTTATGCGGGGGGAATACCTCGTTGAAAATGTCTTCCCGAAACCGCTTGGCCTGGCAATTCAGGATGATTTCATTCGGCGGGGGATTCAGATATTCACGCAGGATGCCCCTGTTTCAATTGCCAGAAGCAATAGTCATCTTATAACGCGCACAAAAGCGGGCAGGGAGATTTCCTCGGACGTTGTAATCGCCGGTATCGGTATCGAGCCGGAAACGCAGCTTGCCAAATCGGCAAATCTCAAAATCGAAAATGGAATATCAGTAAACGAGTTTCTGCAGACCTCATCACCCGATATTTACGCGTCGGGAGATAACGCTAATTTCCCGTATCAGGCACTCGGCAGGCAGATGCGGGTCGAGCACTGGGACAATGCGACCAATCAGGGAATGACCGCGGGAATGAATATGGCAGGCGCTTGTACCGCCTATACTTATATGCCGTATTTTTTCTCAGACCTGTTCGATTTCGGTTACGAGGCCGTCGGCCTTGTTGATTCGAAACTTGAGACATACGCTGACTGGCAGAAGGAAAACAATACAGGCGTCGTGTATTATATCGATAATGGTTTTATTCGCGGGATAATGCTTTGCAATGTTTGGGAAAAAGTCGAGGCGGCCCGCGAGATGATAAAAAGCAACCGTAAAATGACCGTGGCTCAAATGCACGGCGCTATTCAATAAACAGGAGACGGCTATGAAACTTTCGGAGCAAAAATGCGAACCCTGCCGAGGCGGGACGCCGCCGTTATCGCGACAGGACGCACAAGTTATGTTAAGTGAGATTCCCGGCTGGACGCTGAAAGATAAATCAATCGAGAAGGAGTTTGCGTTTAAGGATTTCAAAGAGTCGATGAAATTTGTCGGCTGGGTTGCTATGACGGCTGAAGAGCAGGGCCATCACCCCGATATTCACATTTACTACAACAAGGTTCGTATCGAGCTTTCGACGCATAAAATCAACGGACTTTCCAAAAATGATTTTATTCTCGCGGCGAAGATTGATGACCTGTTAAAAACAAGGATGGGACAATAATCATCGGTCCCTGAATATTTCAACACCCACACTTTTGGCAAACCGCAAAGCGCCTGGTTTATCGACCCTTATCTGGACCGCTCTTACGAGGGGATGAGCGAGGCAGATTTTGGCGATTTCACCCGCTAATCGTTCGATAAGATTGAAACTTGAGCTTTCCACCATTGCGATTATTTCTTTTTTGATTTCTTTGTAGTCAACCGAGTCCTTAAGGTTATCGGTTTGGCAGGGTTTGTTTAGGTCGGCGTAAAGGGTAACGTTGATAATAACGTCCTGCTTTTGCGTGCGTTCCCAGTCGTTGATGCCGATGATGCAGCGCAGGAGCAGGTCGTTGATTCGTATTTTATCGTGTCTCGATAACGCTTCTTTCTCATCCATAGGTGTTACTCAACAGGTTTCTGCCGCCGTCGACGAAAATCACCTGGCCCGTTACAAATTCGTTATTGATTAGAAATCTCACGGCCTCGACGACCTGCTCGACTGTGCCGATTGCGTTTAGCGGGTTCGAGGATTTTAACTGTTCAAGATACGATTGGTCCTTGCCTGCAGGGGGCAAAATCAAGCCAGGCGCCACGCCGTTGACCCGCACGCCAGGGGCAAATTCCAGAGCCATCATTTTTGTCAGCGTGAACAATGTGCGTTTTGCCAAATGATACGCAGCGTGCTGCTGGTCGTAACCGGTTATGCGGGTATCGAGCATATTGATGATTACCGGAAGGCAGGGGGTTTTGCGTCCCTTGTTCAATTCCACAAACGACCTGCTCAACAGCAGGGGGGCGTATGCGTTGAGCATCATATTGCGATTGAGGTCGTCAACGGTAATTTCTGTAAGCAGCCCCTCTTCGAAAATTGAAGCGTTATTAATCAAAACATCGAGCGGCCCCGCTAAATCCTGCGCACGTTCAAGCAGACCGTCGCATTGAGCTGCGGAACTGAGGTCGGCGGCGAGCGTAAACGCACTGGTTCCCGCCTTGCTGATTTCCTGCGATAACTGCTTTGCGGCCAATTCTGAATTGTTGTAGTGTATTACGATTCCAGCCGCGTCCTTTGCCAGCCCAAGCGCAAGCTCCCTGCCGATACGATGCGCCGCTCCCGTGAGCAAATATGTGCGCTCCCGTTGAGTCATTTTATACCCCATTTCCAGTTGCGAATATCAGGCATATCCTGGCCGTATTTGTGAATGTAATTCTTGTGGTCTAACAGCTTATCGCGCAGGTGTTGTTTGGCGTGGGCCGCCCGTGAGCCGAGCATCTGCACGCGGTCAATTACGTCGCCGACTAAGTGAAATCGGTCAAGCTCGTTCATTACCACCATATCGAAAGGCGTGGTTGTCGTTCCCTCTTCCTTATATCCGCGAACGTGAATGTTCTGATGATTGGTTCGCCGGTAAGTCAGGCGGTGTATCAGCAGGGGGTAGCCGTGATATGCGAAAATGACGGGCTTGTCTTTGGTAAACAGCACGTCGAAATCCTTGTCGCTTAGTCCGTGGGGATGCTCATTTTGCGGCTGAAGCGTCATCAGGTCAACTACGTTTACAACGCGGATTTTCAGCTCAGGAAATTGCTCTCGAAGCATCTCGACAGCCGCCAACGTCTCCAGCGTCGGCACATCCCCCGCGCACGCCATAACCACGTCCGGGTCGCCTCCCTGGTCGTTGCTTGCCCATTCCCAGATACCCAGTCCCGCCGTGCAGTGCTTGACCGCCGAATCCATATCGAGCCACTGTAATTCCGGCTGTTTACCCGCGACGATTACGTTGACGTAATTGCGACTCCGCAGGCAGTGGTCGGTTACCGACAACAGCGTATTCGCGTCGGGCGGGAGGTAAACGCGGACGATTTCCGCTCTTTTGTTCGCGACGTGGTCGATAAAACCCGGGTCCTGGTGACTGAAGCCGTTGTGGTCCTGCCGCCATACGTGCGAGGTGAGCAGGTAATTCAGCGATGCAATCGGCCGGCGCCACGGGATATTGCGAGTTACCTTGAGCCACTTGGCGTGCTGATTGAACATCGAGTCAATGATATGTATAAACGCCTCATAACAGGAAAATAGCCCGTGCCTCCCCGTCAGCAGGTAGCCCTCGAGCCAGCCCTGGCATATATGTTCGCTTAGCACCTCCATAACCCTTCCGTCGGGCGAAAGATGGTCGTCGGTTTTCAAAAGTTCAGCGTCCCACGCGCGGTTAGTAACTTCCAGTAGAGCACCAAGTCGGTTCGACGCTGTCTCATCAGGCCCGAAAACCCGGAAGTTTCGCTGCTCCAGGTTCAGTTTCATCACGTCGCGGAGAAATACCCCCATAACTTTGGTCGCCTCCGCCGTAACAGTTCCCGGCTGCGGGACCGCCACCGCGTAATCCTGAAAATCAGGCATTCGCAAATCGCGAAGGAATATACCGCCATTGGCGTGGGGATTGGCCCCCATTCTGCGGTCGCCTTTCGGGGCTAATTCCGCTAACTCAGCGATGAGTGCTCCGTTTTTATCGAAAAGCTCCTGCGGCTTGTAGCTTTTCATCCATTTTTCCAGCATTTTAAGATGAGCCGGCTTGGTTGCCAGTTCCGAAAGCGGCACCTGGTGCGAGCGAAATGACCCTTCGGCTGGTAATCCGTCCACCGTTTTTGGCCCAGTCCAGCCCTTGGGCGTGCGAAATACAATCATTGGCCAGATGGGCCGTTTTTTAAATCCCTTTGTGCGGGCCGTCGTCTGAATTTGTTTGATTTCCGCGACTATCGTATCTAAAGTTGCCGCCATAAGCTGATGCACCTCGTCTGGTTTGTCTCCCTCGACGAAATACGGCTTGTAGCCGTAGCCGCGGAACAGGTCATCGAGTTCTTCCTTGCTGATTCTGGCCAGAACCGTGGGGTTGGCGATTTTGTAGCCGTTGAGGTGCAGGATGGGTAATACCGCGCCGTCATTTACTGGATTGAGGAATTTATTCGAATGCCAGCTTGTCGCAAGCGCCCCCGTTTCCGCTTCGCCGTCGCCCACGACACAGGCGACTAACAAATCCGGGTTATCAAAAACAGCGCCGTATGCGTGTGCCACTGAGTAGCCCAGCTCGCCGCCCTCGTTTATTGACCCGGGCGTTTCCGGCGCGACGTGGCTGGGTATGCCGCCGGGAAACGAAAACTGTGTAAACAGCCGTTTCATTCCTCCCTCATCCTGTGAAACGTTGGGGTAAAACTCGCTGTATGTGCCTTCAAGATACGTGTTGGCGACAAGTCCCGGTCCGCCGTGGCCGGGGCCGGTAACGTAAATCATATTCAGGTCATACTTATTAATGATGCGGTTAAGGTGAACGTAAATAAAATTCAAACCCGGCGTTGTTCCCCAGTGGCCTAACAATCTCGGTTTAACGTGCTTGATATTCAATGGTTGTTTCAGCAGGGGGTTATCGTAAAGGTAAATCTGCCCCACCGACAGGTAATTCGCCGCCCGCCAGTATGCGTTCATTTTTCTCAGCATTTCCGCAGATAATGGCTTATTCATATCGCTACCCTTTAATCTTTCACTTTTTAGATTCCGCCTGCACGAAACGACACAGGATTCTTGCTATCATTAATTCCTCATCAGTCCTTATTACACGGACGGTAACTTTACTTGCCGGTCTTGAAATCACTTCGGCGTTTTCAGCGTTTTTTGCCTCGTCCAGCTCAATACCCAGAAATTTGAGTCCAGCACAAATCCTTGCCCGCACCTCGCCGGCATTCTCGCCTATTCCGCCTGAAAACACTAATGTGTCAAGTCCGCCAAGCGCAGCCGAGAATGCTCCCACCCATTTTCGGGCCTGATAACAAAATAATTCCACTGCTTCCGCGGCTCGAACGTCGCTTGTCTGTTGTTCCAATAAGTCCCGCATATCGGGGCTGATTTCCGAGACGCCAAGCAGGCCCGATTTTTTATTGACGAGGTTGTTGAATTGCCTGGGCGTCAGGTTTTCAGTCCTCATCAAAAACCACGCCACACCCGGGTCCAAATCGCCCGCCCGTGTGCTCATAGGCAGTCCCCCGGCGGGTGTCAACCCCATACTCGTGTCGATGCTTTGGCCGTCTTTAACCGCAGTCATACTGGCGCCGTTGCCTAAATGCGCCAGAATCACCCGACCCTTTGCCGCCTTTTCACCTGCCAGACGGGTTAGCTCTTCCATAAGATAGGTATAAGATAACCCGTGAAAACCGTATCGCTGTATCCCCATCTTGTCGAATCGCCGCGGAATCGGCAGCAGTTTTGCGACTCTCGGCATCGTCCGGTGAAATGCCGTATCGAAACACGCCACCTGCAATAATTTTGGTTTGCGCCTGCGGAACACCTCTATCAATTCAATCCCTCGCGGCAGGTGCTCCGGGTCGTATTGCTTTATGCGTCGCAAATCCTCCAGCAATTCCTGTGTAATTGCTGCCGGCTCACTATATTTCATTCCGTGGACTATCCGGTGCCCGACCGCTTTTACAGCCGGCATATCAATTTGACTCGCTAACCAGTCAATTAAGGAATTGGCCGCTGTTTTATGATTCGATGCTGCGATATCCTGACGACCTTTTTGGTTTTCAGCCGGGCTTTTGAACGTCAGGTTTGTTCGCGCCAATCCTATGCGGTCAATCTTCCCCTCCAACAATCGTTTCGGCGGGTCCGACGCCTGATATAACGCGAATTTGATACTCGACGACCCGGCGTTTAACGCCAGAACGTATTGTCCGTTCGATTTCATCATTAAGGTTTGGTGGTGCTTACGTTTTTTCTAACACCTGTCTGACCCGTAAATCCATCGCTTGCTGGTCCGTTGTGAAACTGTTCAAGCCCGCCAGGTTCATCAAGCTGTCCAGGCCGATTATTTTATTGGCAAGCTCACGATGCCAGTTTTCCAGTTTCGGGATTTTGCCTTCTTTGGCGCTTGTTGCGATTTGCGAATCACTCCACGGGACCAGAACATCGCTGCATTTATGAATTCTGAAAAACTCAACCAGGTCGGCAGGGGCAAATCGGTTAATGTCCTCATTTTCAAGGGCATCTATACAGGCGATAAGCTTATCGTCTATTTCCCAAAGCGTATTCAGGTTGAACGAATCGGAACTGACATCTTTATTCAGGCCGACGGTATAATTCTCGGCGGTCTTGTCCCTAATCTGGTCTGTCGGCAGATTCAGTGACAAAAATTCATCCGCCACTTTGGGCGGCATCGTCATAACGTCAATACCCGCTAAATCCCTGATTTGGCCGCCTGCCCTGAAACTTGCGCCGATTTGTATAGACGGCGACAAACCTGACTCGCGTAGTTTTCTGATTGCCTTTTGTGAGGCAAGTGTCGCTTTTTCGCCTATGTATGAGCCGTCGCCTAATTTGTTATCGACGACGAAGCTGTTCAATCGGCCAAGAAAGACGTTTACGTATGCGGGTTTCGCCACGCGGGCTATCAGGTAGTTCTGCCTCGCTGAAAAACCGAGCGTGTGATTAACGGGAATTCCCTCCGCTGATAGTTTTCTCGTCGCAAGAAGCCCCGCGGGCGTAAACGGTATCTTTATTATGAATCGCTCCGGGCATATTTCGTAAAATCGTCTGCCGTAATCCACCGCTATCGCCACGTCGTTTGCCAGATCGGTATGTTCCTCGACCGAGACGTTGGCATCGAATTTCTCGACTAATCGCAGCGCGTGCCAGGCATTGAGGACAAACGCTATTTCGAGCAATCTTTGCCTGCTGGTCATTTTAGGATAGCTTGTCAGCAGGTCGGTTATTTCGCTGATTAGGCCGTCGTACCGCCCCGTCTGGATTTCCCTATTTAGAAGCGTGTTGTTTGTCGTCAGGGCCGAAAATTCACGCGTCCAGCGCTGCTGCGCCTCATCGATACTGCCTGTATCGAACCAAAGGGCGCTGCCGATTCCGTGCAATCGCTGCCATACGGGATTGCTTTTGAACGTTAGTTTGCCGAAATTTGGTTTGAAACTATCCCTTATAAACCTGTGAATCTGCTCCGCGACGCCCGATTTCGCTTTCTCCGTTTTCATATATATCCCTTTTCATTTGCTCTTACAAATAAGATTACATCAGGGTACAGTGTTGGCTGCAGGATTTCAACTGTTTTTTACGCTATTTTTGCCGGCAATTTCCCGGCCCGGCCGGCGTCAAATTCTACTGGATAATCACCTTGATATTGGTGAAAATTTGCTTATACTTATACGCCTGTGAGGTCAATTGAAAGGGTGTAGCGATGGCGCAATGGGATGACCAGTTAGGAAAATTAAAGCAAATAATAGAAATAATGAAGGAACATAACCTTGTCGAAGTCCAGATGAAACAAGGTGATAGTGAGATTTCCGTCAAAAAAGGGCAGGCGGGGCAGCCGCATATAAGCGCTATTCCCATAATCGGGACCGCAATGCCCCCGGTAATGTCCGGCGCAGCGGCGCCGGCTGCGGGTGCTGCCGGGCAGGCACAGGCGCCCCAGGCCCCGCAGGTAAACCTTGTGGAAATCAAGTCGCCCTTAGTCGGCACGTTTTACGCCCAGCCAAGTCCTGATTCGGAGCCATACATCGAGGTCGGCTCACGCGTTGACCCGCAATCGGTTGTGTGCATTATCGAGGCAATGAAAGTAATGAACGAAATCAAGGCGGAGGTCAGCGGGGCGATTGTCGAGGTTGTGGCGGTAAGCGGCGAGGCGGTTGAGTATGGGCAGGTGCTGTTCAGGGTGAGGCCGGATTAACCATTTATTATTTATTATTTTCTATTTTCAATTTTAAAAACTGAAGCAGGTTTCAATGACCGGAAAATAGAAAAT
>Ga0187886_1002752_pt1 | contig 13732 bp, 7 predicted proteins | sample June2016WEW_20_1_FD_133001 | JGI IMG/M metagenome (GOLD analysis project Ga0187886, IMG submission 133001) | Peatland microbial communities from SPRUCE experiment site at the Marcell Experimental Forest, Minnesota, USA - June2016WEW_20_150 | ecosystem: Environmental > Terrestrial > Soil >... | reverse complement strand
GCTGGCCGACCGCTACGAATTCGCTCTCGACACCGCGCTGGACGATCCGGGCGTGGACATCGCGCTGGTGGTGCTGACCCCGCAGGCCATGACCGAATGCAGCCCGACGGCCGAGGCGATCGTGCGCGTCGTCCGCAAGAAGCCGCAAAAAACGGTTTTAGCATGCTTCATCGGGGCCCAGAAAATCGCCGAAGCATTGCGCATTCTGCGCGCCGGAAATATCCCGCAATATTTTTCGCCGGAAGACGCCGTGGATGTAATCAAGGCAATGACCGGGCATGTCCGCTGGCAGAATAAGCCCAAGCGGGTGGTCAAACTCTTCCCGGTCAACCGGCACAAGGTGGAGATCATCATCGAGCGCCACATCCGGCAGGGGATGCGCGAAGTTGGCGAGTCCGACGCCAAGGAAATCCTCGATGCCTACGGATTCGTCACGCCCAAGGGGGCCCTGGCCACCACGCCCGAGCAGGCGGCCAACATCGCCGACCAGATCGGCTACCCGGTCGTGCTAAAAATCTGGTCCCAGGATATCATCCATAAATCGGACGTGGGCGGCGTCAAGCTGGGATTGCGAAACGCCCAGGAAGTGATGGACGCCTTCGACCTGATGATGTACCGCATCCCGCGCAAAGTTCCCCAGGCGCAGATCCTGGGCGTGTTCGTCCAGCAGATGTGCAAGGGGGTGCGCGAAGTCATTTTGGGGATGAACCGCGATCCGCGCTTCGGGCCGCTGATGATGTTCGGCATGGGCGGAACGATGGTAGAAGTGATGAAGGACGTCTCGTTCTATCTGGCGCCGCTGACCGCCGACGAGGCCAAGCAGATGCTGATGGGCACGCGCACGTACAAAATGCTGCAAGGCGTGCGCGGCGAGGAAGGCGTGGATATCGAGGCGATCGCCGAGGGGCTCCAGCGGCTTTCGCAACTTGTGACCGAATTTCCCCAGATCCAAGAGCTGGACATCAACCCGTACGTGGTCGGCCCGCCGGGGACGGTCCCGATCGCGGTGGACGCCCGGATGAGCGTGGAAAAAGAATAGTTTTTATCGGGGGCATTCATGCAGACGTTCGATTGGAAATCGAAGTACCAAGAGAAAATCGGCACGGCGGCCAAAGCCATGCGCCTTGTGCAGTCGGGCGACAGCGTTTTCATCGGATCCGGTTGTGGGGGGCCGCAATACCTGGTTAACGCGCTGGTGGAATTTTGCGAGGAAGTCCGGGACGTTCGTATTCTCAACATCCTGACGATGGGCAAGACCCCGTATCTGGAGCCGCGCTACCGGGACCGGTTCAGCCTAAACACGTTTTTCATCGGCGATAATGTAAGGGAATCGATCGGGAGCGGAGTTGGGGATTACACTCCCATCTTTCTCTCCGAGATTCCCCGCGAATTCGACCGGGGACGGATTCCGATCGACGTTGCGCTGATCAGCGTCTCCCCGCCGGACGCCGGAGGCCTGTGCAGCCTCGGCGTTTCGGTGGATGTGGTCAAGGCCGCGGCGGCCAACGCCAAATACGTCATTGCCCAGGTCAATGCGCGCATGCCGCGCACCTTCGGCGACAGCTTCATCCACGTCAACGACATCGAAATTCTGGTGCCCTACGACGAGGAACTGGTCGAAGTGACCCTGCCGGAGCCAGATGAAGTGATGCGGCGGATCGGGCAGCATATCGGCCGCCTGATCGAGGACGGCAGCACGATCGAATGCGGCATCGGCCGGGTTCCCCAGGTTGTGGCGGAAAGCCTGCGCGATAAAAAGGATCTGGGGATTCATACCGAGATGTTCGGGGATTGGATTCTCGACCTGGTCGAGTGCGGCGCGATCACCTGCGCCAAAAAGACGCTCAACCGGGGCAAGGTGGTCGCCAGTTTCTGCATGGGTTCCCGCAAGCTGTACGACTATATCGACAATAATCCCTTCTTTGAGTTCTACCCGACCGAATATGTCAACGATCCCTACATCATCGGACAGCACGAGAAGATGGTGGCGATCAATGTGGGACTGGAAGTTGACCTGACGGGGCAAGTGTGCGCGGATTCGCTCGGATATAAATTCTACAGCGGCATCGGGGGGCAGCTGGATTTCAACCGCGGAGCGGCCCGGAGCCGCGGCGGAAAAGCGATCATCGTCGTTCCCTCGACGGCCAAGAACGGCACCATCAGCCGGATCGTGCCGCACCTCAGCGAAGGCGCGGGCGTAGTGGTCACCCGCGGCGACGTGCACTATGTCGTCTCGGAATACGGAGTGGCGTACCTGCACGGCAAGAGCATCCGCGAACGGGTGCTGTCGCTGATCAACATTGCCCACCCTAAATTCCGGGGCGAGCTGATCCAGGCGGCCAAAGCCCACAAATACCTGTACCAGGACCAGATCGTCATCGACACCGAGCGCATCATCTATCCCGAGGAGCTGGAAATCTACCAGACCCTCAACGACGGGACGGAACTCTTCTTCCGGCCGGTCAAGCCCACCGACGATGCCGCGCTCTCGGAAATGCTGTATTCGCTCAGCCCCACCTCGCTGCACACCCGCTACATGGCCCACACCATGACCTTCCCGCACAAGGACGTCCAGCAGCTCACCAATGTCGATTACATCAACAACCTTGCCATCGTTGGGACAGTCCCGGGCGTGTCGGGCGAGGAAATCGTGGCGATCGCGCAATATTTCCTGGACCCCAAGACGCAGTCGGCGGAAGTGGCCTTCATCGTCCAGGACGAGTGGCAGCAGAAAGGCATGGGCACGCTGCTGCTGCAATACCTCTGCCGGGTGGCCAAGCAGCGCGGGATTAAAAAATTCTACGCCAAGGTTCTCCCGACCAACAAAGCGATGCTCTCGGTTTTTTATAATTCGGGATACAAGGTCAACACGGAATTCGACGGGGACGTATACAGCGTCGAGTTCGACCTCGCGCCGCATAAATAATCCGGCCGCAAGCCGGTTGATCATCCGCGGAGGAACGTTGCCGCGGATTTTTTTTCTTCGCCCGGAGCTTTTATTCGCCTCCGCCAAAACCATGCGGGGGCAGGCGCCGGGTAAACCCGGATATTAACCATTGGTGGTGCGGATCTATGCAATGGAAGCAAATCGCCATGTGCCAGCGGCGATTTGCTATTTTTTGCATTCAGATCGATATTTACCTTCGAAATAAAAATCTATGGATATTCATATGATAACGGAAACCGCGAGCGGCGAATATTATTAAACCTATCCTTGCCCGCCAGGTTAAAACGAAGGGAATGCGGCGTAAGGGATGGTTAAGTTTTCAAATCAATCCGCGCAACGTATTTCTAAACCATTCGTCACAATCTTCTTGAAAAATACCCAATCCGTGGATCAAGCCGACCGGCAAAGGCTGCGGCGGAAAACCGTTAATTTCTTGTATTTTCTTTTCGGGTAGAATGTCGGTTGGGCGCAGGTTGGCCTGCCGCTTAGCCGCCGTCCTTAGGCATAGATAAATGATTGAGCGAGAAAATGGAAGATACGCAAGTAAAAATGAGAGCTTTCAAGATGATCAGGAATTCTTGGGTCAATGGAATTTAAAATTCCAATCTGACCGATATAAATTCGTTCAATTGGATGATGAACTATTATAGTATAGGACGGTTCTTTCGGAGGGTTTGATGCGAGATACGAACCGGAAACTAATATTGGATCTCTTTCTGCTCTGCTTGGTCGTTCTTTTTTCAGTATTGGTCCACTATGAAGGTTGGCGGAGCGCTACCCTCAACAACCCGGATATTATGCCATACTACTTGGGGGCTGTAACGCAATTGCAAACTGGAAATATCCTTGATCGAGGAAATCTTTCTTTTTACAACTCGTTCGTACCTCCCGGTGCCGTGTATTGGATTTTACTTGGCGCATCTTTCATGCCTGACTTACGGCTCTACGCGCTCCCCGCCAATATATTATTGACCTTGGGTTCCGTCATATTTCTCTATTTGTTGGTGCGGGATATACTCGGAAGGGAGACGGCACTAGTATCCGGTCTAGTATATGGATTTTCCCGGCTTGGCTATCAAACGGTATGGCCCATCGGCCATTCGATTTATTTAATATTAATTCTTTTCTTTACGAATTATTGGATCCGCCATCGAAAACCCTGGGCCTTTTTTGCAATTGCAATCGTGAGCGCGTTTGGCGCATATGATTATTTATCTATCCTGCCATGTCTGTTCATCCCACTTATTGCCTGGCTGCTATTCCGGCCACCAATAAGAATTTTACCGGTTGTGGCTTCTCTTGCGGCAGGATTGCTTATTTGGTTTCCTTATCTGCAATTCGAGGTGCCAAGGCATTTTATTGATCTACAATCAATCCTTCTGCTTTCACGTGTGAGTAATAAATTAACATTAGAACCCAAAGGAGATCCTAAATCCTGTCTGGCCACTCTGCCGAGTGAACCCGATGTACGGGATGGTGTTTACGTCCCGTGGATTGATAACACGGAATATAACCGCCTCGTGTTTCCAGAGTCGGGTGTGAAATCCTCACTGTATTATCACCTGTGCATAATGTTCCTGAACATGGATAATAATTTTGATGAAGGATATGTACGCGACGGCAACTTAAACGCCGATTTTGTATATAAACAAAATAGTTATTTGGATGGGGGGGAAGGCTTGTTCATCAACTCGTCGCCCGCCATTGGCGTGATCTGCTGGTTGTTTTTTATGACAGGGCTCTTTCAATCAGCGGCGATGTTCCTCCCGGAAAAATGGATCCAGTGGAATCGACTCTCCCAATGGCGATCGATTCCCGTGTGGATTATCACTTGTATTGCGCTGGTCGTTAGCGGAGCAGTGTTTTTATTTGTCGCGTGGTTGCTCCGGTACCCGTGGATCGAGAAGAGTCATTACTTCCAGCTGATAGCGACTCAAGCAAACTATTTCATGCCGCTGATTCTTTTCGCGATAATTATTGGATTCTATTTGGGGCTTCAAGCACCGCGACAAGAGCCGGGGAGTGTTTTTTCTCTTTTTTCCCTTTGGATTCCTTGGTCGCTACTAGTCATCATAGCGGAACCGGGCGTACCGGAACGTTTCTATTGGATTTGGCCGCTCCAAGTAGCGGTTGCGGTAATGGCACTGCATGGGTATCTTCGTGCGTGGACTGATTACCACTGGGTACGCTGGATTGTATCTGTGGCGGCCATCGTTGTAGTTTTTCCGTTGTCTGCCTATTTGCCGCGGATTCAAAATGCAATCACCTATGGGTATGCTGGACAAGATTCCGAACAGATCCAAGTGGTCGATTTCATCGGTCAAAAGGTGCGTAACGCCGGACTTACGCGCGTGTCCATAGGTTATCTATTTCCCACAGAGAATCCCTTTACGGTCGCGAAAGACCCTGCCCTATGGGGTGGAACCTGGGTCAACCTATTACTGCAAACGCGCTGGAAAGTGGAGAACACCGACTTTAACCCCGAAGGAATTAGCCTGCAGGACCGATGGCGAATCTGGATCCCCGCCGTGCCAGCTTGCCGACAAGAAGATGCGAAAATACTTGGGTGGGAGAATTACCTAATTGTTTTCCAAAGCGGACCGTACTGTGTATTTGAATTAGAAGAGGGACCATAACGAAAAACCATGAAAATTGAAAATCGGCGAATAAATCACATTTCCATATTCCTTCTTGTGATTAACCGGACTTTTAACTAACAAAAGCCAAGCCGGGTAATGGAATTCGCAAATCTAGAATAATGCTTGTTCCTAATAGAAATGATAAATGAGATAATCATAAAATCGGAACCTATCCAACCGGCAGCTTCGGGCGGCTTGGCTTTCGGCAGAGAGTCTTCGATAGTTTTTACTTCGATAAAGCTCCATATAGTGGAAGCCTGCCCTCGCGCCTGCCCTCGCGAAGCGGGGGAAGCGGGAGAATCGGGGCCGGCTTAAGCCGGTTTGAAAACAGTAGGTGCTGCGGATGTTTAAATCCATAAGATAGGTTCCTTGGTTGTGATTTGTAGATTGATTATCTTCTTTAATAGTTTGAAGCCCGGCTTTAGCCGGGCGCGGTTAATAGCTCGGGGCGCCCATCCCGCGCGCAGCGCGGGATTAGCCCCGGGGGAATATCTGGCGGATGAGAAGCTACAGAGCCCAATGAGGAATCTTCCGTGCGCAGCGCGGGATCAGCCCCGGGGAAAATAGGATGAATGCGACAAAGGATTGATCGCGTGTGTTCGCTCGGCGATAAATCGCCGTGCTATTAACCGCGCCGGGTAAACCCGGCTTTAAAACATTTGTGACGATGGGGGTAGGTTTCCTGCGATGAGTCCACAAGTTGCGCAAGTATATATCGTCTATTCTACTAATTGGTTTGAAGCCCGGCTTCAGCCGGGCGCTGTTGAAAGCACGGAGCTTTAGCTCCGGGTGAACAAGCGCGGTCAAATCTTCGTTGCGTTGATGACGTTTCGCCGGGTGGTAAACCCTGGGAAAATGTTCCCATGTTAAGCGCCGGATCAGCCCCGGGGAAAATAATTTTAAAACAGGTGCCTCTGCAACGCGAAATATAAAACGCTTATCACTAACAGAACGAGTATCAGTAGGAGGACTGGAATCCCGGCAGTTTTCTTTTCCAGCGGTTTGGGGGGTTCGGTATATGCGGGTTGGGTTTGTTTTGAGGGCGCGGGGGCGGCGGACGAGAGGGCGATTTCCGAGGCCGGGGGCGGCGATATGTCCGCCCGGGGCTTCCACTCTAAATGCCGCCTTTCGGTCGGGATGGCTCTGAAGTCCATGGCATGGGTGGCGAGTGGATCCGTCGATGGTTCCGGCGTTTGTGCGGTTTTTACTCCCGCCGCCATCTCCGGCGGAAGCGAGTCCCGGCGGGCGGGCGGTTTTTTCCGGAGCGAGTCGAACGACACCGCCGGGGTGGATTCGGTCGCGGTCAAGGGGAAAGTTGTGGAGGGAATTCCGTCCGACCACGGACCGGATGCGCCCGCCGCAGCGGTGGTGTGCTTCGGTGAAACGATCCGCTCCACGTTCCTGGCCATGTCCCCCGTGGAACCATACCGGTCGGAGGGGGATTTCGCCATCCCGCGGTCGATGACGGATTGCAGCGCGGAGGGCAATCCCGGCGCGGTATCGGCCAGGCGCGGGATGGGATCGGAGATATGTTTCATCAGCAGCGCCATGGCGTTTTTCGATTGATAGGGAGGGGAGCCGGTGACCATGTGGAAAAAAACGGCGGTCAGGGAATACGTATCGGCGCGCGCGTCGATGGTCTTTTCCCCCTGGCATTGTTCCGGGCTGGTGTAGACCGGCGTGCCGAAGAATTCGCTGTGGCTGAGCTGCACGCTGGCTTCCACCAGCTTCACCAGCCCGAAATCGGTGATGTAGGGATTTTCTTCCAGGTCGAAGAGAATGTTCCCGGGTTTGATGTCCCGGTGGATCATCCCCATCGAGTGGGCTTTGTCCAGCGCGGAGGCTATGCGCGCGGTCACGGCGGAGGCAAACTCCAGCGGCACCGGGCCGTGGGAGAGGCGGTCCTTGAGGGAACCGCCCTGCATGAAACGCATGACGAGATACAGCAATTCGCCGTCCTCGCCGTACTCGTAGACCGGAACGACGGCCGTGTGTTCGATCAGCGCGATGGCTTTGGCTTCGCGGCGGAAGCGTTCGCGGTTTTCCGGATCGGCGCCAAGGTTGGAAGCCAGAACCTTGATGGCCACCTGGCGTTCGAAGGAAGCGTCCTGCGCCAGATACACCACGGCCATTCCGCCGGATCCGAGCTTCTCGAGGATTTGATATCGTCCGATTTTTTGCGGAAGCATGAGGCGATTATAATGTTCTATCATCAGCCGCACAATGGAAGTACAATGGAATTAAAGCGGGATCTCTGAAAAATGTCACTCCGAGCCCTGCAAAGGGCGAGGAGTCGCGGTCTTTCAATGGCAAATCGAATTTAAATTGAATTCCCGGGAGATTTTCAGAGGTTTCAAAGCTCATTTCTTCCGGTTCTTAACAGACAATGGAAAAAGGTGGTCGAGCCCCGCCCTGGCCCCCACTTCGCGAGAGCAAGCTTCCGCCGTGGCGAGGACGGGGTAGCGGTTTTTGCGTATCGAGACCACCTATCGACCTGAACAGAATGGATCAATCGATCCGTCGCGCATTGGAATAATTTTCTCTCGGGTGTTTTTCCGCAGCCTGCAAAGGTCCTTTCATGACTTTCACCTTCGATCAATCCAAAGATGAAATCGCCCGCCTGGTGAAGCATTTTTCGACCAACCAGGCGGCCTTCATGGCGCCGGGTTACAAGGAAGCCCAGGCGCGCCAGGAATTCATCGACCCATTATTTATTGCGCTTAATTGGGATGTGCGTAACCAACAACAAACTGCGCCCGAATACCGCGAAGTAATCGTAGAAGATTCGCTTGAGATGGAAGGTCACGAAGCACGGAAGGCGCCGGATTACGTGTTCCGCATCGGACGCGACCGGAAATTCTTCGCCGAGGCCAAGAAACCCGGCGTGGATCTGAAAATGGCAGCGGGACCGGCTTACCAGCTGCGGCGCTACTCCTGGAGCGCCAAGCTACCGCTCTCGGTACTGGCCGACTTTCAAGAGTGGGTTTCGTACGATTGCCGGATACGACCTTCGGAGGGGGATAAAACTTCTACTGCTCGGTTAGTTTATATGACCTATGAGGAATATGCCGATCGTTGGCATGAAATATGGGATGTATATTCCCGCAGGGCGGTGTGGGACGGTTCTTTCGACCAGTTCGCCCTATCCAGCAGAGGCAAACGCGGCACTTCCGAGGTGGATGCCGAGTTCCTGAAGGAAATCGAGGGCTGGCGCAATTCACTAGCCCACAACATCGCCCTGCGTAATCCCGACCTTACGCTGGATGAAATGAATGATGCAGTCCAGCGGACGATTGACAGGATCATTTTCCTGCGGATGGTTGAAGCCCGCGGCATGGAAGAATACGGCCAACTGCAGAAGATCGCCGACAACGATAATATCTACGCAAACCTGCTTCTGCTATCCATAAGGGCGGATGCCAAATATAACTCCGGCTTGTTCGATTTTTCAAAAGCAGGGGACCTGGTTACTCCTCGATTGACAGTGGACGATAAAACTCTGAAGCCGATTCTGGCGGATCTGTATTACCCAAAATCGCCGTATGAGTTTAGCGTGCTTCCAATTGAAATCCTAGGTAATGTGTATGAGCAATTCCTGGGTAAAGTTATTCATCTAACCGATGCTCACTATGCAAAAGTCGAGGAAAAACCGGAAGTAAAAAAAGCGGGCGGTGTCTATTACACTCCCTCGTACATCGTGGAATACATCGTCAAGAATACAGTTGGGAAGCAGATCGAGGGTAAAAGTCCTGCGCAACTCATGGGATTCCGTGTTCTTGATCCAGCTTGCGGCTCCGGTTCGTTCTTGTTGGGAGCATACTCTTATCTTCTGGATTATTACCATAATTGGTACGGTTCGCACGAACCAGGGAAGAAAAAGGAAGCTGTTGCACAGCAAGCGGATGGAAGCTGGCAGCTCACACTACCGGAACGCAAACGCATCCTGATTGAACACATCTTTGGGGTGGATATTGACCGGCAAGCATGTGAAGTTACCAAGCTCTCGCTATTGCTGAAGGTACTTGAGGGCGTGAAGCAACTCACGCTTTTTAATGAGCGTGCGCTGCCAAACCTTGATAACAACATTAAATGCGGGAATAGTCTGGTCGGGTCCGATTACTTCGCCGGTCAGATGATACAAGATTCTGACGAACTAAGGCGGATAAATCCGTTTGATTGGGAGCAGGGGTTTTCGGAAGCGATGCAAGAGGGTGGTTTTGATTGTGTGATTGGAAATCCTCCTTATATTTTCACAAGAGAATTGATCTTAGAAAGTGAGCGTCGTTATTACTCAACTAATTACAAACTTTCTTGGGAGAAACAAAATACTTTTATGCTCTTTATGCAACTCATGATGAGGTTGCTTGACCCAAAAGGGATAGGTGGATTTATCGTCCCTAATTCCTGGCTGACGATTGAAAGCGCCCATCTCCTTCGTGAGGCTTTTATTCAGCGTCTGATCACTGTGATCGATTTAAACTATGCAGTATTTAACCAAGTATCTATGGAACCTTCTATATTCTTGATTGCCGGTAGTAGTCAAGATGATAATGTATTAACTACCAGAGTAGCATCTACTACAGGGTTTTCTGAAATGAAATTGACAAGTATTAATCGCAATAAATGGTCTGCGCCGGATTACCGGATTTCTTTTTCCGACTCGGCGGGATTAGATGCAATTGTTGAGAAAATGGTCGATATGTCACAGCCTATTGGTAATGTGTTTGGTGTTAGAACAGGCCTACAGGCTTATGAACGGGGAAAGGGTAATCCACCACAGACGGCGGCGGATGTCGCAAATCACATTTTTGACCGTGATAAAAAGATTGACAAAAACAGTGTTCGATATTTACAGGGAGAAGATATTGACCGGTATTTGCTTAATTGGTCTGGTATGTGGATGCAATATGGTCCATGGTTGTCGCAACCTCGCGATTTTGAAATATTTTGTAGACCTCGTGTGTTGATACGCGAGATAACCTCTAGCTTCCCACGATGCCTCAATGCCACGTTTGTCACTGGTAATTACCTAAATAACAAGAGTATATTAAATGTAATTCATAATTCAAACAATGAAAACGAATTAAATAAACTTGTGGCTATCCTTAATAGCCGACTAATGTCAATATACTATAAACATCGTGCTGTTAAGGCTGCGCGCAAGATCTTTCCAAAGATTGTGATCAAGAACCTTAGGGAGTTCCCATTTCCTCGATTTACTTCGAAATTACAAAATGATCGATTGTCGGATGCCACAGATCAGATGCTTGCTTTGCAAAAGCGTAAAGCTACCACGAAGGACGCCGCCGATAAGGAGCGCCTACAACGGCTAATTGATTCCACAGACCAGAAGATCGACTCAATAGTGTATGAGTTATATAAACTGACGCCGGAAAAGGTTGCGATTGCGGAAGGTGCGGTAAAGGACTAAACCTCTCCCGGCATCCCAATAATTATTGTTCAACTTAAAAAGGCACGGCCCGGAAACCTAATTGTGGCATGTTTCCGGACCGTGAAGCAAAATAGATTTGGTCTTGTTAATTAATTAATAAACGTTGTAATCAATTCGTACTACTTCATCATTTACCATATTGCGTCCGCTTTCGGTGCGGCATTTTTCCAGCGGCGTATGGTCGTCGAGATCCTTTTGCGGGGTCTTGAACCACACTAAAGCGCTATGGGCGTCTCCCAATACGTCGATCATTACATCGAATGCGCGTGCAATCTGGAAAATCTTATCCGTCTCTTCCGGCATAAGCCGGCCGGCTTCCATACGTCTTTCCATCGTGCGCGGAACGATGCCTAGTAAGGGCACAATTTGCTCCGCTTGAAGCCCCGTGTTCTTGATGAAATGAAGGAGACTCTTTGTGGGAAGTCCTTCTGCCTCGGTCATCCGGCCATATAGGACGGGATCCGGCTGCAATCCGAATAAAGTCATGAAATGGAACTTTTCCTTAACCTCGGGCGCGCAATCCAACACTGCTTTTCCGGTCGGCGCGCGGGCCTCCGTTACTGTTGCGGCGGTAATCATGGGCTCTCTCCTTGGGTTTTACGGGTGGACTGTGTTTACGCATCCTGAGTATGCCTATTCACAGTCATCCAGCTAATTCAACCTGGCTTCCCCCTTTAGCCAGCCATGGTGTATCCTTATGTCTACCATGGTGAATTATATACCATAACTTGACAAGTTTATATAAATTAAATATTAATGTTGGCAATTGTTGAATTAACTGCGACAATATGTTATAATATTGGATAGCCTTTGTCCAGATTGTGTTTTAGAGGGAGGTTTATGGCTGAAATATACATTTATCGCGCCCAGAGAAACAAGCGGATTGTTTGCGCCTTTACGGACAAGGATTATGAAGGGGCGGTCCTCAAAGGGGGACGCTGGAACTCGGTTAAAATCCCGATGGTATATACCTCCGACAGTATTTCCACGGCTGGTTGGGAGATTGCTCAAAAGATCTCCTACGATTCTTCCCTTGGGCCGGATAAAAACCTGCGCGAACAAATCATCGACAAACTTACCAAGCATTTTAGCTATTGCCGGTCTACAATCGATACACGACAGATCATTAACGTGGAAGATTTTTATGGAAAGCCCTTGCCGCAGGATTGGTATGTAAAAATCCAGGGTATGGCCTACAGGCCAGATATTCAAGCAATTGGTGATCAGTGGATAAAAAGCGTAACCTCTCTGGCCATGCGTGTCCCTTGTTCGATTACTCGGAGACACGCTTTTAATTACCTCATCAATCCACAACATTCGGATTACCCTATGTTGTTAAGTAAACGGGAAGGCTTTTGGCGATATGACGGCGAAACATTGAGTACTGGCGGAACAAAGGTCGAGCCAACATAAGGTCTACAATTGAAACCTCTGAAATACTCCGCCAATCACACTAAGGTTAGTTTTTTCGTCAGAAGTCCGCGACTCCTCGCTCCTTACGGGGCTCAGAGTGACATTTTTCAGATATTTCTATGTGTAAGGATAGGGGTGGGTATTATCCCACCGCCTTGCGCATCAATTCTTCCGCCGCCGCGCGCATCGTGATCCGCCGCGAGCGGGCAAGCTCCTGGATCGCCCGATAGGCTTCCTCCTCGGTCTTGCCCTGTTGCATGAGCTTCCCCTTGGCGCGGTCCACCACTTTGCGGGTTTCCAGGTCGTCGCGCAGTTCGGCGCTTTCCCTCGCGGTGGCCTGGGATTCCTCGAAGCGCGCCACCGCAACCTCGATCGCGGCGTCCAGGTCCCGTTCGTCCACCGGTTTGATCAGGTAGCCTTGCACGGGCAGCGCGGCGGCCTTCTCGATCAGATCCTGTTCGCCGAAGGCCGTCAGGATCAGGATTGGGATCGGACGGTGGCGGTACATCGCCTTGGCGGCTTCCAGCCCGTCGGTGAAGGGCATGCGGATGTCGAGGATCGCTAGGTCCGGCGAGCGGGCGTGAAATTGACTGAGGGCTTCGTGTCCGTCGACCGCGAGCAGCACTTCGTGGCCGAGGCTGGTGAGCATGCTCTTGAGCCCCAGGCGGATAAGCGATTCGTCTTCGGCCACCAGAATCTTCAGTTTCCTCATTCCGCCTCCTGAAACTGGTCCATGCGCGGGATGCGCAGCACTGCCCGGGTTCCGGAAGGTCCGCTCTGGAACTCGATCGTCCCGCACAGGTCGTCGCGCACCAGGGTGTGAACGATTTCCAGCCCCAGCCGCGAAGTCGGCGCGCCTTGCGAAAATCCCACGCCGTCGTCCTCCACTTCCACCAATGTTCCCTCGGGCGTGCGTCCCAGGAGAATTCGCACGCGGCCCTCGGCCCGGCCGTCGAAGGCGTGCTCCAGCGCGTTCTGGAGAAGTTCGTTGATCACCAGCGCCAGCGACGTGGCCGGACGGGATGGCAGCAGGATAGCTTCCCCTTCCACCGAAATCGCCGCCTGCAATCCCGGCCGGACCATGTTCTGCGAGGTGAGCCGCACGATCCGTTCGGCCACTTGTTTGACGTCCACCAGCCGGAAGCCTTGCCGCGAAAGCACTTCGTGCACCGCGGCGATGCTCAGAATTCGTCCGATGCTGGCGCGGAAGACGGTCGCGAGAGCCGGATCGGCGGCTTCTCCGCCTTGCATCTGCAGCAGCATGGCGACGGTTTGCAGATT
>Ga0187886_1002751_pt1 | contig 13734 bp, 26 predicted proteins | sample June2016WEW_20_1_FD_133001 | JGI IMG/M metagenome (GOLD analysis project Ga0187886, IMG submission 133001) | Peatland microbial communities from SPRUCE experiment site at the Marcell Experimental Forest, Minnesota, USA - June2016WEW_20_150 | ecosystem: Environmental > Terrestrial > Soil >... | reverse complement strand
TAGGATACACTTCATACCCACCAAATTTAGACATGGACCCATTCAACAAAGCATTTCCTATGAAACAAACATCGAACCTAACAACGCATAAAATCTCTTGGATACCAGGAACAGTAGGGTTTATGAGCCAACAAGGAGAAAAAACAAACTCTGATTCATCAGAGGTAATTGCAACCTGTAAAACATCTATATCTCCAAATGTTTCGATGCCATTCTACTTTGACCTATGGCTAATGGAACACATCGCACCATCAAACAAATTACCAGCAGAAGTAATAATCAAAGACTTCTCGTTCACACCAATGTGAGGAAAGAAAATGATAGATAACTGGACTTGGACAGGACTGATACTAGTACTAATAGCGCTAGGCTTTGTGATTTGGGGACTCAAAACAATAGAAAGACAAAAACCAGATGGATACATAGAGTTCAGAGTCCCCAAAGATAAAGTAATAGAGCTTTGTGGAATAGAAGTAGCAGGACCATGCATTCCAATAGTTGGAATGACAATAAATGGTATACTAGTAAAATTCTACAAGATAAATCACATAAACAAAGATCGAATTGACCTAGACAAATTACTAGACTTTGCTGCAAAACAGACCTACATGAACGGAATACTAAGAGGAGAACGCCATAAAGCATATGGACCAGAGAACCAGATAAAAAGAGAGTGCTACAAAGAGAAAGAATGGGACACTTATGGATGGTGGTTCAACATAGTAGGAGACTGGTTCAACAGAATGGATGTGTGGGGGCCATATTAGTGTCAAAAGGAACCCTAACAAAAGTGGGATGGATGTGGAAATGTTTTGCATGTAGCGCACTAATATCAGTAGCAAGTGACAACGTAGAACCATTTGAGTGCCCTCAGTGTGGAGGATATCTTTTTAATGCACCAGTAGACGAAGCAAAGAAAGAAGAACAAAGGGTTTTAGCAAACTGGAGAAGAGAAGATGAGAGGTGGGTATGACAAACGTATTATTCTCAATACATCCTAACTACGCACAAGCAATCTACGAAGGAATAAAAACAGTGGAACTAAGAACACGACCACCAACAAAATTTGGATTCGAAAGAGGGTATATCTACGAAACATCACCAGTAAAAATGATAACGAGATACTTCATACCAGCACGAACTGCAATATTTGCATGGTATCCAGAAGTCATAATAGAACACTACGGACCAAGCAAAATAATCGGAAGAAAAAACGCAACAGTCGAGGATGTACGAAAACTTCTAGGAGGAAGAAACGATTGGTGCCCAATAGAAATAAAGGAAGCACACCAAATAAAACCAATAGCACTAAAAGGAAGACCACCTCAAAGTTGGAGGTATTGTAGATGAACTATGATCCGGACACAGTAGTTTGTATAATAGTCGGAGGTGGGCTAATATATCTTTTATTCTGGCAGATAATGCTACCAGTAGCTATAGTAGGGCTAATCATAATGATAATCGGTATAGGGATAGTATTTACAGACAAATAGGAGACTTCCGATGACACGACGGGAAAGTAAGGCTGGCCATTGTTTCGGAATCCTCCTTTTTCTTTGGATCAGCCTTATCCTACAGTTATGTCATGGAAACCCAGTATGGGATTATGACACCCTACAGGCCTCCGACAACGTGTCGGAGGCCATTAAATTGGATATATTACTTTCCGAGTACAATTTCACAGACCAGTACCTAGCAGGCCATTTTGATTGTTCTGATTCGAGCATGTACACGTACATGGTCCTAAAGGACCATGGTTATAAAGTAATTGCAATGGCCAATGATCATCACATGTGGCTAGCCGTAGGCGAGCCAGATGGTTGGCTCTTCGTAGAGACAACCTACAACTACCAAACGTGCATTGGAAAAGTAGTAATTGGACCAAAGTATGAAACGGGGATCATCATAGACGATCCCCACATGTACCTTTCAGTAAATGACAAAGATGCTACAAGGCCATCGTATAGCCTAAAAGACAAAGACCTGGAGGAGAAATGAACATAATAGAAAGAAAATTTAAAAAATGGCTATTAGACCATGAATACATAATAACTTCAGAACAAACACATGGAAACGTGATATGGGAACAAACAATAATAGACATAATAAAAAAGTGGAGAAAACATGACACTCATTAAACTTTCTCGCGCAGCAAACATGCCTCAGGTATTCATAAACTCACCACTTGATGACTTCACATTTAGTGCTATACGCGAAGCGTGTAGCTACACGGTTTATCCTTACGATGGGGAACCCTATGTAGTGTGCCTGTTACGACAAGCACGAAACTTAAACTGGTATTTCCCTCAAGGTCTCTTAACCGAGGTCGTGCAGATCCTGCACGACATGGAATACGAGATGGACTACAAGTCAGCCTTACGAAGGCCGCCCAAAGAAATAGACTGGCCCTGGAAAGGACCAGAAAAGCTTTGGGAAAACCAGGAGAAAGCGATACAGGTAGCAATGAAAGAGCTAGACAATGGTAGAGGAGTAATCCTCTATATTCCCACAGCAGGGGGGAAAACCGTTTCTGCATTATGGCTAGCCAAACACTACGGGACCAGAACTCTGGTCACGGTCCACACAGAAAGACTAGTAGAACAATGGAAAAAAGAGATCCTAAAAAATCTAGGAGCGGAAGCAGGAATCATAAAAGCGAAGGTCGAAGACCTTCGAAGCATCACAGTTGCCACGATCCAAACACTAGAGAAAAAGATCAGAGCAAACCCAAACTACATGACAGACAAGAATTTCGGGATGCTAATTTGTGATGAAGTCCACCATTACAAAGCCAAAACATTCTGGCGAGTCGCAATGAACTGCAACGCCTACTACAGGATTGGCCTATCGGCCACTCCAAAGCACACTGAGGGATCGAAGGACACTAGGACCGATGACACCAAGAAGTTCATAGGCGCAATAGGCAAAATCATAAAACCGTCCAGCATAGACGACCTGATAGAAAATGGCCATCTAGTGGCACCAGAATTCCACTTCAACATATCACCCCTTCCAGACCGCGTAGGGAACACTTGGGATGCCCAGTACAAGTATGGTATTGTAGAGAACGAAGGTAGAAATCGTCTGATAGCTATCAATGCAAATGAGCTAAAAGACCTAGGTTACCAGGTATATATCCATGTCAAACACGTTCCCCACGGAGAACGCCTAAAAAGACTCATTCCAGAAGCTGGCTGGATCTGGGGAGAGTCCAGCAAAAAAGAGAGAGACCTAGAAATGCATAGGTTCAGAGTAGGGCACACCCACATCCTGATTTCTACACTACTCGGGGAGGGCATAGACCTCCCCGAGATGGATGCCCTAATAATGGCAGGAGGAGGAAAGTCAGAAATAAACACCATCCAACTAATCGGGCGAGTACTGAGAGCCCGAAAAGGAAAGAGCAGAGCGATCATTGTAGACTACTTAGACCGTGGCAGATGGTTAAGGAGTCATTCTGAAGAGAGAAGAATGACAATGGAATCAACATTTGGAGGAACCTAACTCTTTTTTATAGCAACAAAAATAATAAGAAGCAAAAACAAAGTAAGACCGACAGAAGCAGGAAGCTCTTGTGCCCTATTGATAATACCACTATCACCCAACCTATCAGCAAGCGAATTGGAATAAGCACCCGACGTTAAAAAACACAAACTAATAATAAAAGCCTGAATGGGTTTTAGTTGCAATACCTGTTTTAACCGACAGATAGTCCAATTACCAATAGCCGACTGCTCTTTTAAATCCGTGACCTTGTCTAGCAACTCCTTTTTATAAGAAGTATCACTTTCAAGAAACTTATCAAAATCTATTTTACTTAAACCCAAATCAATAGCCTCACGTTTAGCTTCGCCCAACGCAGCTTGGTCAACGAGATGAGCTTTTTCGGTCTTATAATCAGTACATACCTCTTTAACCTCATTCAACACGGAATGAACCTCTTTAAACTCAACAGAAACCTCTTTTTTATAATCATTAAAGTTATCCCATCCAATAATGTTGGGAGTGGCTTCTTGTATTACCCTTCGCAACTCACGTACTTCTGCGGTAGTCTGTTCTAACAAAGTACTAAACGTATGGATAACCTCATCTGAAGAAGCCACTCTTGACACCCCTTTTACATACCGCCAGTCTTTGCCTTCAGAACCAGCAACATACCTACAGCAGTTGTTGTCAGAAGCTGCAATGCACCAAACGCACTCTTCTTGAAATCTATGTCATGAGAATAGACAATAACACCTGCACATCCTATTGCAAATGCCATGACCAGAATCATGACCACCGAAAACACCCTGAACCCATAGAGCGACCAACCAGATTTATTAGGGCGTTTCACATAGCTAAGAAATCCTTCATACTCTGCCAGCTCTAGCTCTTGCTGAGCCTCCGGATCAGGTGTGACCGGGACCGGATCTGTAGTTCCATCTGCCATACCATTCTCCCTGAAGCACAACCTATTTAAATTTAGCACTTGACGTCATTACCATGGAAGAAAGAATCATTCGTAACGACGAAACTGGAGAAGAGATAGCAGAAGGAGATTACATAATAGTCCGAATAGAACGACCGGGATATAATGCACGATATGCAAACGGAAATATCACAAATGCATTGATACTTCACCTAAAACACGATGTAATAGAGGTAGAAGGAACGGAATGGGTAAAGAACCTGACAACAACCGGGCCATAGATGACTCAAGAATTTTCCAGGCGAATAGACGGTTACAACAGACCATTCATAGCATACGCAAACGCATCAATAAACAGCCCAAATAGCGTAACAGTAAATGCCCCCGCTGGACCAGGACGAATAGAAGAAATAATGGTAGTGGACGAAAATTCAACACTGACTCAATTTCCATTAGGGGGATTCATAATAGTACTAGATGGTGTAATATTAATGAATAATAACATATACCATTTATTTGAATGTTTCAATTCAACATCAGAAGATGGCCCTTGGTTTTCAGTAAGTTACCTAGCAGCAGGACTTAACAGAGCAGGAATGCAACTAAGACTAAATGCAGAATACGAGTCAAGCGCATCAGTAATATATTCCCCAACCGCAGTAGCAGTAAGATCTTGCAGGATAGACATAATAGGCAGATCGGGGCGTTAATGGTCCAAGACTTCTTACGAAGAGTAGATGGATACAATCTAGCATTTATATCAAACGTACAAGCAACAATAAATTCACCGAACTTTGTCACTAATAACGCCCCAGCGGGGCCTGGTAGGATAGAAGAAATAATATTGACAGATGAAAATGCAAGTACAACACAGGTAAGCACCGCAATAGTAAAAATAACAATAGATGGAACCGATATATATAACTATTATATTTGGGGATTATGGGATGATTACACAGGAGGAAACATAGATGGGCCAAACTTTTCTGCTTATAGCTGGCTAGTAGGCGGCAATCCAAGAACTTCATGGCAAATGATGTTAAACCTGGATTACGAAACTAGCGCAACAATGATATATTATCCAGTAGCAGTAGCAGTAAGACCAATGAGAATAACATTAGTAGGTAGGGTGGGAAGATAAATGGGCCAAGAATTTGCAAGAAGAATAGACGGATACAATAGAGCATTTGCAATAAATACAATAGCAAACATAGCAAACCCTACCTGGGTAACATCTGCTGCACCAGCTGGACCCGGAAGAATAGAACGATTTGACATAAAGGACGAAAATGCAACAGCACCAGTTTTTAATGTGGGTGTAATAAATGTAACAGTTGATGGAGTAGCTATTTGGGCAAACCCGCCTTGGATGATTTGGGATGGTTATGCAGCAGGAGCACACGTAGTAAATGGGCCAAACTTTTCGTACAACCAAGACGCAGGCGCAACGAGAAATCTGCTTCAGGTAATAATAAACCTAGATTATGAATCGAGCGCATCGATAGCATATCAACCAAACGGTGCGACAGTAAGAATTTGTGGAGTCACCATAATAGGAAGAATGGGCCGCTAGAGTAGGGTGGTCACAAACATTTTAACAGAAGTAAAATTCCTAGTAATAAAATTATCATTATAAATGGTCTCTCTCCACTGAGACACGCCCGGTATGGCACACCCCATGGCATGTTGAATCCTCTGCTGAACATCAGACAAATAACACATTGTGAGATACCTTACCCAGACGCCGGGAGCAGCCGAAAACTCTAGGTCCATAATATAACGCTGAATACCTATTGCATCAGTCCACAAAGATATCGAATCGATCTGGAATAGAACGTTAGCAGCTACAATGTCCTGCACTACATGACTACCTAGACCAGCTATGGTCCCGTCCCAGACTCCAACAACATAAGGATCTCCTCGAAGAGTAACAACCTGACCAGGTCGATTCATGCTAAGGCCAGGTGAAGTCTTGGAATAGAATGGAGGAAGATCGCTCATGGATTATACCCCATAGATTCATCCCAGTAATAAGTAAAAACTCGTCTAAATGTACGAGCTTGATCATTATTATTGTCATATTCTTCATAGAACCCCAGGTTCGGAAACCCGATACCTACATTATAAGAGAAAATGTATTCCTTAAACTGCTCGACATTGAAATGAGAATACCAGTGCTTGCCAAAAATATCAGCAAAATACATACCACATTGCTGAGGCCCTTTGGCTTCAGTATAGACCTGAATACTATCCGGACCCCACCCCACATCATAAACATCCGTGCCACCCCAATCATAAGCAATACCAACCGCACCAACAGCACCCGCAAGAATAGTCCAATCCTCCTGACGAATAACAGATCCATTCTGACGAAGGAACTGGACATGAACAGTAACATCGACAGCATTCGGATTATTCCACGACCAACCTTCAGCAGACAAATTGAAATAGCCAGCATAAGGCCGAGTAACTTGTTGTGTCTGATCAGGATTAGCACTACCAAGAACAAAAGTGTAAACGAGAACAGCCCCACCACTAGACCAGGCAAGAGTAGTATTGAGAGGAGGATAAGGAGGATCAATCCACATTCGAATAGCAGAAAACCGAAGCCATGTAAACATCTGGTAGCTATTAGCAGGAACACTAAAACTAGACTCTAAAGTGACATAATGAATACCTTGACGAACTTTTGGAAATCCAGGAGCAGTAGGTTTATAGAAAGGAGGTTTATCACTTGTAGTAACGGTGGGCCCAGTAGGTCCAATACCTGCATCAATTATAGAGTTCATTGTCAATGGAAGATCTTGATGAACATTACAACCACTATAGAGAGGAACACCAGTACCTTCAGCGGCTCGTCGGAACGTCTCAATAAACAGTGCCTGTACTCGATCTCCCGAATTCAATGATAGGTCGACTATATCAGCCATTTATTACACCTCATGGTTCATTATATATCCAGAATATATGACTATTAAAATTCCTAGCCTGGTCATTATCATTATAAATTGTCTCCCTAAAACTATTGACACCAAGTATTCCTGCGCCTGATGCATGAGACAATCGAAAAGTCTTAAACCCCTCGTAAGTAACAGTAAGATACCTAACAAATGCACCAGGAGCAGTAGAAAAATCGATATCGAGTATATATCTCTGAGGTCCTTTAGCATTATTATAAAGATGAATACTATCTACAGTAAACAAATAGTTAGGCAAAGCCACAGCAGTAGAATTCACCTGACTAGAACTCGCTGCTATAACGTCTGCCCAATAAACTCTGGTCAGGACTTGGCCTTGACGGGCCATTCCAAACCCAGGAGAAGTGCCTCGAAAGAAGGGAGGGAGATCGCTCATGGAACCGTCACCCGTTCGACAAAGAGGTAATAGTCAAAAGGATGGTCATAATACACATCAGCTGACACTGCTCCAATATTCCACAGGTTTATGGTAAACTGGTTAGTACTAGCAGTAATGTACTGAAAGAAATTTTCTCGAGTATCAAACCAGTAATCTTCTCCAGTGAGATAGGTTATCGAAGGGGAATTGAGCCACAGTCCTTTAACGTACCCGCTCATGGCATTAGCTGCGCCACCACTATACGACTGGATAGGATAGAAATATCGGTAGTAGTTAGTAGCCAGCTCGGCATGAGTGATGGTAAAGCTGGCAAACATGGTAGCATAATCAGGACCATAATAAATATCCAAATGGACTACAGTACTACCTGCAGTATGCCACAACTTGAGGTAGTAATCTGTACCGAGAGCCACGTTGACCGAACTGGCAACGGTCGCGCCACCTGCAGTAATGTAATTCAAATAAATTTTATAGTTTGCGCCATCATAGGTAAGGTAAGCAGAAAGGTGTGAAGTAGAACCTGCACCAGCCATTGGTCCAATAGAGTTCCAGAACGAGAGAACATGGACCCTACTTCCTGCAACAGCCGCAGTAATTTTCACATCTGCTCTGACTTCCCAAGAATCAAATGATCCAGTAGCATAATCCTTGTACAGGTAAGAAGTATCAGTAGCAAGCATTCCTGTAAACGTGATATTTAGACCTGCAATAGAAGTAAGAGTTAGCCTACCCAAAGCATCAACTTCTGTGAAATCATTATATGCAAATGGCGCGAGATTTGTAAAAGGCAAGATCTGGGTAGTGCCCTGGAACAAGTTTGTTCGGACACGATTCTGACAGCCAGGAGTAACATAGATAAGAACTCTTCGGAGAATTCCTATGGGCAAATTAAACACAAGACCGTTTCGATTAGCCCAGCTATTTGCTGCAATCGGGACAACCGTATGAATATCATAAGTCTCGAGGGGATTATTCCCAAACGTATAGTTATCAGGTAGATCTATGACTGAGACCATTATATTATCTCCGCACGTTGAACAGTGAAATAGGTATCGATGGTATGGTTACAATAGCATGCCCCGTCGTTCCAACCTTTAAGATAAAATGCCTGATTACCAGTATACACATTATGATAAATAGGCAAATCATATTCTAGAGCTTCGCCAACAAACACATCACCAGCATCAAAAGGAAGCCACTGAACAGTGCCTTGAAAAATCTGAAGAGACACTTTATGATTACAACCTCTTTTGAACTGAATACGAGCTCGAAGTATGATACCAATTGGAAGGGTAAAATTAACAGCAGTATATGCGGGAGCTATGGCATTATACAACACAGTTATAGGAGTGTGATACACGTCCACTCTATGCCTTACCGGGGCTTCGTCTATTTTAACCATTTAAATCACACCGTTGGAACAACTTTAGGAATAGGGACAAACCCTAAATCCGATAGCTCTTGATCAGTCCAGATACCAGGAGTCGCGACCAATGTAAAGGCAGTACCTAACGACTCAGCCCAAACCATTGCATTAGTAATCATGACTCCATCTGCGGGCTCTACAACGAGACGTTGACCAGAGAACAGACCCAACTCTGGAGAATATCGTTGGTTGTCGCTAGAATATTTCACATAAAGGTAGTCAGTCCCATATGCGCCTCCAAGGTTATAAACTACAATGGATTTGGCAGGCACACCAAATCCTTGTTTTCTGTCTTTCACAAAATCGATTTCAAAGAGATCGCCAGCTCCACCTATCAGAAACTGATATGCATTAACCACATACGGATTGTGCCTGTACTGATAGCTGACCATACTTCTCCTAAATCGTTAGCTGATCTGGTAAAACTACCTCTCTGGTCTTGCTGGGATCTATCTCGGAAATCTCAGGCAAATGAACTCTGGTTCGTGGATCTAAGAACGTCTCGAGACCCAATGAAACCGTAAGAACGAACGGCTGATCGACCATCGTAGCAGACGCTTTGAGTCGAACCATGTGGATCAGAACGCCATCAAATGCCATAATATACCAGTTGAACCCATGAGGAACATAAATGTCCCTGCTGAAATGATGAGGATCGGGGGCGACTGAGAGCCAGAGATCCTGACCTGCGGCAGCACTATAATTATAGAGCTGCAGAACCCTGCCTGGAGATCCTAGGCCATCATTGAGGTCAAAAGCAACATCAAAGGTTAGCTCTAAATTAGGAGTAACTGGAAAGTTCATACTACGGGCAAATATCTGACCACTGATAATAGGGGAGACCTTCTCCCCTACACCTCGTGGAGTTACTGCCATTATCCGATCACTCCAGCCTTAACCATGGGCCACATCTTGTACTGGGCGATGAGAGCTTCTGCATCAACCTTTTGCTGGTTGCTCTGGTATCCAAGACCCCATCTCATGTGGTCAAGAACTGTCATGTCTCGGAGACCATAGATAAACCCAATACCAAGGGCATATCCATTCGACCCGGTTGCTGATTCCAGGTACACGCTGAGCTTGTCAATGAATGGAACATAGCACGGAACCAGCTTATTCCTAGGCATTGCAGTGAGGTCCATCTTCATATAGTCAGGATCATCATCCCTGTCAACTGTGATGTATGAGTCGTTCGGGGTTGTAATGAGGCTTGGGTTATCGATGAACACCCCAAGGAGAACTCCTACCCTAGAGAGATATCCTGGAGAAATGCTCTGACCTATCAGGTTGGGAGCACTGTGGGCCTTATCGCTACCAACGGCAGCAATAACCGACCTGGTAAGAGGTATGACCTCCTGAAACTCCTTGTAGACGTCAGGGTGTTTCGTAAGAGCATCATGCCGTGGAGCTATACCCAGGTAGGTATAAGCAGCCAGGTCATATCCAAGCTGATTGGATGCAATGTCTTCCTCATCGCCATTCAGGTTCTCGTTATTGAACAACTTGTCAACGACATACGATTTTCGAACCGTGAGATTGAACCTGTAGTAGAAGTTAGCTATAGTAGCCGAACCACCAGCCATATTGGGGAGAGACTGGGCCTGGACAGAAATACGATTGGAAGCGAGTATTTTAGCTGGAATAGGCTGATGATACCCGGATGCTATCGCATTATTTCTTATTCGACATTTCTCAGCATAACCATCTGCTCCAATTACGACATCTGCTGTACCATCAGTATCTACATGAAGATCCTCGAGAGTGACATCAAACGGATCTACCAGGTAGCTAACGAGGGTAGTCATGCCGACAAGAACAGACGGAATAGAGGCAGCCTCAACCAAACATTCTGGAGGATACCGAACTTTCTTTGGATCTATAGGCATAATAAAAACTGGCTTGAAAGAGTATTTAAGGAAGGCTGACTACAACCGCCACTATTAAATACATTAGGACTTTTACTACCACCATATGACCTTCATGAAAACGTTGACCCTAACGAAAACAGGGAAAACAATAAGGATTGTAGTACCAAAAGACTGGCTACAAGAGACCGGGATGAGCGGCGAGAAAACAGTAGATGCAATCGGATCTGGTGGGATAATGGCCTTGATACCCAAAAAGCCAGTATCGGACGAAGAGCTGGACAAAGCCTTTTTCGAGATGAAACAAATGATCCAGATGAAGTATCGAGAAAGAGGGAACAAGACCATAAAAGTAGTGCAGGCGATTTAGATGAAAGTGTTTTTGGTGGGGGAAGGAGAATACGAGGACTGGCACATAGTAGCAGTCTTTTCAGATGAACCGACCGCAAACAAGTATTCAGATGTGATTGGTGGAGAGGTAGAAGAATTTGAAGTAAACGAAGAAGTAGGCAAACTGAAAGAACTGATAAATAGAATAGAAAATGGCTATGGCTATTATCAGGTAAGGATGGAACTAATAACAGGAGACAACGCACATACAGAAATACTAATACCACGAATAGCAGAAGACAGTGAAATAACAGTAAACAAGTGGGGCATCATTTACATGATCCACCAAACAATATGGGCTAGATCAGAACAGGAAGCAATCAAGATTCTAAACGACAGAAGAATAGAAAGGAGAGCTGGCAATGAAGAAGTACATAACTAAATACACAACAGCAGGAACCATACTTGAGATAAGGGGAGCTGACATCCGAATAGCAAACAAGATGATGAGAGAAATAGACGCCACAATGGTGAGGTACGAGGGAGGCAATGGGTACGGACTATTGGACTTGAATCACTTGGACCCAAGAATCGCAGTAAACACGGTTGTGTCACTTACATTCAGAGGAGACCATCAGGACCAGGAAGGAAATGTAATAGAGAACTGGGTACCATGGGAGTTTGCGCCATGGTGGCTGAGATGGGTAAAGAGGTTCAGGTCCGAAGAAATAAAGAAACCGGAGAAATGAGACGATGATAAAAGAACTGAAATGCACAAGATGTGGGAAAGGATATTTCCAAGACGTGGGAGCAGGTTGGTTCAGATGCCCCTTTTGTCATTGGGGTGGAACTGAAGCAGACATAATGAGAGGAACATGCAAGGAATTGACTTTCGTACCAGGAGAAATACCAAAAGGTCTGGCCGCATTAGCACATAAGCTAGGAAAAGAAGGAAAACTAAACTATGTGGCACATAGGGTAGGCTGACCAAAAATGGTAATGATGAAAAAGTGCAAAAGGTGTGGAGAGAGACTGGTGCTGATCCAGCAGGATGGACTCTGGGTCCACCCACCAATAATCCAGCAGAGGACCGGATGCATATTATCTCAGCAGGCAACAACGTGGGAAGTGGCTAAAGCAAGGAAAGGGATTTGAGATGGCTGGAAACAAAAAAGAAGAGAACACGTTTGGCAAATGTACAGTCTGTGAAGACCCATTGGTCAAGATAGTAGACAGGAAAACAATGCAAGCAACAGGAGAAGCCTTCTGTAACAGGTGTCGAACAGTAGAGAGCATGAGAACAATAGCAGACGCCCTGGAACTAAAGGCATTGAACCCAATGCAGTCATTCAACAAACCAGCAATGATACCAGGAAGAGGAAAGAACCCGCCAGTTCTGCTAGATGGAGTATACGAGCTATTCTTGAGGTACAATGACCCTCTGATAGTAAAGAAGGCCGAAAAAGAGATAGTAAGGCTGGCAAAATGAAACACAAAACCATCCTAGTAACAGGGGGAGCTGGCTTCTTGGGAAGCCACCTGGTCAAGAGATTACTGGATGAAGACCCTGAGAAACTGGCAATAATTGACGATTTGAGCCTGGGAAAAGAAGAGAACATTTCATGCGCCTTGGCTTGGGGCCCAAAGACAATAGTATTTCACAAAGGAGACGCTGGAAACAGCGTCTCCCTAGATTGGGTATTCAGCAAGGCAGAACTAGAAAGGTTCGATGTCTGCTATCACCTGGCAGTATCACCACTACCAGAATCTCTGACAAACCCTGCAAAAGTGTTCTTGAACAACATAAGGGCAACAGTCGCAATGTGCGAGCTAACCAGGGAAGGAAAGATAGGCAGGTTAGTCCACATATCGAGCTCAGAAGTCTATGGAACCACAACTTCTCAGTTGCTGACAGAGAGCACAAGGCTAGACCCATTGACACCTTACGCAGCAAGCAAAGCTGCTTGTGACGAGCTAGTTCTCTCTTACAAGAGAACATTTGGGTTAGACATAATAATAGCCAGACCAGGAAACTTCTATGGGCCTCGACAGAACGAGAACAGTTATGCAGCAGTCATACCCATAACGATGAAACGAATAACGGATGGGCTAAAGCCCATCATGACAGGAACAGGGTACCAGACAAGGGATTTCAGTTATGTGACAGACATAGCAGATGGGGTTTACCAAGTAGGCCAGTACGTTGGCCGTCACGATCTGTTCAACCTTTGCACAGGAATAGAAACCCCTATCAGAACACTATTAGACCTGATATCAATAAAAATGGGATATCCAGGAGACTATGAGATCCAGGAAGGAAGAGAAGGAGATGTGAGAAGACACGC
>Ga0187886_1002750_pt1 | contig 13735 bp, 19 predicted proteins | sample June2016WEW_20_1_FD_133001 | JGI IMG/M metagenome (GOLD analysis project Ga0187886, IMG submission 133001) | Peatland microbial communities from SPRUCE experiment site at the Marcell Experimental Forest, Minnesota, USA - June2016WEW_20_150 | ecosystem: Environmental > Terrestrial > Soil >... | reverse complement strand
TTTCTTCTTCTCCTTCTTCACCGACAGCCACCGCACCGATGCGATCGTCTGCTCCCTCGACTTCTTCTTCACCGACAGCCACCGCACCGATGCGATCGTATGCGCCTTCGACCTCGATCTGGCGTACTCCCTCCCCTTCGTCGCCATGCGTCGGAAGATATACCACTTCGTCGTCTCCTGCAATCGGGATCATGCTCGGCCAGAGGGTTTTTGCCTCTGCAATCGACGCTTGCAAAGCTACGCCGATCAGAGGCATTTTAACGAAACGGTTTTTTACCATGAGGGAACCGCCGATACCGATTGCCGCTCCGGTCCCATTCATCAAGTGCGGATTTTTGATCGGGGACCACTGCTTGACCTTTGCGCCGAGCGCCATACCTGCAATAATCAGCGCAAGGTCGATAATCGGGGAAATGATCCGGCCAGGGGTGATTGAGCCGAGACGGTGGACCGGCCTTGATACGATTGCAGGGGCGCTCATGTCCGCGCCAAGCAGATAATGCTGCACCGATACCTTTTTCCCTCTGTGATGATGTTTTTTGCCGCCGCCCTCCATTCCTTTCATACCCATCGTGCGATGCGTGGAATAATGGTGAGCTGCATGATACGCCTTCCATCCTTTTTTAAAACCCATCTTTGCAAACCTGGACGGTAATCCTGCCATAAGCGAACCCCTTTCAGTTGATTGGAAAGTTTTTTATGAAATCATAATACTGTATTTTGTAGCTCCTCGCCTTACTCCTCGCCATGTCTTATTATTATATGCTGCATTGAGATCACGCATAGCTGCATCAATTGTTGGATGAACTCGCCCTTCAAAAGGTAAATTTCCATCAGAAGCCACACTTACGAACCCGCCATCAACAGGTTCTACTTTAATTATCATTCTTTTGCCTTCGCCGCTCATTGAAACATTTTTCCTTTTTGAAAACTTATACCACAAAAAACCGCCGCCGATCAGGACCGCACCAACGGCGAGTATTGGAATAACCTTTGAAACATTCGCAACAATACCAGGGACCGCCGCTACCGTTTGCTCCGTTGACGTTACCAGGGATTCCGGCAGGCGTATAGGAGCGGTTATTACTTTTCCAACACCGGTTTTTTCCAGTTCCTTTGCTCCCTGTTCCCAGTATTGCGGCCACTTTGTAAAGTCTAATAATGACGGTGTTGATGTCGGCGCTGGCGTCGCCGCCTGGTCGTCACCGCGTAAACGGCGATTCATCACCGCGACAATCGCCTGCTTCGGATATGCCTTATACTGTTGCATGTTTCCGAGGCCTCATGGCACGTACTAAAATTGTAATAAGAATAAGACCTCCTGCCGTCGCACCGCCTACGATAGCAGCTTTTTTCCATGAAAATTTTAATGTTGAAGATGGCACATTCACGCCTATTTTCCCCTGCTTTTGAAGCGTGTCAATAGCAGTGTTTACTACCGAACCTCTCTTTGTCGGGTCAATATGTGAAAGAGCGTCAAGGGCGGACTGCGGAATACCTATCGCCCGGGCGAGGCCGGTAGTTATCTTGCTTGTAAATTTTCCTATTTTTTTCAGGCCTGGCAGAAATGCTCCGAGGACTTCCATATCATCACCGCTCAGCCGTCCGTCTTCGTATGCTCCCATGATCTCGTCAAGGGCCGCTTGTCCGTCCTCTCCTGCAAAAACCTTCTTAACACCACGAGCCGCGAAATACTGAGGCGTGAACTTCGGATGCTTTTTTGTTGGCTTTTTACGATGCAAGCCGCTTTTCATACCGTGCGCGGCCATGTATGCAGGAGTAAACCTGATACCTCTTTTAGCCAGATTCCGCATCCTCGACCAAAACGATCCGAGGCTTTCTTCTTCGTCACCATACAGCGCGAGCAATTCCACGCCGCCCATGTCCTCTTCACCTGAAATTTCATGGACCATAAATTAACCTCCGACTATTTCATAGTTTGTTACACGTTTTTTAGCTCCCAGGATATTATGCGGATACGTCGCATCGGCATTGATCCAACCCTTGCCTGTATTAAACTGCGTAAAGACGTGACCTATTTTGCCGTCCGGCCTGTTTGAAGATAAGACAAAACGGAAAGAACCCCGCCCGAATTTTAAAAGCATAAATGAGGCCATCAGAATACTCTTTTTTTTGCAATCAAGAGAAGGAAAAATTGTCAGAAGGTAAATCGGACGCGATACAACTTCTCTTTGCGGCATATCCCTTGTATAAGGAATGTTTTTAACGTGGTTGTAATACTGTGGAAGGTTCATTCGCATAAGTTTAGGGAACCGGTTTAAATCCCCTGCAAAATGATTTACCGCGTATTTAATTTCCTGCACCGTCCTGTATTTTGTCCGCAACGGCCATGCGTGAAGTACCATACGCGATAAATATTACATTAAGCGGCAAGAAAAAAAAGCAAATAAATAAATAAAAAAATTCCTGAAAACCGAAGTTCTCAGGAATTTTCAAAAACCCGAAAATGCCTTGTTTTACCTTGTTTCGGCACTTTGTGCCTTGTTTTACCTTGCTTTCATAGCAGTTCAAGCTGCCTTTTGTTCTTCATATTATCCAAAACCAACGACCGAACATAGGCCGCAATCGTTGGGAACGGGCTTTCACGCCGCAACCGATCCAGGTTTTTAAATTCATGGGGCTTTAATAATATCTGCACCCGTTTCGATAATCTGTCAAAATCCGGTTTCTTGTTTTGCTTCTCTTGGTTTGACATATTGCGCTTTTATCCTTTCCCTGTATTTTTTGTTGTGTTCGATTAATGCTTTTCTTACGTTGTCAACATCATTGGCAATAGCCAGGACTGCACCGGACCGGAAAACAAAAAGCGTACTGCCTGGTATTGTCTGTTGAAAGTGAGTAATGTTATCGGGATTAATCCACACGGAGTATTTTTTCATTATTCCACCCTCAACCGCCCTGTGAGCCGTGCATTTAAAAAAAAGGCCGTCGAAAGCTCCGTTGTTGATAATATCCGGTAAGCCTTCAACCAGGATGAAGGGAGTATCATTTCCTACATTGTGAAGCCGCGTTCCCTCCTCTACCTTGTCCGGCTTCTCCTGCTTGTACCAGGACAAAAAATCAATAGCGTCCGAAACGATAAATAATTCTTTTTTCGTTCCGGCCTCTTTTGATCCGTAAATATTTAATCGGTGGAAAAAATCCATAACCACCCCTTTCCTGTTATCGGGTTTAAATGTGTCGTTTTATATAACAGAGTAATTGAAATCAATTCCCTTCCGTGGCTTCTGGCATAAATCTCTATTGACAATATTAAAACTCTCGCGGTCCGACCTGACAAAATATCTAACGGCGCATATCTCGGATTATCTTCCGCGTAAAGGTTAGCAACCCATTGATCTTCATTTTTAATACACCTTGCATACAGAAATTTTCTTTTTTCCATTTTATTCACCACTACCTTTCAATACTGATTCGTCTATGTGCCAGCTTGAAATTGTTTTTCTCACCACTTCCTGTGGCTTTAGGTCCTCAGTTTCATAAGTATAAATAATAAATTTATTATCGCTTTCCCTTAACAGTTGAGTATGGTTTTTATTACTCTTTATAATTTCAGTAAAGCCGCGTCCGCTCACCGCTAACCAGGCCGCTTTCATTTCTGAATTGCCTAATTTTAAAAACTCCTGGTAGTCTTTTGTAATATTATCTAAATCAGTCTGCGTCGCTGGCATCATTTTCATCATCTCCTTCCCCTGGAAGTAATTCCGCGACATTGCGGCTAATGGAATGAAGCAATCGAAAATGTACGGCTAACTCCTCTTTTAAATATCTCTGATCGTCCATTACACAAATAGAAAACCCCAACACAATAACCAACAGCACCAGCAGGACAAAGACAATAAAATAAAGCATAGAACCGCCTCTCTTGTTAAGTGAATTAAATTTGATTAATTAGTTTTTTTTAATATTTTTTTTGTTTTTGTCTTTATTGAAATAAATATTTTTTTATCAACGTAGCTGAGCGCGTCGCCGTGGGATTCAACAGCCTTCAGGCAGATCGCTTCTGTTTGCTCTTTTACGTATCTGAGCGCGTAGCCGTTTCTTTCAACAGCCTTCAGGCAGATCGCTTCTGTTTGCTCTTTTACGTAGCTGAGCGCGTCGCCGTCGGATTCAACAGCCTTCAGGCAGATCGCTTCTGTTTGCTCTTTTACGTATCTGAGCGCGTCGCCGTTTCTTTCAACAGCCTTCAGGCAGATCGCTTCTGTTTGCTCTTTTACGTAGCTGAGCGCGTCGCCGTCGTATTCAATAGCCTTCAGGCAGATCGCTTCTGTTTGCTCTTTTACGTATCTGAGCGCGTAGCCGTCGGATTCAACAGCCTTCATCGCTTGATCCCCAACATAATTAATTATTTTTGATTCAACACCTTTTACTTTTAATAAAAAAGTTTTTAAATTCATAAAACCTTCCTTTTTTGTTTTAGTTTGAAACATCTATTTAATTTGTTAAGTAAAACCCTGGGACAATTAACAACATATTATCAAGATGTAAAGGATACTTATTAATGAAAAGGACGAAAATACATAACGAAATTTAGAACTGCTGCCGAAAAAGAGTATACAGCCTGATTCCACTCTTTATAAAGACACGCCGAGACGCCTGCCATAAAAAACACGCATACAATAAGGGTAGGAAAAGCGTATCTCATAGATGTTTACCTCCTTTCTTATAGTTGAATATACTATAATATACTATTAAATAGTATAATATTCAATATTTTTTTGTTCGATCTTGTTTCCAGGATCGCGGCGGGTGTTATGCAGCTTGTTTTAGATGCCTGGCTTTAAATCCTTCCAGGCCTTCACTTTCAAAACCGGTGAGAAATTCAGGGGTGAACGTTTCATCGCCGTACTTATTCCACAACGTTGAAACCTTCATTCTAAAATCGTTTCTCGTTTCATCAAGAACATTTTCAAATACTTTTTTATCATTAAACATATATCGGCATTTAAAAAAGTGATTCCGTAGTTTTCGATATTCTCCCTGATAGATTGCAGTCTGAGCCATAAAAGAATATCGCCTAATATTTTTAAACCGCGTACTCATATCATCGGAGCTTTTAAATAAAGCCCTGTCCGCTTTGCTTACTCGACTATACCTGTTTGTGTTCCATTTTGCCGAATAAATTTCATAGCATTTTGAATCCATCTGGTTCACATATTCCAACCGCCTCAGCTCTCTTTCCGTTACCGACATAAAGCTATCAGGATTTCTTTTATCGCAACGCATGAGGCCGATGGTATTAAAAAGTCTCCTGGTCCCGCGCCGTTGGATCAATTCCACGTATTGCGCTGCGCTTAAAACGTCCGTTCCCTTTTTAGATGAAAGAAGCGTCGAATATTTTAAAACTTCCTGGGCTTGGGCTGCGACGCTTTCCTCGAAAGTATTGCACTCGCGGCCATTAACATTTCTTCTGTATTGGATAGGTCGCACGTCAAAGTTAATACCCTCTCCCCCTGTTGATTCGTACCACTCGAAATTGAACTTGGAAACGTGAATTTTTTCTTCCGAAGCTCCGTTTCCAGAAATTCCAACTCCTGTTTCATTTCCTCTTTTCGGCACATAATAAGGACTCCCCTCTATCCTAATATCTAACGGTTCATTAGTAAACAATAAAAAATGATCGTGCGTATGCCATTCTCTTGAGCCGCTCCCTTCTTTAATTTCTATGTTTGAAATTCCAGCGACAACTTTTGACCATTCGCCGAGCGACCTTCCAATCTCTCTCTTCTGTCCTTTTTTCCTCATTTTTTTTTCAGCGTTTTTTAATGTATCTATATGCTCTTTTAAACCTGGTCCATTCCGAATTGTCGCAGTTGCAAGATAAACACCGGTGTATTCTTTAGGCCATTCGCTTTTCCAGTCTCCACACTCAGGACTTACGCCGAAACGACGGACCGCTCTTTTTATAGGCTCTGAAAATAAGGACCTTCTCCGCTTCGAGACACGATCAGCGCATACCGGACATACAACTGGATTATGGCAATAATTAGCATTGTGAATTTTCACTTCTCCGCTATCGTATTTTCGCAATTCCAGGATAGAGGCGCAAGCGGCGATTGCATCCAGCTTTTCGTATAAATCCCTCTGAGTATAAATATCCTGGTTATTCAAACAATCGACTTTTGATACTTCAACATCTAAAGCGGTTATGCCTTCCACGTCTACTATTTGCCTCATCTTTTTAGAGACATGCGAAGCGTAGGATTTCAGCTTGTTATTCTTTTTTAAAATATCTGAAAAAATTTGTTGCATTTCAAAATTCCCTTAAAGTATTATTCAGTTATCGGGTTTAAAAACAAGGGGCGGGTGGGACTAAATCGCTTATGCGATCCCACCTTTACCTTGTACTACGGCGGCGGCCCCTATCTTAACAGGTGGGGCCGTTTCAATTTCTACCCTGTTTTAACCTTCTCCTCTTTACCCTTTCCCTTGCCAGCAGTACCTTGCTTTCCCTGGGAAGGTGTCGATGTCGCACCTGGCGCTGTCTGCTCGATCCTGGCCGGTTTAACGCTTCCTGGAACGTTTTTTCCATTGGTCCCTGGTATATCCGGCGTCCTGGCGATCCTGGCAGGCTTCTTGATTACCATTTCCACGCCGAATTGTCGCATGTAGCCTTTCGCCTTATCGTCTCCGAACTCTTTACGAAGCGCCGCGCCGATCGTTTCTATTGCCTTCCGGTCCTTTAATAACTCCTGGAACCTGGCATCTTTTTTAACCTTCTCGACCACTTTAGGAGGGACCATTCCGAACATTTCCACAACGTCTTTTAAACCTCCGACAATATCGCGTATTATACCGCCGTATTTTCCTATCTCTCCCGTTTCTTCTACCGGCATGGCCGCTCCTCCGTCTGGTGTGAGTCCGAAACGTTCTTCCAATCCCCTGGCAAATACTCTTTCGTAAATAGTCGATTGTATAGCCATTGCTTTTTTATAAGAATTTTCCATCGTGGTAAGCATACCCTCGAAAGCCGCCAAAGGGTCCTGTTGTAATACTTGATGATTACCGCCTCCAGCATACGCAGACTTTAAAACCTCAGTAACCGAAGTTATAAAAACAAGGTTCATTTTCATTTGATCCGAAAGGTTCGGATCGTTCGCGTATGGCATGATCGTTGTATTTTGTTTTTGTAAAGGCGGGAATACTATCGGGTCAACATCGAGGGTAAACGTTTTTGTTTTCTGCTCCCCTTTTATATACCACACAAAGGCGATCGAATACCGACCGCCCTTGAATCGTTGCGCAATATCGAAAGGGTCGGGCTCTTCGCTCTTGTATTTATGGACCAGGTTTTTTCTCTCCGTCCCGTCCTTTTCGTCTATTTCCTTTCGATAGACATATACGACATACTCCCCGTGCGTGTCCTCTCCCAACTTCGCCGCGAAGTTGGATATTTGAGTCACCGGTAAATTTTCTTCCGTGTCGGTGGACACGTTTTTCCTATCGTCTTTTTCAGACATTTTCCCGTCTCCTTTTTTGATTGTTTAAAATCACATAAAGCTACTATTCGATATTCCAGGAGAAGATTTAAAATATTTATATAAAAAATATCCTAAAATTCCGGCAACGAGTAGCGCCGTAATGGTTATTCCACCAGGCGATTTAAACATATTTATGAGATCGGTTGCTCGTGCCCCTACTTCCGATCGCCACGTCGAAAAAACAGAACTTCCGAGTTTCGACGCGACCGCTGGCCAGTTTTTGCTTTTAATAAGATTAATGGTATCAGGAGCCTGGCGGAATTTCGTTTCTCCCCAGTTAAACATCATATCGACAAGCGCGAGCTGAATATTAGACGGGTAAGTGTCGAAATCAGGAAAGATATTTTTTACCGACTGAATAGCGTTCGCTCGATCGTTGAGATAAAGCGCCTGTACTCGATCCTCAGAAATAACATCGCCGGCGTTTAGATTGTCACCTGGTAAAACCTTGTGGCCTATTCCAACTGTTAAATTTCCCAGGCCGTCGTCATATACATCATAACGCTTTCCCTCATGCTTTAAAATAAGAGCATCTAAAGCGCCATAGTCCATAGCCGCTACCGTTTCTTTTTGCTTAAAGCACCAATTACTAAGGCGGCGGCACCACCACCAAAGACAGCTAAAAATGGCCATACTTTTTTAAGGATCACCGGAGCTATGATACCGAGCACGTCGATTTCAATGTCCGGCCTCGCTTTCATTGTCAGCTGAGCGTCTAAGAAATTTTGAAGCCAGGTTATTTGATCTTGCGTTAATACGATTTTTATACTTGAATCCCGTTCGATCAATTCGGCATTGCCGCCCGTCACCTGGTCAATGACCGCCTTTAATACATTCGCCTTTAATCTTGTCGTAAGAGCAACGGACATTTAATCCCCTTTTATCGGGTTTAAATCGAACTACTTTTTTATGGCTGCTATGCTGTCCCGTTTGTTTGAATAATATTTCATCCACCAGGCCGCACGTGCTCCCCAGTAGGTGCTGTCACACGGGCAATGGATGATCGTTTCATCCGTGGATAATATTATTATCCTCGGCTTAGTGCTGCATGTCGTTAAGCATAGCATTAACAGCAGCAACATCATTACAGGCCAGAGCGTCCGCGAAATTCTGTTCATTGACTTTCGCCTTGTTGTGAGGATCGGTGACAACGGCCTCATGCGCGTTATAGATCGCCAAAAGGCCGCTGATTATGTCAAGTATTGTCCTTATAATCGCAAGCATAACCACTCATGTTTTAATGATTTTAGATTGCAGGAATGACGCTTTCTGCATGAGAGATTTATTTCCGGTATCATCGAGAATCTTTGCGCCGTCCGTCAATAAATCATTCCATGCTTTAATTGCTTCTGGGCTTTTAATATCCGCCTTGATAACGTCCGCCGCCTCGATGAGCGCCGAAATAATCAGCTTGAGATCGTTTATTATGCCGAACAGCTTTGAAAATGTTCCTTTGTTTTTAAGCCAAGTAACTAACGACGCTCCTACCGCCGTTGTACCGAGTCCCATAATTGCCTGGAGCCATGCCGGTAACTTGATGGAAAGCGCCTCTGCATCTTGCGCAACGGTATTCTGTGCGAAGATAAAAGAAACAGAAGCAATTACTGCAGCAACGAACAGGACCGCACACAACAAAACATTAAAACGTTTCATAATGCCTCCGATTCGGTGAAAGTGGTTCGATATAAAGAATTGCCCTGGTTTGGCGATCGCAAATAAATGGCGATTCCGTTGAAATTTCGCCAACCGGCAGCTCTGCAGCAACGGCGCCAGCCAGGTCGATCGCTTTTGATGATTTGACTTTCATATTTGCCATAATGTACAACTTCGTTTTGTGGATCCGCGCAGGTCCTTTTTATTCCTTTTTCTTATCCATCTTATCGGGTTTAAATGTCCTTCAATTTGAAATTATTTATACTATGTTCATGGGTGATCTTTCTGCCAGGCTTTAATAGTATCAAGATCATTAAACAACCTGGTTAATCCATTAAGAGCATTTTCATGCCGTCCTATGGCGTTATCATGCTCGTTCACTTTTGTCGTTATGGTAGACATTTGTGAACCGTAATTATATCCCACAATGGCAATGCCGGTTATCATCGCAATCAAAATGCCAACAAGCCATTTCCACGGAACGAAAATAGACCGGCATTGTTCCGGTATTAAGTTGCGGGAATCCATATCAACTTAAATAGTCGATGCCTTTATTAATGAAGTTTAGCGGGTATTTTTGACTTTAAATAATTACATTCTTTTTTTAATTCTTTTACTGCCTCAATAAGCAACCCTATACAATCGGCGCTCTGTTGGCCATCATGCCTTTTTCCTGCAAGTAATTCTGGCGTAACATCGGCGATAAATCCTATATGCAAACTGTTCTTTTCTGTTGAATCTGCCTTGTAATCAAAATTCACAACTTCAACACTGTCGAGTATCTTAAATACATCATAACGATTCGATATAATATTTTTTTTGATTGCCAGGCGGCTTGCATTCGTCCACACTGATCCGTCGCAATAAGCACCGCCTGATCCAACATTGACCACATAAGTAGTATCTACTGTATGTATGCTCATCTTACCTGTAACCTGTGCAAGTTTTTTTAAATAAATAACCGTATCACTAACAATAGCTATTGGTGTACTGATTGTTGATCCGCCAGCGAATTTCCCTATTATCAAATACCTGCATGGATTGGTAGCCGATCCAACATTTTGTATTCCAAAAAACGACGTGTCAATAATAATCCCAAACTTTCCCGATCCGAATGCTCCGTTATTACTTTGATTGCCGCATTGATAAGATGATGTTGTTCCGGCTCCGCTTGGGAATATTCTGATATACATTGGTTTGTCTGTATTGTCAGCCCATATATCAAGAGCCTGACCTGATCCTGCAGAGCCAGATTTCAAAAAGGAACTATTTGTCCCTGGCTCATTTATTTGAAAACCGTTAGAGGCACACCGCGAAGCAATTACAGACTTATAAACACTATCAGGATTTATTCTTACCCAATTATAGCTTGAATCAGCAACAAAAAACTGCGAAGGGTTGGTAGACACGTTTTCAACAATTATCCCGTATGTACGCGCCTTCTGCGCCAAAGTATTCCATGCCCCTGTTGTCGCAGGGTTTCCAAGATTAATAGATCGACCATTTATCATTGTTCTTGTGCCCGAATCAGTTACGCCTTCTGGAAATTGCCCGTTAAGAATATTTTCATAACCATAAACGATCACATCGGTTTTGCATCCAGAACAATTATAAAATTTATTCGCGGACAAATGATTATAATTTCCCGTTATTCTGACCGGCGTTATCGTTCCTTTCTGAATGTTTAAAAATGTATTTGAAACAATCGAATTGTATGAACCGGAAATTATAACGCCATCACTCACCAAAGCATCAACATCGCTATTCTGAAAAGTATTGTTTGATAAAACAGAACCATGCCCGGCCATTATTGTATAATTTGTTATTTGTTTTGAATTATTAAGATAATCATTCCCGTAGACCATATTTCCGTTGCCGCTGTCTATAACACATATCGACGAAGCAAGAGAGAACGTGTTCCCGTAGATTTTATTGCCAATACTACTTACTGTCAATACTATACTTTTAAATGTAACATCTGCCACCAAATTACCGGCGTCGCCGCCTTGAAATTCCCCGTTACACACGATATTTTCGCAACCTACTATTCTTACCCCTACCGAACCGCCCCCCTCAAAATACCACAAAATAGGATGATTAATTACCGTCTGCTGTTTAACATTCCAAAACCCAAAATTGCATTTTTGCAGATGCACATTCTCATATACATGGCTATCGCTGGTACTGTCTGTATTTATGCCGTATGTAAAACTCTCTATATAACAATTTTCTATGTTCGCAAGTCCTACGGGAGGGGCACCACCAACGGTATTAGGAATAAATTTTATTCCCGATTTGCCGTTATTGTATCCACTCCCCTTAATGGTGATTTCTCTCCAAAACGGCCCTTGTGATCGCCACGATGTATCTGTATTGCAAAACCCATCTACGTTTTTCGATGAAAAATCTAATATTGGACGGGGATGAAAGTTAAATGTATCCTGAGAAACTAATAGAGCATTTTCACCTATAAAAGCCGTGGCGTTTCCATAAAAAATTGTAGTGTCAAGGATTAGCGTATTGTAAAGGTAAAGCGTTGCGCTCCGCTCACCAACGGTATCCAGGGCAAGTTGAATATTATCACCATTTTTTATTGTCTTTATGTTTTGTGCAGATAAAATATTCATCACCCTCATACTTCCATTCATAATTTCCGGCGTCGCGGGTGACCCTGATAATAGCGTATCAACTTTAGAATGAAGCGCAAAAATATCTATTGACAAAACAACGATAATTAACAAAATATTTTTCATTTTATCCTCTTTATGGATATATGTTTTCTGCAATCGCCGTGATGCCGCTGTCTTTCTGTAATTGTATGGTTGCTGGATCAGCGACAAGAATAAATGCTTCTGTGCAACCGGCAACATGAGGAGGAGCTGCAACAATGGGAACAAACCTGATAAACGATAAACCGGCCAATTGAATGCTGCCTATGGTGATCTGCTTTTTATTGTTCGAATCTCCAGAGTCCTCGATAACAAGTAAATCGGTATTTGCCGGTGTTCCCTTTACCGTGAGAGCCGCTATTTCTCCTGGATTCGTCGTTATAAGAGACCCATCGGATACTTTACTTTGAATGTCTGCGATTGTGTCAGCTGAATGTGCAACTCCTCCTATAGCGTGAGCTGTAGGGGTCCTTGGGTCTGATAGTCTGGTATCACTACCACTACAGGCGCTCTGCGCACTGTTCCCAAGCGTTCGCATTGATGGGGTAGCCGCTAAACCATCCTTGTTTGCCGCAGCTACCTGTGTATCAGTAATACCTAATGCTTTAACTTCTATTTTATGCCCCGCTGTTATGTCCAGCGTCGAATTATCAGTTTTAGAATCAAGATACCCTGCCGCAGGATCGCCAGCATCGGCTAATACCATGTGATCGTCAACAACTCCAATAGCAACCGGTATTAAAGCAGTGCCTCCAGGATTTACGACAGGAATTTTCCCGCCTTGTCCGGCCAGGCTGAATCCGTCGTCAAGCTGTGAAAATTTTGTCCGTGGGAAACCAGGATTTCTTATAGGTGTACCGCTTGGGATAGCTGCACGTGGCATGGTTTTTATATTGACGTTAAAGGGAAATTATGTTTTACCTTAATGAACGGCACTATCGGCAATACAAGGCCATTCAAAGCCGAGGGAACACCCACCATTGAAACATATTCCGACGCCGCAATCAGACCGCCGAAAATTGAGAACTTCTCAGCGTTCAATAAATTGCCGCCTTGCGCGGGAAGGTTCTGCACGTCCATGAAAATATTTATGGACATATCGTAATTTTCAATAGGAATATTTACGCCTGAATTAGAACCCAAATTTTTAAAAGGATAAGTATACCCTGTTGTTTTGCCTTTAGCAAGTATTACGATAGACAAAGGAGGCAAGCCGTTGACCTCGAAATGGCGCTGGGAAGAAAAGGGATACGCGAACCCTGCGGAAAGGACCTCGAAATTGTCCGCCTGCTGAAAATAATTATTTATTCCACCGGACGTATAAAATATGCTTGCAACGGCATTTGTCACGAGAACCTTTATCGGTCCGGTCGTGTCTACTGTAAATTTCGGGCAATTAGCATAGGGAACGGTCAGCAGGTCGATAATTTCAGTTGTCATAATAAAACCCTCTTATCGGGTTTAAATTTATTGCACTTCTTTTTTATAGTCGTCAATGAATTTGAGATCCTTTATCTCGTAAATGGAAAATGAGACCTGGGCGAAAATCTGCGTTATCCCCACCAGGTCCGCAACCTGGACAAGCTCGGCCTGAAAATCCGCGAGTAACTCCGCGTTAGCGTTTGAATTTAAGTGGAACGAATCCACGGCCAGATTTTCAAAATAGCGGAACAGGCGGAAAGGATTATGGAAAATACTTCTCCTGCTCGTCGAATCCCTTATTGTAAGCGTTGGAGCGGTCCCCTGCTTTATTGCGGAAAGAAACGTCCCTTCGTCGATCGACATTGAAAAATTCAACTGATGGAAAAAATAAAGATAGCTTGGGTTGAATTTGAGGCCCAGGGGAATAGCCACATTAAACCGCGTTCCGCCTACTTTATAATTTGTAAAATTATATTCCCCTACGGTCGG
>Ga0187886_1002749_pt1 | contig 13735 bp, 10 predicted proteins | sample June2016WEW_20_1_FD_133001 | JGI IMG/M metagenome (GOLD analysis project Ga0187886, IMG submission 133001) | Peatland microbial communities from SPRUCE experiment site at the Marcell Experimental Forest, Minnesota, USA - June2016WEW_20_150 | ecosystem: Environmental > Terrestrial > Soil >... | reverse complement strand
TTTTAGCGTTGCTGGGTCTCTCGCGTTCGTACAACAAGGCAGGGGATTTCCCATCTGCAAGGAGAGCCTACGGCGGTTTGAAAGCACTGGACCCCGAACTTGCAAAACAGTTCGCCTATCTGGACGCCACAAGTGAGACGACTACCAGGGCATCGGATGTAAGCCGACTGGAGCGAATACTCTGGGAGGAGGAATGATTTTCTGCCAAGCTCAGCGCGAACCTGACAAATCCAATTCGATAACCGACGGATTGCGCTGCCTCCTGATCAGCGTTAGGGTTGGAGGACATAATGAAGCCAGCGCGAAGGGTTCCCGCCCAGTTCAAGTCATTCGTGAAGCGGATCATCGACCTTGGCGCCGTCGGAGCGAAGGTCATCAAGGCGTCGTCAGTCGTGACAGCAAGTTGGGTGAGGCTGAAGTGCCAGTACGGCTGCGACGGATATGGATCCTCGTTATGCTGTCCTCCAAACACACCTACCCCAGAAGAGACGAGGGAAGTTATTGAGGGCTATGAGACTGCGATTCTTGCCCATTTTGGGGCACGTGGACACATAACCAAGTCGATGGTCGCGCTTGAGCGCGAGGCGTTCCTCGAAGGCTACTACAGGGCTTTTGCCTTCGGTGCAGGTCCATGTACGTTGTGCAATTCTTGTCCCGACAACGGCTGCAAGCATCCCGATCGGGCGCGCCCGTCGATGGAGGCCTGTGGGATTGACGTCTTTGCAACTGCACGCAACAACAGCTATTCAATACAGGTAGTGCGGGACGAAAGCTCAGAACAAAACTACTACGGGTTGCTGCTCATCAAGTAGAAGGCTGGCCTGCCCAATTGTTCATGAAGGCATTTTTAGATGGGCACGAGCAGAACCGTGGCGGAAGCCTCGAACTGACCATCCGGGTTCTATCACACGAGCAGTGAAGGGATTGTGTCGTCCGCTGTGGCAGCGGTATTCTAGATCAACTCTCTGAGGTAAACAAATGGAAACAAAAGGAACAGTCATAGGAATCGTGGGAAGCCCGAACCGAGAAGGGCGGACGAATCAATTGGTAATGGCATCACTCAAGGGCGCCGCGCAGGCAGGAGCGGCCACTGAATTGATCCAGATGGCGGATCACGTCGTTTCAGCTTGCAAAGATTGCCTTCCCTGGGTCTGCGCATCCAATATGAAGTGCAGCTATGAAGACGCCGCATTCGAGTTTCTCAGCGACAAGGTACTTTCCTGCGGCGCTCTGGTCCTCGGAACCCCCATCTACTGGTGGGACACAAGCGGAATGATGCGTTACTTTTTTCTGAAGATGTTTCGCGTTTTCGCCCGCTCTGCCCCCCTCCTGGGACTTCCTGTCTTCGGGATCGGTGTTGCCGGAGGGACCGGCAACGGGCTAGTGACGGGGCTGCGCCCGGTGTACCAGTTCTTTCAGGTCATGCAGATGAAGGCGCTGGAGCCGCTCCCTGTCACGCGGTTCAACTTCGATGCCTGCATACAGAAGGCAGGCCAGCTTGGAAGCGAGCTCGCCGGGATGGTGGGGAAGCGCACACCGTTTACAAGCCTTGAGGAGCGCCTCCAGTGGTATGACAATCTTTCGTACCTGAATCTCAGCCGGCTCGCCGAGCGGCGGCTACTGGCTGACCATGCTGTTGCCTCTCTTTTAAGTGATGATGGGCCAGCGCTCGCGATGAAGTTGGTTGAATCCGACAGACTGGCCGCCGCGGGACGGACCGAGCAGATGGCGGCAGAGGTCACGAGGGTCTACGATGCAGCTGTGAAGGCTTTCGAAGAAAAAGCGAAGAAAAAAGGATAGGAGCATAAGAGACAGTTGGGACATCGAGAGAAGGGAAAACCCGGAAATGGAGTAGTCTTCCAGATTCGCTTTAGCCCATCGATGCGCGTCTGGAGGGCGGTTTTCCATGGCTCGCAACTTCTGACGTCCTTTGCCTACTTGTCCGTCTGAATTTGAGGCTGATTGGTTTCAAGAATTCACTATGAGACCGAGTTTGAGATTGAGAGGGAACACATAGAGCTACTATGCGACACATAGAGACACACAGAGAATTAGTGCGCTTGACATATCTGCTTTGACCATCTACATATAGACACGAAGAGCTACGTTCAAATACGTAGCGACTTGGATGCCCGCTAGATTCAGGGTCTAGTATCCTTCCGCCTTTCCTCAGCCAGGGGCAAGCATTGGTACGCTCGATGGTACACTTTTTGAAAGTTCCTTTGACGGTCTTGATGCTTTTGGTGCTTTTCGGCGCGGTCTATGGCGGAAAAATGGCGCTCTGACGCTCTTTTGCTATGATTGTGCTTAACAGAATCGCCCTAGGGGCTAATCGGCGGCAGCGATGCCGCCTTTTAGTGGGAGCTGTGGCAGGTATTGCTCGGTAAAGGTTCTCTTGGAGAAATAATCAAGGTCTGAGGGCGGGGAGGGGCAGACCTCGCCTTCAGAGGTCCCCCCTCCTATCACCCTGCACGTCCTCTCGATTGCAGCCAGAAACGTCGCGCGTGGCGGGCCGTAGTGACACTTTCCGCAGGCCTGCCGTCTCCCCTTTTATTCCCCGACCAACCCCAAAGACCGCAGATACGTCTCCGTCACCGCTGCGTGGGCGTGCCCGAGGGCCTTCTCCACCTGGTAGTTGTCATGCGTTGCCTCGTAGGAGTGGTATCTGGCGGGAGGGCCCACTTCCTTCCTGCCCCTGGAGGTGCTGAGAGTGAAAGGCTTTTCCAGAGTCCGCGTCCTGCTGGCGGCCGTGCACCATGCTCCCAACGCCACTATAATCTCCGAGGTAAAGGGCGCACGGGATGCTGAACGGGCTTGCATCGCATGCTGAGCCCCAGGTCGTGAACCGACGGCCGAGAACTGCTGAGTCCCCACTCTGTGATAGTTCAGATTTGATCTGACACTCTTTCTCTCGTTTGTTCCTTCAGCCGGCGTGACCATCCCAGAGGTCTGCGGCGCCCGGATGGCGGCGCTGGCTCGACAGCCAGCAGCGGTCAGGTCGATTCCCGCCAGAGGATCGTGGGCACGAGCTCGGACGAGGGGACATGCGAATTCCCCGATTCCTGCAAATCAAGGAGGTAGGCGAACGCTATCTGTCCCATTTTCTCGATGGGATATTCGACAGTGGAGAGCTTGGGAGTGATGTAGCGCAAGGCGAAGATTGAATCGAACCCCATCAGTCCCACGTCGACCGGCACCGTCAGGCCTCGTGCCTTGAGATCATTGAGGATTTCAAGGGCGAAGATATCGCTGCAGCACACGATCGCAGTCCGTGGACCTGGCAAGCTGATCTTCCTAATCTCCCCTACGTAGTCGCCTACCGTGGAGATGATCCGGTGCTCAATCTCCGGGTGGGCAGAGGAGGCCAGGAGGAACCCTTCGTAGCGCTCGTCTATTTCGTAGAGATTCGACTTCTCCTGCGCGGTGTTCAGGGGGCCGACAAAAATGAGTCGTCGATAGCCCTTGCGAATGATTTTTTCCGTCACCTCGTGCATGATTGCCCTGTCGGAGAGCCCGACGAACGGAAGCGAGGGTGACACCTTGTTGGCGATTGTCACGAGAGGGCGTTTCAATCCCTTGAGGAAGGCAGCGAACTCCTCCCCCGACGCGGTGGGGAACAGAATGATACCATCGACGTTTTGCTCAACCATGTGCTCGAGGGCCCGCCGCTCGCGTTCCGGGTCGCGAAGCGAAATGGAAAGCTTGAGGAAGTAGTGTCTATTCCATGCGATCGCTTGTATGACGTTCACGAGCTGCGCAAAAAACTCATTGTCCAGATCATGCACGATGAGGCCTATCTCATAGGTGCGCCCCCTCTTCAGATTGCGGGCGACGACATTCGGTTTGTAGTTGTACTCCCGCACTTTTTCTAGGATCATGGCGCGCGTCCGGGGGCTGATTCCAGGCCGGTTTCTAAGCGCTCTGTCTATCGTGGCGATGGCGACCCCGCATATCCGTGCCAAGTCCTTGATGGTTACCGCCATGTGTCAATCTTCCCTCGTGACAGAGATTTGAACCACTTCCCAGAGAACTACTCGAGCCAGGGTGATCCGCGTTTCCCTCCCCGATACGGCTACAGTGTACTGTGACCCTTCCCTGAGCGTTTCGATGGACGTCACCTTCATTCCATGCACTGTGATGCGAAGGTCCGAGACGGGAACCGCTTCCTCCATGTACTCATACGATCGTTCATACCTGCCGTCAACCGTGTCCATGAGACCGCAGCACAGACTCGGCTCGACATTGGAGTTCAGGAGATGCACGTAGAAGACGTCGCCATCGCGCGCAACGGAGAGATCGACCTTGAGAGGGATCTCAAACGTGATGTCAGGGCGGGGAGCCGATCTCTCGATCACTCTCCCGACCAGGCCGCGGACCTCCCGCGTGGGCTCCTTGGAATAGTGATGGAACAGCGGCTGCGGGAACAGCGCGAACCTCCCCTTGCCGAGCTTTCGCTCGATGAGGCAGGGGATTCCTGAAGGTTCATAGGGGGAGGGCAGGTTATTGTGAAAGAAGTCAACTTCGCCGGTTTCACAAATGGGATTCACGATCATTCCCTGACAGCCGATAGTCGCGAGATATGACCTGAAGTTGCCGCGAACCAGCACGTCACGTTCCGCGCAGTCGGGGGACCGCGCGTACGAAAGCGAGTACGGGGAGACCTCACCCGCCGTGATATCGAAAACGTCTTGGAGCCGCTTGCGTACGAAACCTGTGATGCCAATTTCCCCCGCGGATATCAGGCAGCCGCCACGCTGGACGAACGCCTCGAGAATATTCCATTCCCATTCCGACAGGATCGTAACTGAAGGGAGGATCAGGACCTGAATTCCGGTGAGGGCTTCGACCGACAGGGTCTCATCGAACACGAAATCGACCGGCAGGCGCAGGTCGCGAAGCAGCCGGAAGGCCCCTGATATGTTGCGAATGAAGACGAGCTGATTCAGGCCGGAATCCTTCGTTTTCTGCGAATGGTAGACCGCAGCGTATTGTGGGAAACCACCCCGCACGGTCCGATCCATTCTCTTTATTTCCGCAAAGATGTCTTTGAACTCGTGATCGTAGAGCGTCTCGTCAATCCGCCCATCGTAGTAGGGCTGATCATCTATTGTGACCGTGGCCCCGTGGGAGAAAGCCGAGAAGGCTTCATATGCGAGGAATGGCTTCGGTTTTACGGTGTAATCCCACGTATTGATGGACCTGCTGATCAGCACCTCGTAGGATCGGCCAGCCGCGACCCCTCGCAGGAAGATCGGGAAAAAGGATGCGGCCCGAATGCCCGTCCAGTCCGAATACGCCTCTCCGGTAATGAAATCAGCGGACCTGACAGCTCCCACTGCGCGGCTTCCCATTCCCTTTGAGGAATAGGGATACCCCCAATAATTGTTCGTGAAAGCGATCTTGCCATTCACGGAATGGACGGTGGAGGCGATTTCACGATAGAAAGCTTCTATGTAGTCGTACCGAAACTCGACGAAATCACCGTAGGAGGGATCCTCCCTGCCCGTCGGGATTGTTCTTCCCGAAGATTTGAAAAACTCACGCCTGCAATGCTCGCAGAAGCAGTTCCCATCCCCGATGACGGTCATGTCGAGCCAGATGCCGTCGAGGGGCTTGCACGCTATCGATCGCAGATGCCGTTTCACCACCTCGGCGTAGGGGGAATTGATACAGAGCGTCCTCCAGCGTGAGCCGGATTTTCCGCGGCTACCGTCCGAGCCCTGAACCATCCATTCGGGGTTCTCGGCTGCGATCCTCTCATCCCATGCGACCGAATAGTAGGCGAGGACGTTGACGCCGCTCGGGCGCAGGCGCGCGGCGAGCTCCTCGAACAGGTCCATGTTCCCCAAACCGGGATGCAAAGGCTCGCCCTCGATGCGGGTATAGAAATTCCCGTACTGACATTTCGCGTAGAGGACCACGGAATCCGCCCCGCACTCCTTGATTTTCTGCGCTATTCGTCCGGGATCGAAGGCGGTGCCCACACCTTTCTCAGGCCATGCGGGGAGATGCATGTCGAGGAAAATCCTGGTCGTGCTTGAATCAATAAACATTCATGCTCCCGTCATCCCTTTATCCCCGTAGAGGCAATTCCCGACACGTAGTAGCGCTGAAGGAAGATGAAAATCACTATCACGGGAACCGCGCTGACAAAGATGCCGGCGAACAGCAAAGCGGTATCGGTAAAGAACATGTGGGAATAGATGTCATTGATCGCCACCTGAAGGAGCATGAGATTCTTGTTTGAAATGAAGGTCACCGGGATGAGGAAATTATCCCACTGCTGGAGAAATACGATAAGCCCAAGGGTGAGGAGCGCCGTTCGGCAGAGGGGAATTATGATCATGGAGAATACCACGAACCTGTTGGCGCCGTCCATTTCAGCGGCCTCATCGAGCTCCAAGGGGATTCCCGCGATGAACTGGCGCATGAAGAAGATCCCGAACCCGGTCGCACTGAACGGCAGGATGAGCGAGACGAGTCGGTTCATGAGCCCGAGATCCTTCACGGTACGGTAGAGGGGAACGATGAGGATCTCGATCGGCAAGATCATCGATGCGATGATGATCGCAAACACGACTTCTTTGGCGACAAAAGAAAACCGGGCGAAGGCGAATGCCGCTGATGAATTGATGAGCAGGCTCAGGAAGGTGACGCTCAGGCAAACGGTCAGAGTAACTGCAAATACGCGCAGCATGTTCACGGCCTTGAAGAGACGGTCGAAGTTGCCCAGTATGAAGCGTTCGGGCACAAAGGAGTGGAGAGACAGGCCAGTCAACCTGACGATCTCTTCATTGCTTCGAAATGCCAACGAGAGGCTCCACAGCAGGGGAATGACCACCAGAAGGGAGAGGATGGCGAGGATCGCGCCGCGGACGACCGAGCCGCCCAATGAGTTAGTGCGCATCATGAACCTCCCCTATCTTGAGCTGAACAAGGTTGATCACGAGCACGAAAACAAACATCAGCATCGCGACCGCGGAGGCGTAGCCGATATCGCCCAACCTGAATGCGGTCCGCCAGATGAAATACACGAGGAGGTCCGTCCTCCCCCGCGGCCCGCCATCCGTCATGACGAAGACCGGCGTGAATACTTTGATGAATGAATCCATTGTCGTGATCACAACGACGAACAGGATGGTGCGCCTCAGCAGTGGAAGGGTGATGAACCTGAGCCTCTGCGCGGGCTTTGCCCCGTCCAGGTGCGCCGCCTCATAGAGCTCATTCGGGATCTCCTTCAACCCGGCGATGAAGATCATCATGAAGAAGGCGAACGATTTCCAGATGCAGGCGACGATCATGCTGCCGAGGGCCTGGTTTGGATCGGAAAGGAAGCCTTGTCGCGCGATGGAAAGAGCGCCAAACAATGCGTTGATCAGGCCGAAATCAGGGTTGTAGAGAAACTTCCACAGAAACGCCACCACGACGAAAGACAGCACCACCGGGATAAAGAACAACGTCCGTAGCGCTCCCATCCCTTTTCTTTCTGATTGCACAATCAGCGCAACGGCGAGAGCAATTGACGTTTGTGCGACGACGACGACGATCATGAAGGTTATGCTCGCCGTGAGCGAGGAATAGAAGTCGCTGCTCGTGAAGAGGGTAACGTAGTTATCCATACCGGTGAAGGCGATTTTGCCCATGATGCTCGCCCTGCAGAGGCTGAGATAGATCATGTTCACGCCGGGGTAGATGATGAAGACGAAGATGATGACGAGCGCGGGCGCGAGGAACACGTACGGAGTTGCGATCCAACCTCTTCTTCTGGTGAGCGGCGTCATTCTGGTACCCTCATGCAACGCGGGGCGCGATGGCCCCGCGCTTCTTCTCGAGGAGCCCCTTGTTGTCCTATTTCAGGGCACGTTCCATTTTTCCGACGGCGTCACTGACCGCCTTGTCAACGGCCTCACCCAACGCTACGGCGTTGAAACAGTCCATAAGCGGATATGTAATCTGCGGATAGACTGGCGTGACCGGTCGGCATCGTGCGGACTGCACGAGCTGCTCCTTGATGATCGTAAAGGGCGGCTTTGACATGTCGGTCTTGTCGAGCACGGATTGTCGGGCAGGAAGGTTGCCCGTCTCGGAACAGTAGACATATGCTCCGTCCTTGCCGGTAATGCCTTGTACTACCTGCCAGGCGAGTTGCTTGTTCTTCGACTGTCTGCTGATTGCGAGGTTCCAACTGCCCGAATTGCTTGCAGCCGCTACTCCCTTGGGGAGGGGCATAGCGCCCCATTTGTTGGCCTTGTAGAAATCAGGAAAATGGTTCTTCCACTCACCGATCATCCATGGCCCTGTGATCCACATCGCGATTCTCTCGGCCTCGAAGCCGCCGGATATTGGGACTGCGGGCGCGACGCCATACTTCTGGAAAAGGTCTTGATAGAAATGGAGCGCTTGCTTGCTGGCGGGACTATCGAAGTAGCCCTTCGCGGTCTTGCCGTCCTTGCTGAGAATATCCCCGCCGAACCACCAGGTCCATAGCATCTGGGTGTAGCTCATGCCTTCGTTTCGAGTATCGCTGGAAAACATTTGCGGCAATATGCCGTATACAGTCGTTTTTCCGCTTGAATCCTTCTTTGTCAGCTTGATTGCGGCCTGGAGAAGCTGGTCCACGGTCCAGGCCTCGGAAAGCTTCGTCGGTGCGGTGAGTTTGGCGGCCTTGAACATGTCCTTGTTGTACCAAAGCACGCAGTTTGACTCGTTGAGCGGCGCAGCCCAGATCTTCCCGTTCCATGTCATTGCTGAACGGGCGGAGCCGACAAGGTCGTTGAAATCCCCCTTGTCCCAGTATGCTTCGAGAGGCTCAAGCGCACCGGCATCGGCATAGTAGGCGATATTCGGAGCGTCCATGCAGATCACATCTCCGACATCTCCGCTTGCGATTGTCAACTTGAGCTTGGATTCATATTGGTTCTGTGGCACGGTCCTGATCTCCGCTTTGTCGGCGAGTCCCGCCTTCTGCAGGGCATGGATCATCTGGTCGATAAAAAGATCAGGAAAGGTGTCGATGATGACCTTGGCATTGTCTGCAAACAGGTTCAGGCCTAGGGGCGAGAGCACAAGGACTAAAGACAGTACCCATTTGAACCATTTCGCTTTCATTTCCAAATCCTCCTCTATTTTTTTACCTTACGGTAACGTTACCGCACATAATAGGGTACGTTACCGCAGATGTCAAGAACTTTTTTTCACTTTTTTTTGTCTGCAAGATCCGCCTCGTCTCCCTCACATTTGTGCGCAATTTGCCTATCTCTGGCAGACCCCTTGCCTTACACTCCTATCCGAAACGTCTCCATGAAAAGGTCCGTATTGAAATGCTGCTCGAACATCTCCTCGATCTCTGCAACCTTGCTCGAGTCGTAGGTCTGCAGCTTCGTGTTCTCATAGATCTCGAGGATGCGCTGCTCCGCAATCGCCGTGTCGTCCTTGACGAGCAGGGCGGGCAGACGTGCGGCCACGATTTCTTCCCGCACCCCAGCGTCCAGGATATCGGTCTTGCCGCAGGTCAGAACCAGACCTCCGAGGGGGGACGGCGCGCCGGCGCGCACGTGATATTCAATGACCTTGCGAGTGCGCCTTTTGGAGCTGGCGGCGAGGATCACAACGTCTCGCGGCATGAGATACTGCTCGATCTTCAAGGAGTCTGCATCAGCGGAGATGATACGAGTCTGATTGCAGGGGAATTGCCAGGAAGGTCCCTCCGGCGGCCAGAGAGGCTCCGACCTGTCGTAGCGTTCGAGGATCGTTCGCATGGACGGCCGGCCCAGGTCCCCGATCTCCGGCAGGAAACCAAGGATGCGGAGGGGTCCTCCGAACGCCCCATACTTGCTGTTCAAGAGGTCCTCGGTGATGTAGTGCGCCATCGATGAGATTTTGTCCGGAATCACCTTGTTGAAGAGTATGCCGCGCACCCTGCATTTCTTGTAAAGGAAGTACGAAAGGTCCACCTCGAGCATATCCAGTGCCTTGCCTATGCCGCCACCCGAAAGGAAAACCACGTTTGCTCCCATCAGGTTCGCCACGTCCGCATTGGAAAGCCCGACGATCCCGCCCACGCCGGGATGCCCTGTCCCTTCCGCGATGATCACGTCTTTCCGACTGAGGCTGTCGAGGCAGCGGATGATTTCGTCCTGCAAATCCCGGGTGCCCTGCCGATGATCCGTCGAATCCAGGTACTCCTGGGTGAAGCCGGTCCCGAGGCGCACAGGGGAGACGAAATTGAGGTCCAGATCCGGAATGCCGGCAAATTGCTTCATCAGGGGCGCATCCTTGTCGATGCGCGACCCGTCGGGCAAGGTGGCAAGCTCCTGTCCCACCGGCTTGAGGTAGGCGATGCGGGCAGGATCCATACGCGTACGCAGCCGGGAGATGATTCCGAGGGCGGTCACGGTCTTTCCGGCATGCTGGCGAAATCCGGCGAGGTAGACGATCGTAGGCGCCATTCGCCTTACCCTGAAGCCTGCCGCTCTTCACGTTCCATGGTGAAGTTGTTGTAGTAGTACTCCACGGCGTCCACCAGCGCCTGCCAGGATGCCTCGATGATGTTCTCGTCCACGCCCACCGTGTCCCAGGTATGCTCGCCGTCCGACGTGGTGATGAAAACCCGCACCCGCGCCGCGGTGGCCTTCTCAGGGTTGAGCACGCGCACCCGATAGTCGGTGAGCTTCAGCTTCTTCAGAAATGGATGCAGGGGGAGCAGGGCGTCGCGGAGCGCGCCGTTCAACGTGTCGACGGGGCCTGCGCCCACCGCCGCTCCCATGAGCACGTTGCCGTTGACGCGCACGAAGATCCTGCCGACGGTCTTTGCGGGTGTGTCTCCGGATTTGTAATTCTCCATGTGGTAATTGCTGAGCTCCAGAAGCGGTTTGTACAGCCCGAGGGCCCGGCGGATGATGAGGTCGAATGAGGCTTCCGCCGCCTCGTATTCGTAGCCTTTCTCTTCAAGCTCCTTGAGCTCGGCGAGCAGACGGGACACCACTTCAGAGGATTTTTCAAATTCCCCGTAGCGCAGCATTTTTTTCACCATGGTGGACTTCCCGGCAAGCTCGGACAGCAGCACACGGCGCTCATTGCCCACGAGGGCGCCGTCCACATGCTCCATGAGCTCGGGCGCCTTGCTGATGACGTCCGCGTGCTGGCCCGCCTTGTGCGAGAATGCAGCCTCACCCACATAGGGCTGACGCTTCTCCGGGATGATATTGGCCTTTTCCGCCACAAACCGTGAAAGGGAAGTGAGATGCTTCAAATTGGCACAGGCCGCCGCCTCGAGGTCGAGCTTCAGGCAGATGGTGGGAATGAGGACGCAGAGATTCAGGTTCCCGCACCGCTCGCCCCAGCCATTGATGGTCCCTTGCACGTGCGACGCGCCGTGCTCGAAGGCGGTGAGGCAATTCGCCACCGCGTTTCCCGTATCGTCATGGAAATGAACGCCGATCGGGCCCAGCTCGGCAATGCGAAGCTCGCCCATGATGCGGGCCACCTCCGAAGGCAGGGTGCCTCCATTGGTGTCGCACAGCACCAGGCAGTCTGCGCCCGCCTCATGGCCGGTCTTCAGCACGGCGCGCGCATACTCAGGGTCGTCCTTATACCCGTCGAAGAAGTGCTCCAGATCGAAGAAGACCTCCCTCCCCGCCTTTTTCAGGACTGCCAGAGAGTCCCCGATCATCGCGAGGTTTTCCTCATTGCTGGTCTGCAGCACGTGCTGCACGTGAGCCTTCCAGGTTTTTCCCACGACGATCACCGTAGGAGTCTCGGCATGCAACAGCGCGGCGATCTGGGGATCGGAGGCAGCCTTCCCCTGTGGTTTCCTGGTGGAGCCAAAGGCCACCACCTTCGCATGGCGCAGGTTCTCCTTCCGCATGCGCTGGAAGAACTCGGCCTCCTTGCGGTTGGACAATGGAAAACCGCCCTCGATGTAGTCGATGCCGAACTCGTCCATGGCCAGCGCGATCTGGACCTTGTCTTCCAGCGTGTAGTTGATGCCCTGGCCCTGCATGCCGTCCCGCAGGGTCGTATCATAGATTATTATTCTTTTCCCGCTCATATCGCACCTCGCGCTTTCCCTTGCGCCTTTTCATACAGCATCATTCTCGTCTTCCTCTCCTTTGCGGGCGGACAGGTACGCCTTCCACCGGTTGAGCGCATTCACGTACGCTTTTGCGCTCGCCTCCAGGATATCGGTGGAGGCACCCCTGCCCACGAATTTCCTTCCGTCGATCTCCAGGGACACGCTCACTTCACCTATTGCCTGACGGCCGGGAGTGACGGCCTGCACGACGTACTCGAGAAGGCGCGTGGTGAGCCCGAGCGCCCGGTCGATCGCGTTGAAGATCGCATCGACGGGTCCGTCGCCCGTGGCCGCCTCCTCGAAACGCTCTCCGCCCGTGGCCAGCCGCACCGTGGCGGTGGGAACGGCGACGTTACCCGACTGGATGTTGAAGTAGTCAAGAGTGTAGGTCTCCGTCTCCTTTCCCAGGTGATCCGCGACGATGACGTACAGATCGTCGTCGTATACCTCTTTTTTCCGGTCCGCGATCTCCAGGAAACGCGTGTACGCCTTTTTTGCCTCGTCCTCCGAGAGGGGCAGCCCGAGCTCCTGGAGCCGGCTCTTGAACCCGTGCAGGCCGGAATGCCTTCCCAGCACGAGCTGGCTGGAGTCTCTGCCCACGGATTCCGGCGTCATGATCTCATAGGTTTCACGCTTCTTCAGAACGCCGTCCTGATGGATTCCAGATTCGTGCGCAAACGCGTTCTCCCCGGTGATGGGCTTGTTCCGCGGGATGGGAAAGCCGATGGTGTTGGCGACCAGGCGCGCGGTGTTCCATATCTGCTTCGTGTTGATTCCGACGGAGAAAGGCAGGCGGTCCTTCCGTACATTGAGCGCCATGACGAACTCTTCAAGGGAGGCGTTTCCCGCGCGCTCGCCGATCCCGTTCACCGTCACCTCCACCTGGCGGGCGCCCGCAAGAACCGCGGTCACCGAGTTGGCCACGGCCAGGCCCAGGTCATTATGGCAGTGAACGGAGAGAACGGCCTTGTGCATGTTCGGCGTCCCCTCCATGATCTTCCTGATGAACTCGCCGAACTCGCTGGGCACCGCGTAGCCGACGGTATCGGGAATATTGATGATCCGCGCGCCCGCGTCGATCACCTTCTCGATGATCCGGCAGAGAAACGGGATTTCGCTCCGTGTCGCGTCCTCGGGGGAGAACTCCACCTCCGCCACCTTCCCGCGCGCATAGCGCACCGCGCTGACGGCCATCTCCACGACCTCATCGGGCTTCTTGCGGAGCTTGTATTCCATGTGAATCGGCGAGGTGGCGATGAACGTGTGGATGCGCGCGTGGGCGGCGTCGTGAAGGGCCTCGGCGGCGCAATCAATGTCCTTTTCAAGCGCGCGGGCCAACGCCGTGATGATGGGCCCTTTGATCTGACGCGAAATGAGCTTGCAGCCCTCGAGCTGGTGAGGCGAGGAAATGGGAAATCCCGCCTCGATCACGTCCACTCCGAGCCGCGCAAGCTGGCTCGCTACTTCCAGCTTCTGCTCGACGCTCATCGAAGCGCCCGGCGACTGTTCGCCGTCCCTCAACGTGGTGTCGAAAATCGCAATACGGTCCATGAAGATCCTCCTTACTCTCTTCGTGAATCCGCGCGCACGGCCGCCGCCGCGCCGCCTGCTTTCTTGCTCCGCTCCATGGAGACGACCCCGCTGCGCGCGATCTCCACGATG
>Ga0187886_1002748_pt1 | contig 13742 bp, 8 predicted proteins | sample June2016WEW_20_1_FD_133001 | JGI IMG/M metagenome (GOLD analysis project Ga0187886, IMG submission 133001) | Peatland microbial communities from SPRUCE experiment site at the Marcell Experimental Forest, Minnesota, USA - June2016WEW_20_150 | ecosystem: Environmental > Terrestrial > Soil >... | reverse complement strand
TCCAACATCACACATAGATAAATCACCACACATTAAGTAAAATTATTATTTATTATTTATTAAAATTTAAGCGAAAACTATCAATCTCAAAAATCACCTCTCTCATACTTTAAAATACTTGCTAATGCTTTAATTTACTACTTAGTTTGTTTGAAAAAGTAGTCACCAAATGGATATTTTATAGTTAGTAAAATATTAATAAAAAAATTTATATTTATTTTTATAACCCCTTGACATAATTTGAAGAATGTGGTATTCTATAACTGAAAATAAAAGAATAATATATAAAAGGAAGCGTTTAGACTTCCTGAATTTTAATTTAGAATTAAATTTAAAAAGGAGGATGAGCGTTGTGAAGAAATTTAGTAAAAGTATGTTAAGTGGATTAATTGGATTATTACTTGGTTTAAGTATCAGTTTTACAGCAATTGCCTTTGCTGATAACGGCATTAGTAATAATATTAAATTAATTATTAATGGAAAGGAGATACAATGCGATGTTCCACCCCAACTTATAAATGGAAGGGTTTTAATCCCTGCCAGAGCTATTTTAGAAGCCATTGGTGCTCAAGTTACTTGGGACAGTACGAATCAGGAAATTATCGTAAATACACCTACGCAAAGTGTCACATCAACAGAACCAACAACATCTGTTGATCCTAATCAACTAAATCAACCAGTAGATAATACGCCAATAAACCCTACTATTAATAATGTAAATAGTGATTCTACAACTAATATAACATCACCCACTGTAGGCGAATCGGTTTTTCAAAGTGTATATGGTAATGTAATTAAAACCACTTATAAAGGAATGAACGCTATAGTTGTTCAGGGCATAACTTATTTTAGATTAGAAGAATATGTTAAAAAATACGCTCCTAACTCTCAATATTGGGATTACACAACAAATTCTTATATAATAAATGGTGTAAGTGTCCCCGCGATATCTATAGAGAATTATATAATATACGGTGGAATATATATTAATAGCAAGTATTTTTAATAATTATTAATATATTATCCAAATTTGGCAACTGGCGCGACTTGACCCCAAGTTATTGAATTAGAAGCCATATTAGAAAAATCAATAGTAGTATCATTAGAGAATCCAAAATTAATGTTACCAACTAAATATAATGCTGTTTGTGAGGCAGCAGTTCCTAATTGTAAAACATGTTGAGGAGTAGATGCTAGTTTAATACCAGAACCAATATCACAATAATGAGTTATAAAACCATATAATGTTCCAGTATTATAGAAATCAAGTTTTCCATAGCCTCCATAATTTATACAAGCACCATGTAATTGACCGCTACTCATCGTTTCTATAATACCACCTTGAATAGTTCCGCTAGTAACTGTTCCTAAATTAGCACTTACGGCAGAAAGCGAAGTTACGCTTATTTGAGTTGCAGTTATACTTCCCGCATTTATATTTGCGCCATTAATTCCTGATCCAACATATTGACCTTGAATTTGATTAAGTTCATTTAAAATATTTGTTCCTTGAACTTTTAAATAACCTGTAATATTCATATTACCCGTTGCAGTTATATCATTAACTATAGTATTTCCGCTACCATCTACATAAAATTTATCTTGCCAAGTAATACCGTTATCGGGTGATCCTTGGATTTTTATTTGTGTTGAATTAGCTAGGAAACGAGAAGTATTATCTGATCTTGTAACAACAAGACCATTTGCTCCTATAACTACACCATCATAAGCAGTTCCTTGCTGCAAGAAATCGGAATTAGTAATTGTAAGTGCTAAACCATCAATGGTTACGCCCGTAGAATTAACCGAGAAGAATTTATGACCATTCACATCTGAAGCGTCAATTTCTAGGTTGATTCCACAAAGAAGTTTTCCTTCTACAACTTCCGCTACGATTTTATCAGGTAATATTGCTGTTTTCCAAGTATTTCCTCCATCTCCAGTTAAAGCAATTACTCCTGCTTGTAGAATAATTTGATCGTTTGGATTAGATGGAGAAATTATTTGGATTCCACGATTATTTATTTGTACTGATTCATCGATTCCTGCGGTTATTTGATGTTTTACCGCATCCCAGGTAGAATTTATAGTATTTGCGAGAGAATTAGAAATGTCGTAAGCTTGATCATATTTATACGAGTTATTTGATAAAGTTGCACTGCTACTTACAGCGCTAGTAATATTTCTAACAAACTTCTGTTCTGCAGTTAATATCTCTTTTATATTACTAATAGTAAGTTTTACCGTACCTTGTTGATAATCGAAATCCAATTGTATAATTTTTGCCTTAATTAAAGTTGACATTCGATCATATCGGATTGTTACAATATCACCAAGATTAAGTTTTTCAAAATCATTAGCACATTTTGCAACTTCTAAAAAGTTTACAATATCTACCTGAATAGTTATTGGTGGATTACATATAGAATTAAAGTAAACCAAGCCCATTTGATATAAATCTTCTGCAGTTTCTATTGAACTATCGGTATAGTCTTTCTCCACAATAAACATAGACCATTCACGAATTTCTGCCGAAGTAAAATTATTTTCTATTGCCAATAGATTTTTTAAATTAGTAATTTGATTTTGTATATTAGTTATATTTGTATTTATTTCAGAAATCACATTATTTTCATTATTAATTAATGCTTGCTGATTTGCAATTTCATTTAATAAATTTTGACCATTATTAGAATCAACAGGAGTTACTCCGTTTGCATTACAGGCATCTAATTCTTGCTGCCATGTAGTTAATTGTGTGGTTAGATTATTTAAATTATCATTTTCTGTAACTAGTTGTGACTGATAACTTGTTAATTGTGCTAATAGTGTTTTATAACTATTTTGATTTTGAGTTACTAAATTTTGGTAGTTATTTAAGGCGATACAAAGTTGATCACTCATATATGCAGAATGGGATATTATATTACCATTACTATCTTGGGCAAATGGATACATAAACCAATCATATGCTTCGATATAATCTGACCCTGTTGGATTTACAGCACCAATTGTAAGTCCAGATTTTCCATAAACATGGAGACGTGTTGCCAACTCATTAGAATTCACTTCTATCGAAATATTATCTAAATATTTTCCGTCATTAATGCAAAATCCGCGATCAACTCCAAGATTATTTTGGTTGTAAAGGCTTACAGTCATATTTAAAGTATTAAATACAGGGACTAACGAAAAACTTTGAGCAATTGAATAAACTGTGCTAAGTGTTGTTTCTGAAGTAATATTAAAACTTCGATAAGTTACTAATCCGCTACTATCTATATATCCAGTTCCCCAAACAGAATCTGCTAATGCTAAATCTAAGGCTGTTTGAGCGTTAATCGATGTATATACGAATCCATTAACTACTTTATCATTAAGCATATACCCAAGACCATAAGCGTGACATTGAAGTTCCTCAAGGTCATTTGTTACAACTTTTTTAACATCATCAATTATATAATATTCTATAGTATTACCTAAATGTACTCTAATAAGATAGCGAGGATTAACTAAATTAAAGTGTGGATTCTTTATATATGCTTGACCTAATGCTGTTGCGTCTGATTCTATATTATCTTCGCCTAATAAACCTAATAATAAATTTAAAGAATAATTATATTGTAATTCACTATCAAGTTGTGTACCATTATTATTTAATTGAACCATTAATGGAACAGAAAAATTTATCTCGTTGATTGAACCAAATCTTGTAGTATGACTGCGGACGTAAACTAGACGTGCTCCAGATTTTCTATATTTAATTGTTTTATATAATAAACCAGATTTAGAAGTTGTGACCTCTGCTTCTGTTAATTTGGCAATTGTAGTTCTATTTAAATCTGGACGACATAAGTAAATTTGGAGAATCTGTGGCGTAGGACTCACATCAAATGATTGTGGAGGAGTACTTAATGTAGGTAGCCCAATTTTTACTGTACTCGCTACACTACTATTTAAAAGATTAATAGTTTGTGTTGCTTGTGAAGTCGCAGTAATTGAAATAGAAAAAGTACCCGTATTAGAGGTACTTACTGTATTATTACCAGCAACTAAAGATTGCGGTGTTCCTACTATTGCCGCTGTTCCAGAAGTTGCAATTCCAGTATAATTAGTAGGAAGGAAAACCGTAAATGAACCAAGGGTAGTAACGGTAATAGTAGTAGATTGATTTGCTAGTAATAAAACGGGAGAACTATTACATATCCCTGATAAATTTATACATGTTGCACCATTACCTGCTCCAGATATTAATTGTGGCATTCCAATAATATTTGTACTTGATACTCCCAAAGGATAAATTGTTTGACCTGACATTATTTAATATTCACCTTACTTTCAAAAAACTTTAAAATCACCTACCTATTATAATTATAGAGCAAATATTTGATTTGCAGACGTATCCCAGGAAATTGTTATATTTGTACCATTCGGAATTAATGCTATACCTGCGCCAGAACCCGTATCTACAAAAAGTATTAAATTAGATGTTGAATTAGTTCCTGTTGATTTATACAAAAGAAGACCCTCTACAGGATTTCCTGTTACAGATGGTACAACTGTTGCCGCAGCATTAAAAATTCCATTAGTAACTGATTTATTAGTAAGGGTTTGATCTGTACCTATACGCGGGTCTCCTCCTGAACCACCAACTAAATCAGAAAGATATTGATGACTTGACGAAAATGTATATTTAGTCAAATCTAAAAGGGCTACTTTAATAGTATCCGACATCATATTAATACCCGCGGAAAGAAATTGTTGTTTAGCAAGAGGATATAATTGATTAATTAAAACCACCTTCTTATTATGTTAATTTCATTATTGATCTAAGCGAGTGTCTTAAATGCATATCTAAATCTAATTTTACAATTACCAGTAACTAGTAGATTACTAATTGAAAAAGATGGTAAATTTAGATAGTTTCCATTAAAATTATCATAACGATAGATCCCAGGAACTGAAGTAGTTATATATTCCATATCATTATCCACATAAATTAATTCCTGGTCATCTAAACCTGTAAATTGAAATTGAATCCCATCATCTGATTGATTTGTAATGGTAATTGTATTATTTGAACCTATGCTCAAAATCCATATTTCTGGACATAAATTATAATCGCCTTCATTATTAAATAGGATTAAACTTCCAGAAAGGTTATTATTTGAGAAATCATATATGTCTGATAAAAAATAATTTGAATAACTCCACGGCCCATCACAAGAAAGAGTAATAGATATAAAGGCATTAATCCCATCGTGCGTAATTGTGGGTGCTCCCTGTGGAATCACGTAAAAGATCCTTGTCGGATCTGTATCAAACCAGATCGAAGTATATTGCTCTACATTAAACCAACGGGCTATTGGACGTAATGTTTCAGCATTTGCTCCACCTTCAACTGAAAAGTTTAAATTGAAGGCTAATTCTTGATCGTATTGTATTCCTTGAAAATACGGAACTGCGCGATGTCTAATCCTATAATTAAGCACCTTTTTGCTGGGCAAGAAAGGTTCAACAAAGGGAAGACCATTAGAACTAGATCCATTATCAACATAAATATTGAAAATATTATAGTCTGAGCTATTTTGACCATTAAAACAGAAATTTAGGGCCGAAAGCACTGGCATTGTATAGATCTCACCTACCTTTATAAATAAAGAGAAATAGTTAATAATTACTAATCACCTTAATTATCAATAACATAACCAAAAATTAAATATTATCATCCTATAAGTAGAGTATAATCAATACTTACAGGATGATAATAATAACCTATCTAGATAATTGAATTCCAAGTTTGTGCGATTCTGTTAAGAATTTATCCCAGATCTGATCTGGACTAGAATTTGCACCATTGATATTTACAGATATTGAATTATTATGATTAACCGTGTTTACAATGCTATTAGCAATACCTTTAACTAAAGTCGCCAAGTTATTCCCAAAAGAACTAATGTTCGATGGAGAAATCATTAATTCACCTACTTGAGCCTGGACTAATCTGTGGTTATTATCCACGCCGAATAAACTGCTCACCAAGGAACTTAACCCTTGGGGTACTCCACCGCCAACAATTCCACCTTGGTCATAAATATCAAGATTTCCCTGCGAATCTCCAGTAACGGTATGTCCTAATGCTTCCACTACTTGTCTAATTCCTACAGTAGAAACTCCATTAACATCCGTAACATAAGGAAATTCTTTTCCTCCAATTACAACCATACTTTTAGCTGAATCCCAAGTCGCACTAGTGCCAAGTTTTGCTGCTAATTGCTGACTATTCATATATCCTACACCACTAGCAGTAACAGAATATGAATCCCTTGGTATTACAGCAATTGCTTGTTTCCCTCCGCTACTTAATGTATTAGAGCTACCTGTTCCCGTACTAGTCCCAGTACCACTAACAGCCCCTATAGTCGTGTCTATTTTATTAATAAAATCATTCGTCACGCTCTGACCCATCGAAGCCATAATACTTTGGACGCTAGTTTTTAAACCTTCAAGTTTAGTAATCACATTAGAAATATTACCACTCAATAAATCTTGAGTAATACTATCCCAATTATTCTGATCGTCTATTAATCCTTGATAATAATTCTGATAAGCTTGTTTCTGGTCGCTCAGTGATTGTTTAGTATTATTATTTTGTATAGTTTCAGCATCTTTTTGAGCAGAAATATTACTATCATAAGCGTCTTTACTGTCCGTTAATCCTTGCTTAATCAAATCAGCATTTCTAGTTCTCTGATCTTTTTGGATTTTAGTGGTATCTGCTGATAGTTTTTTCTCTAAATCTAATTTTTGAGCTTTAGCACTAGCAGAGCTATCAAGAGACAGAGCATTGATCTGATTCTGAATATCTTGAGCATCAGTTTCCTCTTGCTTTAATGAATCTGCATAATCCTGTGCCTGTGTCTGACGATCTAAATCTGATATTTCTTGACTAATAGTAAGATCATATTGTTTTTGCTCATTTTCTAGATTAGCCATAACTGTACTATGGCGAGTTTCTTCGGTTTTAAGTTGAGCATCCACAGAAGCAGTTTGCGCTTTTTGTTCTTCAGTATAAACTGATTTATAGAGTGAGATTACATTATTTGCAAGTTGTTCTGTATATTTCTGAAGATTATCTCCTGCAGTTTGTATTTCGGTGTCTAGGTTTTTGTATGCATCACTAGTAGTGTCTAAACCTTGTTGGAGGGAAGTAAGTTCTGTTTGATAGTTTTTAGTTGCTGTTATTAGTTGATCTAGAACTGGGCCTTGCGATGATGCCTCTTTAGTTTTGGATAGTTGTGTGTCTAGGGATTTATTGATTGCATCATATTGGTCTTTAATTAAATTAAGTTTAGAATCGGAAATATCTGAGAGATTTTTATTAATGGAAACCTGCGTCTGATTCCATTGAACTCCATAATCGTTTATTGCTTTTTGTGCTGCTAACCATTCTTTGGAGTTTTCTTTAGTTGTTGATTGTATTGCTCTTTGTGCATCTGCTCCTTGGTGATATATGGATTGTTCTTGTGCAAGGAGTGTGTTGATTTGGGTTAGGTTATCGCGATATTGTTGTGAGTTTTTATTAAGTAAGGATTGATCTGCATTAATTGCGTCAACCTGTGATTTTATTACGTCAAGTTGTGTTGTTGTTTCGGATGATGCTATAGTAGATTGAGTGGGAGATGAACCAGTACTTGTAGACTTAGAATCAAGAATAAGTTTTGATGGATCAAATGCTCCACTTGTAAATTTAGAAAAATCCTTAATTATTGGGGCAACAGCATCTGCCATTTTTTCAGTATCAACAATATTTTGGTGTAATGCTACTACACGTTTAGCATCGGCAGAAGTAGCAGCCTCATGATTATAAGCTATTTTATCATTTAAAGTTTTTTCCTCTGCCATAGCTTTACTTAAAGCGTCTGTGTCTACTGATAATGTTTGAGAATTAAAAAATGCTGCCCACATAGTACCTAATTTTTGAATAACACCAGATGCAACAACTGCTTTTGCTTCTTGTATTGATGTAAAGTTCTTTAAATCAACTCCATATTTAGTATTTAATTCATCTACTAAATTTTGATTAATAAGAACGTTATTTTTATAAAAATCATTACTTGATTCAATCATAGCGATATAAGCAGTTTTTACTTTAGTTACCTGATCGTCAATAATTCCCTTTAAATCATTTCGTAATTTTGCTTCATTACCTAAATCAGCCAATATTTGAGGTTGGGTTTCTGCTATTTTAAGAATTGTGTCTATATTAAAAGTACCACTTTTATTATACTGATCTAATGCTGTTTGACAATCAGAAATAGCAGAACGAGCACTTTTCATTACGGAAGTTAAATTACTTTCAGCAATAGTAAGTGCTGCTGCACTTTGAGTAGATTTATCAATTTCTGGAGGCAACGTAAAAAGAACATTTTCCAAAGCTAAAATTTCTGCTTTAGGTACTCCAGCCTTAGATAATATAGCATAAAAATTATCAGCTTGTTTAGCAGCATTATATTGGAGTTGTGTAAAGGTGATAATATTTGCATTATATGATTTTATTTGAGCTTCATAATCTTTAACATATTGAAGAGCATTACTATTACCTATTGCATTCATAGCGTCAGACATACTCATACCAGCAGCAGTAAAAGCTGGAGTATTAGAAACAACAGTATTAATTAATGCACTTAATCCACTACTACCTAAATCATTAAATCTTTCATCACTTGCATAAGCAGCATTCATTTCAGAAGTTAATTGCTGAGTCATTTTTGCTGCGTCTGCCGTTGCATCAGCCTGATCTTTTGTTGCCCCTGTCATTTTATTAATATAATCTAAAAGTTGACTAGCCCCAGCACGAGTATTATTTGCCTTCATTCTAGCTTGTATTTCTAATGCTTTTTCTCTTGCTGAGTTATATGATTCAGTTGCAACAGTTGCTTTATTTACATCATCAGCTAATTGCTTTGTATCAGATGTGCCAGTAGTTTGAAATTTTTGTTGCATTAATTGATTATTTGTATCTATAAGTTTTTGATTTGCGTCTATTTGTTGTTGAACAAGAACTGTGTTAATCTTAACTGCATTACCTTCGGAATCAAAACCAGATACAACACCAGGAAATGTTTGACCTAATTGCTGAACAGTTTGTGTTAATTTAGCATGATTGTCAGATGATAAACTAGTTTGAGTAGAAAGTTGTTGATAAGTATCTAATAATTGTTTACCTTGCGTAATAGTTTGCGTAGCTGTTTTAGTGCTATTTTCTAAGGAATTAAAAAATTCTTCTTCAGACTGTTTTGCTTGAGTAAACTTACTAATTAATTCTGTTATTACAGTAATAATGCCTGTTATAATTAATGAAAGACCTACTGTTTCTACTGCTTGAAACGCTATTGTAGCCAATTTTACTGCATCAATTGAAGATGCTAATCCAACATAAGCAGCTTTTAAAATACTTATAATACCAATAGATCCACCTTCTGCTGCGACAGCACTTGCAATACTAGATGTTACGCTAGTCCATGCTGCTCTTAAAGAATTAATAATAGGTACTTTCATTGCAAGACCAGTACTAGCATTTACAAAAGTCATTTCTTCAGCCGTTGCCATAGCAGTAATTGCGGTAGCATCATACATCTCGGTATTATATAATTTAAGTCCACCTAAAATATTCATTAAACCTGATTGGATTCCTTCTCCACCAAATATAGCTAAAGCTGTAGTTGCTAATCCTATAATTGTAGGAAGTCCACCAAATACAGAAACAACTTTTTCTATAATTCCAAGAAACATAGTAAAATCAATAACTGCAGCCTTCATAAAATCTGTATTAATGGTTGATTGATATAAAGATTGCATTGTAGTGGTTAATCGATTCATTGCTCCTTGGAGAGAATTAGTGAAGATTTCGTTCTTTTGCATTGCAATACCTTGTGAGTTTTCGTTATCGCTAGTTACAGCAAGGATTTTTTGGTACGAGTCCATGGTAGATATGAAAATGTTCTTCTGCCTGACACCCGCGGCATCTGTAGCAAGAACATCTTTTTGTACGGAATTTAGAGTATCCCATTTAGCTGCAACCTGATCTAATACATCTCCCAAAGGAGTTAATGTTGTAGCATCTTCTTTTAGAGCTACGCCAATTGCAGCAAAATCTTTCTCATATTTAGAAAAATCTGCGCCTTGATCAACGTTTTCTACCTTTATACCCTCGATTTCTCGATATTTATTTAGGGAGTGGACTATACCATCATCTTTTATCAAATAATTTGATCAAAGATGTCCTTTGGTAGTCTCTGGGAGCTTACCATATAAGTTGTTACTAAAAATAATTTAATAACAACTTACTTAGGTCTGTCTCTGCTGATTGCCACCATGTTCTTTAGATTTTTAGATAATAATATAATTTCTTATATTATTTACTACTAAAGACTGTAAGACGATGTTCCAGCATATTCAGGATTTTCATCATATCATTACTGATATACGCGACCATTTTGTTAATCGATTAAAGATCATTTTGTACGCTGTCGATTTGTTACTCTTCTATACTTATTAAATATAGAAGGGATAGGTCATTTCTGCCTATCTCTGCACTTTCATTAAAACCAACAAATTATAATGCAGACCGGACTCTCTCTTTACCCCTTTTGGGGTAGTTAGCGTATTAGTCTCTACGAATTCTTATTTAATATTTATTATTTTTAATTAATGAAATTTTTGGTTGTGGGATATTTAATATTTTAGATATATTTATTTGGGTCATTCCATCATCTAACATATTTTTGATTAATATAATTTGATCATTTGTTACCTTTTTATTAGCGTTGCTTTTACCTTTATTTATACCTATCATTTTATCTCTAATTTTTCTTTTTGATTCTTCTGTATGATGTTTACCATACATAGGATTATTTTTGCCCTTCATATTTTCCGATATAGACTCTTTTGATTCTTCTGTATGATGTCTACCATAAAAATAACCCTTTTCATTTTTAAATTTTTCAGATCTAACTTGCTTTAAATGACTAATAGTTTCTTCTGTATGTTTATAACCATTTACTCCTTCTCCACCAGCAGTAAGATTATAACCATAATCAGAATTGTTAGTCATAAAAAACTTAATAAATAACTTTTCATAATAGTTTAGATTATTAACATCAATATCAGATAAAATAGTAATAAAATCAAAATTATCTTCTCCATATTTATTCCAAGCATATTGTAAATGATTATTTTGATGATTATTATTCTTTAATTTACGTATATGCTCATGGAATCGTTTATCTATATCTTCACATTTTCCTATATAAGATTTATTATTAACTAAATTATTGATGCTATAAATATATCCCACATTTAATCCTCCAAGATTTTATATTTATTTCATTAATTAAAAATACAATAAGAAATAAGTCTTTTCTCGGTATTTGCTGATTTGTTTCAGCAGTCACTTTTGCAAACATAAATTAAGCAACTAATTTAAATTAGTTGCTTTGTTTGCATTATAGCTTTTTAAAGCCACCGATATAGCTAACTTTTCATTAATGTATTACTACATTAAGCGGCAAGTTTTAAAATTTTACCGATAGTATCTCCCGATTGCCTAGTATTCTCTGCTACAACTCCAATCATAGCAGATAATTTTTCCAAGCTCAAACCGCCTTGATCAGCCACAGATCCTACTTTCTGAATTCCAGATGCAACTTCCTGTAACGCTTGAGGAAACGAAATAAGTAATTGTCTCGATGTACTACTTAATATATCGACCATGTGGAGTGACTGTTCGCTTGATAGCCCAAACTGTTGAGTCATACCTAAAATAGCATTACTACTATCTTTTATACTTTGTCCTGTTAAATTTGCTAATATAATAGCTGCTTGCGTTCTTTGAAGTGTTTGTTCTAATGTTTGATTATAATTAGCAAAAACGGTAACAGCTTCTTGTACATTTTGAGTAGTACTACTAAAAGCTTGGGCCATTTGATTAGTTTGTTGTGTAAAATCTTTAAAATCAGGGGCATTTTGCATCATTTCCATTTCCACAGTTGTGTAACTTTTTGCTTGTTCTGTCATAAATTCCAGAGCATTAGTTACTTCGTGAATTACTGCCATTATTGCGGTACTAGCTAATCCTTTATACCCTCGGTTTCCCGATATTTGATAGGGGAGTGGACTATACAATTAACCTTTATTTAAAGGTTATCCCTTGGTAGTCTCTGAGAACTTACCATATGATCTATAAAATTTTAAAAGATCACTTAGGTCTATTTCTGCTGATTGCCACCTTGTTCTTTAGATTTTCAGATGATATAATTATTTCTAACTATATCTACTACTAAAGACTGTTTATGACGGTTTTCCAGCATATTCGGGATTTGCATTTATATTATTACTAATATAAGGGACATGGGACTTGCGTCCTATCCAAACCGGAAATTTCTGAAAAGCAACCTGAAGGGCCTCTCCCATACTTATCTGTCGATTCATTAAATTTCCGGTACTTACACTTACTCTATCAAGAGATTGTGCTACAGTATTATACTGACCGGAAATTATTAAACTCTGCTCACCATTTAAATCAAAAGTTTGAGTAACCTTCTGCATACCATTACTTAAACTTGTTACTTTAGAATTTAATAACTCTAAAGTAGGATTTAATCGAGCGGTAGAATCTGTATTAGCACTAAAAGCAACACTTGTTCCATTCGCAGCATCTTTTAATGCATTAAATTGTGCCTGAACAGCCTGTATATCAGGCAATATTTGTTGCGCTGAAATATTTACATTTGCTAAAACTGGAATTTTAAGTGTTTGAAATCCTTCTCCTAATTCTCCAACTTCAGTAGTTACAGTAGCAACAGAAGTTCCAAGACCATCTATTTCTGTTTTAATTTGTGCTGTTAATATTCCAGCTTTATTTAAAGTAACATTTACTACTTCTCCTAAATCTCCCCAGACCTTAATTTGATTTTGAATTGATTCAAGAACTGCCGTATTCATACCAATAACATTTGTACTTGCAACATTTTGAGATTCTGTTACTGTTGTCGTAGCTTCTGCTATTGTTTCCATGGCTGTAGTAACTTCAACTGCACTAGTTGCGACCAACCCAAGACTTTCACGTAATACATTGAAAGCTCCCGTAGCCTCTTCCATAGTTCCTACAGTTGCTTCCATCTCTTCGCTATAATTCATAAATAAATTTACAAGTTCAGCAAAAGGACTTATTGTATTTTCGACAGTTCCATCATAATCAGCAAGAGATGCATTTGCTTCTATTATTTTTTGTGTCATTGCTTCATTAGTAGCATTAAATTCTTGAGCTATATTAACAAGTGCTTGCATAGATGCTGCTAATTCAGTATTGCTAGTTCCAAAAGAAGTATTTACTTCTGTAACTTCTGCGTATTTTTGACTTAAAGCTGTCATTACTTCAAGAGCTTGTTGTTGAATTATCATCATAGATGTTATAGGTTTTAATACAGCATCTTGTTCAGTAGCCAAATTTGCTACTGATTCACTTTGATCTACAGTTGCTTTTGACACGCCCTGACTAACATTCATCATTTCTTCATTAGCAGCATTGAATTTTTGTGCTATAGCAATCAATGCTTGCATTGATTCAGATAATCCCTGCATAGCAGTAGTTTGCTTTTCTATTGCAGGGGTTTCTGCAGAATTAATAACAGTAGTATTACCTTTATCTACATTAGTTGCTGGATATTTAACAGAACCAG
>Ga0187886_1002746_pt1 | contig 13747 bp, 11 predicted proteins | sample June2016WEW_20_1_FD_133001 | JGI IMG/M metagenome (GOLD analysis project Ga0187886, IMG submission 133001) | Peatland microbial communities from SPRUCE experiment site at the Marcell Experimental Forest, Minnesota, USA - June2016WEW_20_150 | ecosystem: Environmental > Terrestrial > Soil >... | reverse complement strand
TCTTTCTCGTTCATCGTGTATAGTTTGTCCACTTTCTTGTCCCTTTCCTAGGGGACATTTTATCTTTGGTGAAAGGGGACATTTCTACTTTGGTTTAACAGCAGCTTTTGTCCCCTTGACAGGCTTTCTCTTCTGAAGTATCCTTAAAGCGAACGTTCGGGCGAACCTTCGCTTTCCCGAAGAAAGACAATCGATGCGAATTACCTTGAAGGAAGTGGCATCTCGGGCCGGGGTCAGCTACCAGACTGTCTCCAAAGTGATTAATGGGCAGGCCCAGGTATCTAAGGAAACCGAGGGAAGGATCTGGCAGGTGGTCAAAGAACTGGGCTACCGGCCTAATTATACCGCCCGCAGCCTGCGCGCCAACCGCAGTTTCACGATTGGCTATTCTTGGAACCCCACTCCTCCCGGAAAACCCAGCCCGGTGCTCGACCAGCTCTTGCAAAGCATGCTCCAGGCGGCCGCTCAGTTTGGCTATTATTTGCTGTCTTTCCCGGTTGAAACCGAAACCTGCGACCAGGTGTGCATGTACCAGGAATTGATCTATACCGGCCGTGTAGACGGTTTCATTCTCTCTGGTATTGAGTATGACGACCCGCGCATCAAATTTCTCCTGGCGCATGCTTTCCCCTTTGTCGCCTTCGGACGTTCCAGCGCCGGCCTTAGCTTTCCCTACATTGATGTGGATGGAGGCATGGGCCTGCGGTTAGCCACCGACCATTTCCTGGAACAGGGCCACCGGAAGATAGCCGTACTAGGCTGGCCTGAAACCTCACGGGTTGGCAACAACCGCATTGAAGGATATTTTCAGGCCCTGCACGACGCTGGCCTGGAACCCAATCCCGCTTGGATTGCGCGCGGGGAAGGCACCTATGAATTTGGCTACCAGGCCACTGACGCATGGATGGCCGGTCCCCAACAAAAAAGGCCAACTGCCATCGTGGCTATAAATGACTCCTTGGCCATCGGGGCCATGCACGCCATCCAGGCGCATGGATTGGAAGTTGGCAAAGAGATCGGTGTCAGCGGTTTCGACTCCAGCCCGTACGTCGAATACCTCACCCCACCCCTGACTACCATCGCCCAGCCAGTGTGGGAAGTAGGCCAGCAGGTAATCGGTAGGCTGGCTAATGGCCTGAATGAGAACACCCTGCCTGAACCGGCCGGTGCGCTGCTATCACCCAGCCTGATTGTCCGCCAATCGAGCCTGTTACAGGCTGTACCGGAAAATTTTCGCCCAATAGGAGAGAGCCGATTTGCCTGACAATCCACTTTCTATTGACAAGTTTTTCCACTTAACCTATAATGAATCAGATGAGTTTGAGAGAGGGGGATACAATCTCAAGTCAGGAGTTGCATCAATGATCGGTTACGTCTTCAGGAATTAAAAACCCAAGAGATAGCGAGATTTGATGATTGCAATAGTAAGCCTAACGCCAATATTGCTGAACTTGAAGATTGAAGCTCCTTCGACAACTCAGAAGGAGGTTATTTCCCTTATCCAAAAGAAAACTACCAACTATCCAAAGGATCGCATGACCACAAACCTGGGAGCCGAGGTATCTTAATATCAAACAAGCTACTTCGGCTTTTTATTTTCTTTATCACGTCTTATCGTTCTAACCCATTTTGTTCGTTCTTTTCCTATCATGATTAATCAACACTGCTGGTGAAGTCTGTTCGTTAAAAGATGAATAAGTCGGAATGTTCCCTGGATTATCCACCCGGTTTCCTTATTATGCAGATGTGCGTCCTTACTGCTTTTAGGATCCCAGGTGTTGATAATTGGTAAACCGAATTCCAAACCTACTACTCGGGCGACCAGAAAGCAGGTTGGCAGAGCCAGTTTGGAAAATCCAAGGTAAAGGAGGTGGTTGGAGAAGAAGATTGTCAGGCCCGATTGAGTTTTACTGTCAATTCAGTTCATAAATTTTTTGGAGGATTTTGAAATGACTCTCAAGAAGACTACTCGTCGAGAATTTTTGTTCCTTTCTGCTACCGGCATTGCCGGCGCCGTCCTGGCGGCTTGCGCAGCGCCAACAGCCGCCCCACAGGCTGCTGCAACCGACACGCCCGCCCCTCAAGCAGCAGCCGCCACCCCTACCGCAATCGCAACCCAGGCTGCCACCGCTACCTCCGTCCCAACTGCCGCAGCCGCTCATGAATCACCCGACCTGGCTGCACAAGTCGCGGCTGGCAAACTGCCCCCGCTCGATCAACGCCTCCCCAAAGTGCCGCTGACGCTTTCGCCCATCGATGGCATCGGCAAATACGGTGGGCGTATTCGCAGCTACTATGGTTATGAAGGCTATTTTGAGGAATCTCAATACGGCCACTCGGCCTTGCGCTGGATCGATGATGGCATGGGGATTGCTCCAGGAATGTGTGACACATGGTCAACCAATGCTGATAACAGCGTGTGGACCGTCCACATTCGCGAAGGCCTCAAGTGGTCGGATGGACAACCCTGCAACGCCGACGACGTGATGTTCTGGTGGACTGACCTGACCCAGGCGCAGATCGCCGCTCAGATCGATCCGGTGCCAGACTTCGGCACGGACGCGAATGGCAAGCTGGTTAACTTGGTCAAGGTGGACGATTATACATTGACGCTGTCCTACGGCACTCCTGCCCCGCTGACCGCCAAACGCCTGGCGATGTGGGTAAACGGCAATATCGGCCCACGCTGGATTGCCCCTATGCATTACCTGAAGCAGTTCCATCCCAAGTACAACACTGCCATGACGGATATGAAGACCCTTCAGGTAAATATCTTGTTCCGCAACAACCCGGACTGCCCAACGTTGGATTCCTGGATGGCCACGAAGTACGTGGCCGGCACCAGCCGTACATCGCAACGAAATCCTTACTATTACGCTGTGGATACCCAGGGCAATCAGTTGCCTTACATCGATGGAATGGATGAAACCGCTATTTCCGATCCGCAGGTACGCTTGGTCCAGATCAGGCAGGGCTCTGTAGATTTCCAGAACTTCACCGATCTGACCCTGGCGGATATCTCCACACTGAAGGACGGGCAGGACGCTGGCAATTATGACGTGTTCCTGTGGGACACCGGTTCCGGCACGAGCATGATGTACTTCTGGAACTACGACTTCCCAGATACCAATGCAGAAGATAAGAAGAAGCATGATCTGTACCGCAATCCGGCCTTCAAGCAAGCCATGTCTTTCGCCCTGGATCGCCCCACCATCCAGAAATCCATCTACTACGATACGGGCATTCTCACCACCGGCACAATGAGCCCCAAGGCCTTCGAGTTCAACTTCAACGCGGATGCCCAGGCTTTTGGGAAGAAAGCCCGCGAAATTTACGCTGCTTTCGATCCTGCTAAAGCGAATTCCTTGCTGGATTCCGCTGGCCTCAAAGCTGGCGCAGATGGCAAACGCACATATCCCGATGGTTCCCCACTCGCAATCCGCATCGACCTGCCCGGCGACGCCAGCAAGGAATGCACGGATGTCCTGGATATCGCCAAGAAGAACTGGGAAGCCGTGGGCCTGACGATTGTCGTAAACCAGGTAACCCCAACGGCCATGGATGCCTTGTGGCACTCTGGCAAGGGCGAAGTCCATTCCAACTGGGAAGTGGGCGATGGCCCCGACCACCTGCTCTATCCTTCCTGGGTTGTGCCGAATGAGCCCGACCGCTGGGCGCCCCTATGCGGTCGCCTGCTGCAGTATTCAGGCACTCCACAGGAGAACAGCGAAACGGATAAGAACCCATGGGATCGCACACCGCCAAGGTACAACAAGAATGATCCTGAATACAAGGGCTCTGCGATCGAGCAGATCCACAAGCTATATGCCCAGGCTATTCTGGAACCCGACGAGGTGAAGCGCGCCTCATTAGTCTGGCAAATGTGGACCATCCACGAGGAACAAGGTCCCTTCTTCATCGGCACCGTGGCCAACCCACCTCGCCCGATCATCGTCAGTCGGAAGCTGACCAACGTGCCTACGCACGATCAGCTCAAGCTGGGCGGCTTCGTCAACCCCTGGATCACTCCCTACCCGGCCATCACCAATCCCGAAACTTACTCGTACAAATAACCTGATCTACCGGTAAAATTGCAAGGGGAGGAGGATAGTGCACTAACTATGCACCCGATTTTTTCCTCCTCCCATTTGCAAAGCAGAACCTGGAATGAGGGAGTGAGTCATGATTAATTATATTATGCGCCGTCTGGGTTACATGGTGGTCACGATGGTGATCGTAGCAGTCCTGGGATACATCATCATGGAGCTACCGCCTGGATCATACGTAGATGCAGAAATTTCGCGCTTACGTATGGCGGGCGGCAACCTGGCGCCAGAGCAAATAAAAGCGATGTACCAACGTTACGGCCTGGATAAGCCTCAATATGTGCAATTCTGGCTGTGGATTTCACACTTTGTGGTCGGCGATTTCGGCCAATCTTATCAATACAATATGCCAGTCAACCAGTTGATCTGGGGGCGGCTCGGCCTAACACTGGTTTTTTCAATTTTAACATTAATATTTAGCTGGGTGGTGGCCATTGCAGTCGGGGTGTATTCGGCCACCCACCGCTATACCATCCCTGATTATCTGATCACCGCCGGGCAATTTATCGGTCTGGCGGTGCCGAACTTCTTGCTCGCCCTGGTATTAATGGTGTTCGCCCAAAATGTCTTTCACATGCAAGTCGGTGGGTTGTTTTCTTCTCAGTATTTAAACGCCCCCTTCAGTATGGGAAAGTTTCTAGACCTGCTCAATCACATGTGGATTCCGATCGTTGTGATTGGCGCCAGCGGTACCGCCTGGTTGAGCCGGGTGATGCGCGCCAACCTGCTGGACGTGCTTAATATGCAGTACGTCCAAACGGCGCGTGCCAAGGGCTTAAAGGAAAGTGTCGTCACCTGGAAACACGCCTTCCGCAATGCCATCCACCCGCTAATCATGGTCCTGGGCAGCAGCCTGCCCGGCATCATTTCCGGCGAGACGATTGTAGCGATCGTGCTGAACCTGCCCACTACCGGGCCGCTCTACATCAACGCATTGCTCCAGAAGGACATGTACCTGGCCGGAGCTTTCTTGATGTTTCTAGCCCTCGCTTTGCTGATCGGCAACCTGGGGGCAGACATCCTGTTGGCCTGGGTCGACCCACGCATTCGCTACGAATAAGTGCTCAACCAACGTGATGCTTTATAGAAAGAGGTAAAGAAATGGCCGAGGTAGCGACTCCTTTTCCGCAAGTACCGGTTGTTGAGGAACCCGTCAGCGAAGTGGGGCAGTTATCCCAATGGACGCTGATGCGCCTTCGCTTCGCACGTAACAAGCTGGCAATGATCGGCCTTTTTGGCTTGGTTTTTATGTACCTTCTGGTGTTCTTGGGCCCCTTTGTTGCTCCCAACGAATATACCAATCAAAACGCGGATTACATTTTTGGCAAGCCCAGCCAATTCACGTTTATCGGTCCGAATGGTCGTCTTGGTATTCAACCTTATATATATCAGATGACTACCAAGCTGGATCAGGCCACTTTTAAGTTTGTCTTCGTTGAAGATAAGACAAAAAAATTGCCGGTCAATTTTTTTGTGAAAGGCGACCCGATCGTTTTGTTGGGCTTTATCCACACCGACATCCATCTTTTCGGCGTGAGCCTACCACAGCGGGTTTACCTGATCGGTGCTGACTCTATCGGGCGAGATATTTTTGCCCGCACGCTGGTGGGCGGCCAGATCTCGATGACGGTTGGCCTGGTCGGTGTGGCTTTGAGCCTGATATTCGGATCGGTGCTTGGAACTATGTCCGGTTATTTCATGGGATTAACGGATGATATTATCCAACGCACCGTGGAAGTAATCTCCTCCTTCCCAACCATCCCGTTGTGGGCGGCTTTAGCGGCTGCTCTTCCACCCGTTTCAGTGTCCTTTACAGCGATGGATCGTTATTTCTTAATTACGGTGGTTCTCTCCGTTGTGGGTTGGACAGGTCTGGCCCGCCAACTGCGCGCTAAAGTGATGGCCTATCGCTCGGCTGATTTTTGCCAGGCAGCTCTGGCGGCTGGCAGCAGTGATTCACGCATCATTTTCGTCCACATGCTTCCCAATGCAGCCAGCCATATCATTGTTTCAGCCGCTCTGAGCATCCCTTACATGATCCTGGGCGAAACCTCCCTCAGCTTCCTGGGGCTGGGTATCCTGCCCCCTATGGTAAGTTGGGGAGCTCTCCTTAAGGATTCTCAACAGGTTTCCGTGATCGTCCAGCACCCCTGGATTATGCTTCCGGGCGCGGCCGTAATTATCACGGTGCTGTTCTTCAGCTTTGTGGGTGACGGCGTGCGCGACGCTATGGATCCCTACTCAATCTAACCAAAGAAAGGCAACCAGAATCCCATGGGCGAACTGACGGGATCAAAAACCATAGTAGATCTAGATACTATTCTGCGCATTAACAACCTGCATACCTACTTTTACACCGACATCGGGGTCTCCAAGGCATTAAATGGCGTGTCCTTTGATATCCCTGCCCGTAAAGTGATGGGGGTGGTGGGAGAAAGCGGCTGCGGAAAGAGCGTTACTGCCCTTACCTGCTTGCGCTTGTTACCCAAGAATGCCAAAATAATCAAGGGCGATATCACCCTGTTCAGACACATTCAAAAGGGGAATGGCAACAGCGCCATCGTGGACGCGGTGACATTAACTAACCTGGACCCGATGGGCCAGGAAATTCGCAACATTCGCGGCGCCGAGCTGGCCATGATCTTTCAGGAGCCCATGACCTCGCTTAACCCATCCTACACGGTAGGCAACCAGATCGCCGAAGCCATCATTCTTCACCAGCAGGTGGATAATGCCGAGGCTGAAAAACGCACGATCCAGATCCTCGACCAGGTCGGGATGGCCAATCCGGCTGCGATTTTCAAGCGTTATCCACACGAGCTGAGTGGGGGTATGCGCCAACGTGCTATGATCGCCATTGGGCTTTCCTGTAACCCCAAAGTTCTCTTTGCCGACGAGCCTACTACTGCTCTGGACGTAACCACAGAAGCTCAAATCCTGGACCTGATGCGCGACCTGCAAGCCCAACTGGGTATGACCATCGTCTTTATCACCCACAACCTGGGTGTCGTCGCTCAGATGTGCGATTACGTGGCAGTGATGTACCTGGGGCGCATCGTCGAGCAGGCTTCGATAGAGCCAATTTTTTACAACCCAAAGCATCCTTATACGAAAGCTTTGTTGAACTCCATCCCGCATGCCGGGAGTAGGGTCCGTGACCGCCTGCAGCCAATTCGCGGCGTAGTGCCCGATCCCTATTCCAGTATTAAAGGTTGTCCTTTCCACCCGCGCTGTAATTCCTTCATGCCCGGGAAGTGTGATCAGGCCGTCCCGGCTACTACTCAGGTGGGGGAAGGCCACACTGTGCGTTGCTTCTTATACTCGGATGAGGTGGAAAAATGACCAGCCAAACCTTGATAGAACGCAATGACGACGTCTTATTAGAGGTGATAGGTCTGAAGAAATATTTCCCAGTCCGGGGTGGATTTATTAAAAAGGGCGTTGGGACGGTGAAAGCTGTGGATGGGGTTGATCTGTTTGTTAAGAAGGGTGAAACGCTTGGCCTGGTGGGTGAAAGCGGCTGCGGTAAAACCACTGCCGGGCGCACGATCATGCGCTTGATGGAACCCACTGCCGGGGAAATCCTCTTCAATGATCCCAAGCAGGGCTGGCTTCACCTTGAAAACCTTAATCGCAAGCAGATGCAGGCTGTGCGGCCCAATATGCAAATCATTTTCCAGGATCCATTCTCTTCGTTGGATCCCCGCATGACGGTAGAACGCATCGTCGGCGAACCCCTTGTGATCAACCACCTGGCCACCGGGCAGGCGTTGAGAGACCGGGTAGCCGAACTATTGCGTGTGGTGGGGATGCGCCCAGAGTATATGAGCCGTTACCCGCACGCCTTCAGCGGGGGCCAACGCCAGCGTCTCGGCATTGCCCGCGCTCTGGCGCTAAACCCCAAGCTGATCGTCTGCGACGAGCCAGTGTCAGCCCTGGATGTTTCGATCCAGGCCCAGGTGATCAACCTGCTGGAAGACCTGCAGCGTGACTTCAACCTGACCTATATTTTTGTCGCCCATGATCTGAGCGTGGTCGAGCACATCGCTGACCGGGTAGCCGTCATGTACGTAGGCCGCCTGGTCGAGCTGGCAAAAACGGATAACCTGTACTACACTCCTCAACATCCCTATACGGAAGCGTTGATGGCCGCAGTTCCAAAACCCGACCCGCGTATGCGTGAACGGCCGATTAAATTGCCTGGTGAAGTCGCCAGCCCGATTAATCCTCCTACGGGCTGTTATTTTCATCCGCGTTGCAGATATGCCAAGGACGTCTGCGCCACAGACGACCCGCCATTGAAAGAAGTCCTTCCCGAGCACTGGGCAGCCTGTCACTTCGCCGGCGAGCTTAAGCTAAGGGGGATCACGACTGGAGAGTAAAATGGACGATAACCAAACAAAGGGCGGATGGATTGTTGGCGTTGGGCAATACGTCACCTGGCTTGTTACCAGTTTAGTCGCAGTGATCGATGCGCTATATGTGCGCGAAGCTGTCCTGGCAGGGTTATTCTTGTTCCAGGTGGCTCAGACTGAGAATTATCACAGACAAGGCGGGGTAGGCCTGGACTTATCCACAGGGTTTGCCATTTCCGTGATTGACGATTTCATGCTGCTCATCCTGGGTTGTGCAACGGTCGCAGTGGTCATCGTCATTGAGTATTACTTCCGGAGAGGACGGCCCAAGGGATTGCTATTGAAACGCATCGGCATTGTATTCGGAATCGAGCTTGCCATAATTGTTGTTTCTATCATCATCCGGCTTGCAGTCTACGGATAAAAGGGTAATAAGGATTATCTTTCCTTTGAATCATCCGAGGAACCTCGATCAAGGCTTCCAATTATTATTGCGCGCCTTTGGCACATCGATAAATTCAATCTGAGCTTCCAGCTCTTTTATTTTTCTGTCTATCTGTGGCAACGATTTGAGAAGCTGTTTTTGGCGGGAGGTCCATCTCCTGCGTTTTAAGAATCCCAGGGTTCCAGCAATCTTCTTCAGTTTTTCTTTCAACCGATCGTACTCATTTTGGGCAGTCTGTTCGACCATGAGCGTGTTCCAGTAATTCACTTCGAGCGAAGAAATCATATTGCGCTTGAGGAACTCTTGTGACATACTGGTCATCATTTCAACGCCCAGAGAGCGCTGTGACTCCGCCAAATTTACCTGGAAAGCCACCTGGAAGGAAGAATAAGCTCTTCTAAACAGATTCATCGCAGTCTGGTCTAAAACATTGAAGGGCTTACGGCGCTTTTTAGGATTCATATTATCGACGATATCCTGGCCTTCAGTAAAGTCATCCAACCCACGTAAGAATGCAAACTGAGATCGTAAATCCAGGTGTTTGCCGCAATGATTGCACGTGTAATACCAGACGTTATCTGGCAAATGAAGTTCTACGTCACAATACGGGCAGATAAAAGGCGGCTCTCCCATCCCAGAAAACTTTCAAACACGGTGGAAAATGAAGCGAATTGAAACTATATAATTTGTACAGTTGTTATCGTATTATAAAACATCGGCAGCCAATACTCAAAGTCTTCCACCGTGCGCCCCTGGGCAATCAAGATCAACTGGCCATCGCCCCAATAAATATTGCGCACCCAGCGTTTGCGCCGGTTCTCGCCCTCTAGAAATGTAAAACGAGCCTCAAAGAAATTGACCGAATCTGAAAGGCTCTCATCTTGCGACTCGACTTCAACTCCCGGGAGTCGCATGATCCCCTGCTGAAAGCCTTCGCGTAATATGTCGATGTCTTCCGGCGTTACTTAAACCTTGAGCCGGCGTTTTTCGACCAGGAAACTGGTGTTAATGTCGCTTTTGTAAGGAGAAAAAAGCATTCCACGATGGTGACGCCTAAGCTTGAATTGAAACCAATCACTCGGCAGCCAGACCGCGTATCCACCTTTATCATCAGGATGCAGCGTCATTCCCGTATAAGCGGGTCTTCCCAGAAGCTCTTGTGGCACTTGTGTCCTCCTATGACTTTTTAATGATACCGGAGTTGTAACTGCTCAGTCTGGCCATGAAGAAAGGTGAATTTGAGGGTGTTGCGGGTGCGCAGCACCCGCAACACCCTCAAATTCACCCCTTTTTCCAATAGGGCTGAGTAGTTACCCGGAGTTTATTATAGCAGGATCGGCCCTTTTTGCGTAAAAAGGGAATGGCTAAGAAGAACAGTTTTTGATATAATTATTCCAGAATTGAAAAGCATTTTATCAGCCAGTGCCTAGCTATACAGGAGAAAAGCCATGGTCAACCTGAAGGAAACTGTTGGATTCTTGCAGCGAGTGCCCCTGTTTCAGGGTTTAAAACCTCACCAGAAAGAACTCCTGGCAAAGCGTTTCGTCGAGCGTAATTACAAGAAAGATGACAAAATCGTCACCCAGGGTAAAGGAGGTGAAGGCTTTTTCATCATCCTCGAAGGCCATGCGGATGCTTTCCGCACCCTCAGCGATGGTAACGAGGTCCAGGTTAATTCGTTTGGCCCTACCAATTATTTTGGTGAGCTTGCCTTGCTGGATGAAGAAGGACTGAGGACTGCCTCTGTGGTAGCTACTGAGCCGACCAAATGTGTGGTACTCACAAGGTGGGATTTCCTCAGCCTTCTGAAAGAAGATAATGATATGGCGATAAGTGTCCTGGTCGAAATGGCGCGCCGTTTCAGGATTATGCTGGATACCATGTAATCCCCCTGCTTTATCGCAAATTAAATTTTCCGGGCGCTTCTGATAATGAGAGGCGCCCTTTTTGGTAAAATGAGATATCATGCTGTGCCCCAACTGCGGAATTAATTGCCCTCCGGATGCCAGGTTCTGTGGCATGTGTGGGACACGCCTGGTGTGGGTTCGCCAGGTAGGCAGCTTCACCAATAAAGAGATTTCTCTCGAAGGCGAACGCCGTATAGCCACAGCGCTGGTCACCGATTTGACCGGCTCGACTGTTCTGTTGGAAAAAATGGGTACTGAAGCCTGGGTTACTTTAATGAACCGCATCCTGCACTTATTGGAAATCGAAATATATCGTTTCGGTGGGCAGGTTCACCAGTTCAGAGGGGATGGTCTCGTCGCTTTTTTTGGCGCATCAGACGCTCACGAAGACGATCCTGAACGGGCCGTCCTGGCCGGTCTATCCATGCAGCGTTCATTTCATGCCTTTGCCAGCCAGGTAGAGAAAAACCAGGGGATGCAACTGCTTCTGCGGGTCGGAATCAGCACTGGTGAAGTGATCTTGTCCAGCGTGGGGAACCAGCGCCAGCATGGCGAGGGCACCTCTTTGGGAAAAGCGGCAATTGCCGCGGCCAGGATGGAAAGCGCCGCACAACCTGGGACCGTGCTTGTCAGCCAGGATACCTACCAACTTGTTACGGACCGGTTCGAATGGCAGCCGCTTGGGAAGACAACCGGCGAAGTGACAAGCCTGCCTGTTGACGTCCATCGACCGGTACAGCCCTGTTCAAAGGATTCTTTCTCGAAACAATCCTTCGGGTTTTCCTCTCCGATTATCGGCAGAGATGCGGAATTCCAGGCGTTGGTCAACAGTATCAATAACCTGCTGGGCTCACGCGGCGGAATCGTCTCCATCAGCGCCGAGAAAGGCATGGGCAAATCGTTCCTGATAAACGAAGTCTACAATTTTTTTACCCGGCAAGCTTCTCTACTTTCTGAAACCGGGAATAAATCGCCAGGTTTCGGGGAGATTTCACGGTTCATGGTGCGTAGCCATTCCTACGACCAGTTAGTCCCTTATGCTATCTGGATTGATTTACTAAATCAGTGGCTGGAAATAAAGGGGGATGAGCCCGAGGAAAAGAAACGCGAAATTCTGAAAAATAAGGCAGGCTTGCTGTGGGGAGAGAAACAGGCCAGTGAATATATACCCTACCTTGCAGCTTTCTTATCCCTTACACCCGATAACACAGAAAAAGAGCGCATGAAGTACCTGGACCCAGGCGGGCTGCGCCAGCAGTTTTTCGCTACCTTACGCAGTTGGGTCGCAACCCTTTCTCAGCTATCTCCTGTGATCATTGTTTTTTCGGACCTGCATTGGGCAGATGCGTCGAGCCTGGAGCTTTTGATCTATTGCTTGCCTGTTTGCGAGACTGAACAAATCCTCTGGGTGTTGACTTTCAAGCCAGACCGCACTTCCCTAGTCTGGAGCTTCCAGCACTACCTCACCACTAATTTTCCCCACCGCCTGGTTTCGTTGAACCTCGCTCCCCTTACCAGGGCACAGGCTGAAGAATTTATCAACAATATCATCGGCGCGGGCAGTTTACCCCGCCAGACGTTGGGATTAATTGTGAAGAATGCCGAGGGAAATCCTTACTATGTCCAGGAACTGATCCAGTCCTTGGTCAACCAGGGCCTGCTGAACCAGGACGTCGAAACCAACCAATGGCATACCACACGGGTGATTACTTCAATCGACATGCCTGGCAGCTTGCATTCCTTGTTATTAGCTCAGGTTGACAGGTTGAATCCAGAAGAACGCGTAATTTTGCAAATGGCTTCAGTCATCGGCTCAGATTTCTGGCCGAATGTATTGCAGGTGCTGATTCCTGAAACTGACCGGCTCAAACAATACCTGACTGTTTTACAGCGCGCCCAATTGATCATTGAGCGGGGCGCTGTGCCTGAATTGGGAATGCAATATTCATTTAAGTCAGCTTTGCTGCACGACACTGTTTATGAGACTTTATTAAGTGACCAAAAGGCAGCCTGCCATCTCAAAGTGGCCGAATATCTCGAAAATACATTTAATGTCGAGTTCTTTTTGCAGCATTTTGGGCTGCTGGCTTACCATTACGCTCAGGCCAGGAATTCCAAAAAGGAATTATTCTATACCCTACAATTTGCGGAACAGGCCAAGAAAATCTATGCGAATGGCGAAGCTCTTGAGCTTTACAACCGGGCGATCGAGCTGCTGGATGAAATCGAATCGACCACCGACCCGGCCAACCAGCAGGCGGTTTTGTCGACCCGCTTTGAGGTCATTAAAGAGCGCCTTGACTTGTATGAGCTGACTGGCCAGATCGACCAAAGAGCCGCCGATGCGGTTTCTCTTCTTCCGCTGGCTGAACAACTCAACAATGAGCCGGCCTGGCTGGTTGATGCACTCCTTTTGCAACCTGGAGTCGCCTCCTGGACAAGTAAGGAAGAATGCCTGGCAGGCCTTCCGTTGGCGCAAAAAGCCCTGGATCTTTCGCGCCAGATGGGAGATAAGCTGCGCCTCTTGCAGAGCCTGTGGGTATCCATGCAGCAGCAAATTTTTCTCGGCGATCCGGGTTGGAAGGACACCGGCGAAGAGGCGCTGGAACTGGCGCGCCAGGCAAGAGACCTCCCATTTGAAGCCAGGTTCCTGCTGGCATTGGGGACTACCTATTCCTGGAGCGACCAGCCCGACAAAGGCATGGATTACCTGACCGCCGCTATCCCAATCTGCGAAGCCCACGGGGACCGGATAACCCAGGTGAATCTCCTCGACCGCATGGGTTTGAAGCTAGAGCGCATCGGGGATTATTACCATTTGCTGAAAGACCGCCACGAGAAACGGTTGCAAATCAGTCTGGAAATTGGCTACACCCTGGGAGAGATTTCGGCCCTAACCTCCTGCGGAAGGGTACAGGGGATTTACCTGGGCGA
>Ga0187886_1002745_pt1 | contig 13756 bp, 8 predicted proteins | sample June2016WEW_20_1_FD_133001 | JGI IMG/M metagenome (GOLD analysis project Ga0187886, IMG submission 133001) | Peatland microbial communities from SPRUCE experiment site at the Marcell Experimental Forest, Minnesota, USA - June2016WEW_20_150 | ecosystem: Environmental > Terrestrial > Soil >... | reverse complement strand
GTAGTATCACCTGGTGTCGTCGTCAATAAGGCACCATGAGCCCAGCCGAGCTTCACCGCTTCTTCAGGAGATTCTCCTGTAAGCAATCCATAAAAAAATCCGCTTGCAAATCCATCACCACCACCCACACGATCTATGATATCAAGCTCGCATGTTGGTGATGTGTACGTTTTACCTTCGACCCATGCAACCGCACCCCAGCTATGATGATTTGTCGAGTGTACTTCACGGAGAGTCGTTGCAACGACTTTAACATTCGTATATTTTTTTACCACGGCATCAATCATGCCGATGAAAGCACTTGGATCAAGTTTTGATTTCATTGTAACCTCAGGTCCATGAATTCCGAGTCCTTTTTGAAGATCTTCTTCATTCCCGACGAGCACGTCGGTGTTTTCTACGATCCGTGCAACGACTTCCGCCGCTTTTTTCTGTCCGCCCCAGATGTTCCAAAGCTTCTCGCGGAAATTTAGGTCGAAACTAATAACCGCACCGGCTTTCTTTGCCGCCTTCATTCCTTCGATGATTACCTCGCCGGTTGTTTCCGACAATGCTGCAAATATGCCGCCGCTATGAAACCAGCGCACGCCGCCGGCAAAGATTGCGCTCCAATCGAAGTCGCCAGGTTTCAATAAGGCACCAGCTTCATTCGCACGATTGTAGAACACCACGGGAGGGCGAACGCCTTGTCCATGATCGCTGTACACTGTTGCCATGTTAGGGCCGTTCACCCCGTTGTGCTTAAAGTGCTTATAGAATGGTTGCACGCCCATAGCTCTCACGCGTTCAGCAATGAGATCGCCGATAGGATAATCGACCATCGCTGTTACTATCCCTGTATGCATACCAAAACAATCAGATAAGTTTGCTGCTACGTTAAATTCACCGCCACTCACATGAATTTGACACTCATGTGCCTTTCTGAATGGAATGAGGCCGGGATCAAGACGATTCACTAATGCACCGACTGATACCAAATCCAATGCACCATCCTTTTTTATATTCAAACCACTCATTCTATTCTCCTTTGTTTTTTTGCTTTCTTTAAAATGATAATTCCTATTACCTACACACCAGAATACGCTGAGAAGCCGCCATCGATTGGCAGTACAATTCCCGTGACGAATTTCGACGCCGGAGATAGCAGCCATAACACCGCGCCAAGCAAATCCTCCGGAGTACCGAAACGCCCCATCGGTGTATGATCAAGAATCTTTTTCCCCCGCGCAGTGAGCGCTCCGGTTTCCTTTTCAGTCAACAAGTATCTATTTTGCTCCGTCAGGAAAAAACCCGGCGCAATAGCATTCACGCGAATATTGGGCGAATATTCTTGTGCAATATGTACGGCCAGCCATTGCGTAAAGTTACTGACCGCCGCTTTTGCCGCTGAATAGGCCGGAATGCGTGTAAGCGGTCGAAAAGCATTCATAGAAGAAACGTTTAGAATGATACCTTCTTTTTGTTCGACCATTTTCTTGCCGAATACCTGGCTCGGCAAGATCGTCCCGATAAGATTCAGATTCGAAACAAATTGAATGGCTTCGCTCGGAATATCGAAGAATGACTGTTCGGGATTGGTTGTCGCTTTGGGATTGTTTCCGCCTGCACCATTGATAAGAATATCGATGCGTCTGTATTCGGAAAATAATTTATCGGCGGCTTCCTGAACTTTGGACTTATCGAGAACATCGATAAAGATGACTTTATGTTTTCCCTTTGTACCTTCTAATGTCTGCAGCACTTTTTCACCAAGCGCTATATCGCGATCGAGAATGACAACATTCGCATTGCATCCTGCTAAAGCTCTGGCCATCTCGCCGCAAAGCACACCGCCGCCGCCTGTTATAGCAACAGTCTTTCCCGTGAAGTCATAAATGTTGGAGAGTTCTTGAAAATTCATATTCGTATTCTTTCTTATTTCATCGTTATAATTCAACACGTTCCATTTTGGGCGCTAGAAGATTAAAGACAACCCACGCTATCAGATATACAGAACAGCATATCATAAACATGATAAAATACCCAGTTTCGATGGAACCCAATGCCTTATAATAATCCAGTAGTATACCGGCCGTTTTTGCGATAAGAATGCCGCCCAGCCCGCCAGCCATTCCTCCAATACCGATTATTGATGCCACCGCTTTCTTGGGGAACATATCGGATACCGTGGTAAAAATATTCGCCGACCATGCTTGATGTGCTGAAGCGGCGAAACCAACGATGAGGACAGCAAACCAATAGCTGTAATGTCCCAGCCATTGCGCCGTTACCACGGGTGTTACACACACGGCAAAAATCAACATGGCTGTTCTCCGCGCGCGAAATACTTCATTGCCACGCTTGATGAAATATCCGGAAAGCCATCCGCCGAAGATACTGCCAACCGTTGTCATCGTGTAAACGACGGCAATGGGCAGGGCAAGTTGCATTTTCGACATTCCATACTGCTTGTTCAAGAACGAAGGCAGCCAGAAAAGATAAAACCACCACACCGGATCTGTTAAAAACTTTCCCAGAACGAATGCCCACGTCTGTCTGAATCCAAGCAATTTGTACCAACTCACCTTTTTTAATATCTGCGTTGCCGTTTCATCAGTATCGCTGTTAATGTATGTAAGTTCCTCACTGCGTAATTTCGAGTGCTTCGTTGGAATTTCATACATGATAAACCAGAACACCAGCCAGATTAGCCCGGCCGCACCCGTGAGAATAAAAGCCCACTGCCAACCCCAATACAATGCAATAAGCGGGACGGTCAAAGGAGCGACAATGGCACCGACATTCGAACCGGAATTAAAGATTCCTGTTGCCAAAGCGCGTTCTTCTTTCGGGAACCACTCGGCCACAGTTTTATTAGCAGCCGGAAAATTTCCTGCTTCGCTAACGCCAAGCACACTGCGCGCTGTAATAAATCCGGCGGTGTTTTTCGCAAACGAATGTCCGATCGCTGCAAGACTCCATGCGAACAGAGAAAGCGCGTAACCCAGCTTTGTACCGATCTTGTCAATGATCCAGCCCACTCCGAGCATACCGATTGCATAGGAAATTTGAAAGGCAATAACAATGTTTGCATAATCCGTTTCCGACCAATTGAAGAGCGGTTCGAGGTAATCGTCTTTCAAAAGACTGATTACTTGGCGATCCAAATAATTTACCGTGGTTGCAAAGAACACAAGGGCGAGAATTACCCACCGATAGTGGCCGATCTTCATTTTTTGTTCCATCGTTCCAGACATCACGCTTCTTTAATTGGTTTTTCGAATCGTCCTCTATTGCATGTTTTGTTTTTATGAAAACTTAAAATATTGCTTTGCATTTCCATAGCATATATTGCTTACGATACCGCCTATAAGAGCGAAATCGTTTGGAATCAAACCTCTCTCCATCTCTGTTCCCAAAATTTCACACAACAGCCTTCGGAAATACTCGTGACGCGGGTACGAAAGAAAACTGCGCGAGTCCGTCAGCATACCAACGAATTGACTCAACGCTCCCATATTCGAGAGCGCGTCAATTTGTTTTTTCATGCCATCGAGTTGATCGAGGAACCACCAACTTGCGCCGTACTGGAGTTTCCCTGGGATAGTTCCATCCTGGAAATTCCCAATCATCGTCGCCATCAACTCATTGTCGCGCGGATTGAGATTGTAGAGAATAGTTTTTGTCAGCAGGTTTTGAGAGTCGAGTCTATCTAAAAGTTTCGCCAGCGGTCGTGCGATCTCGAAATCGCCGATGGAATCGGACCCCGTATCCGGGCCAAGCGTGTGAAGCATGCGCGAATTGTTGTTGCGTAGAGCACCCAGGTGAAATTGCTGCACCCATCTCGTTTCGTGATCCATAACACCAAATTCAAAAAGCATTGCAGATTTAAATTGCAATACTTCACGAACATCGAGTTTCTTCCTCTTGCGGAGTTTCTTGAAAATCGATTTAATTTCCGACTCGATATACTCCTCAGCGTATGCCGTTTCTATTCCGTGGTCAGAAAGCCTGCAGCCGTGTGCATGAAAATACTCATGCCGATTGCGCAGGGCATTAAGAAATGTATTAAAATCTTTAATGTCCATGCCTGCGGCTCGTTCCAGCTTCTCCATATAGGTACAAAATGCAACAGGATCTTCCACCGCCATTGCTCGATCCGGGCGAAATGTTGGATAGACGTGTGTGAAACCATTGCCATGTTTCGCATAGGCAGTATGAAAATCCAGAGAGTCTGAAGGATCATCTGTCGTGCAGATAATCTCCACATTCATTCTTTTCAAAATCCCTTGTGTAGTAAATGCTGGTGTATTGAGCTTCTTGTTACATCGCTCCCAGATGGATTTCGCGGATTTTTCATTCAAGAGAACATCATCAATACCGAATGGACGGTGCAGCTCGAGATGTGTCCAGTGATATAAAGGATTACGAATCATTTTCGGAACCGTGCGCGCCCACGCTTCAAATTTTTCCCAATCCGATGCTGAGCCTGTAATAAAGCGTTCGTCAACACCGCATGTGCGCATCGCCCGCCATTTATAATGATCGCCAGTAAGCCATATCTGCGAAAGATTGGCAAACTGCTTGTTCTCCGCAATTTCTTTCGGCGACAGGTGACAATGGTAATCGATAATCGGTAGCGATTCCGCAAATTCATGATAGAGCCTTACAGACGTTTTAGTGCTCAGGAGGAAATCAACATGTATAAATTTCTTTTTCATAAATTTTCTCTTTCACTCGAAGGCGTTGGGAAAGTTCCTTCACTCTAAATTTGGCATTGAGATTCGTAGAGGAGATTCGATCTGTTGCACGTACATGATATATGATTCGAGACTGTTATGCACGTTCTGGAATTCTTTCCAAAAATGCAAATCGAAATAACACCCACCTGATGCTTTTACGGTTACACAGAGCCGCCTCATCGATAAATGAAGCGGCTCGCACCTATGTATTCGACTATTTCGTCAGCAACATTTTCTTCACCTGCACAAAGGATTGACTGCCTTCTTAAGGCTGCGCAACAAACCGCGAAAGTATATACCGCTGGAAAGCTTTGATCCGCCAAAGCTTGCTGTGTGATAGCCGGCTTCTTTCATTCCGTCTGTCAATCCTGTCTTGTGCCCATGAATTTATACATTCGAGAACTTATTCGGTCGACTTGTGCTTACGTCCGAAATGTTTTGCCTGTTGCTTTTGCATTTCTTCAAATTTCACCTTTTGTTCGTCTGTAAGCAATGCAGAGATCTTTTCGTTGGTCTGTTTTCGCTGTTGTTCCATTTTCTCACGCATTGCTTTGCGATCTGTTTTTGTTGAATCGTTCATCTGTGCCATCTCTTGGTGCTGATCATCAAAGATTTTCTGTATCTTTATTGTTTGATCGTCTGTGAGATTCAAGTCTTTCTTCAATTTCTCCATAAAGTCCTTTTGTGGCCTCAGACCGCTATGCGGCGACCGAGAACTATCCTGCTTCTGAGCATAGGATAGCGATGACATTACAAATGTACCGAGAGACAGTATAAGTGCATAGATAATGATACGATATTTCATACAACCTCCAAATGAATTATTAGTATTTCAGTTATTTATTGATACTGCAGATAATTGTTTTCCTACAACTTTACTTTCCACCACATATTGACAGGTTCAGGTATACTGGTGGATTTAGATGCACCTCCTTGATGCATTTTCCCTCCACCCGATGATCCGCCACCCCGATGTCCTCTACCCATTCCACTTTGCGATGAAGGGCCGCTTCCTTCGGATTCACCTGGAGAGCCGCTATGTTCACCTTTTCGTTTGCCAGATGGACTAGCTATCGCACCAGTTTCAAACCCCAGTCCAATGAAATCTTTCTTCGGTTCAATCGCATTGGGATGCCCAGCTGTCTTCTTCAACGGTACCTGCAATTCATACACCATCTCCCTTCCATTTAATTTGCCGATCTTAGCTTGAATGCCTTCGTTGTTAACCAGAGGAAGCAGATAGCGGTCGGTTTCTTTCGAGCCGATAATTTCCATTTCAAGAGTAGTTTGATCCATCACCTGCCGTGCTGTATCAAAGTCCCTCCTAGTTTCTTCATTCATTCTCTGTGATGCTCCGCCTGTGTGCCTTCCTAAAGGGAAGTTAATACCGAAGGTTTTATCATCACTGCCTGTGCGGTCGAACCAGACAGTCAAGCCGCCTCCCATAATTTGCCTCTGTGTCTGAGAATCCTGCGTTATCATACATACATAGACATACTCATCGTCATGGCATACGCTCACAGCCAGCACATTATTCTTATCAATGTATGACGGTATCCCGTTCCACTCGCTGTTATCACCATCGATCACAATCTTCTTCGTACATACTTCACTTGAGAATTGAGGTAAACTACTGCATCCGTTCAGTAATAAAAAAGAAAACGAAATGGATATACTGAGCATGAATATTTTTATTCGACTCATTGTATATCTCCTATTCTGTAATTTTACAAAAATGATCTACAACTAAAACAGATAGAACTGATTCGATAAATTTATTATTTTTAACTTTTATCTAATTCAGAATCACTCGATATCAATAAAGACGTTCCAATTCTTAGAATGTTTCTTGCTGTATTTAATGATTAGCACTTTATCCGTGTGTATCTTACAAAAAATGATCTGTCATCAGCTTAAGAAAAGTTAATTTATGAATGTGCTATTTGGGCTGCGGTCGTCTATTTTCATAAGCCTTGATGGAAAGAAAATATTCGTTTTAACAAGGCCCCTATCTCAATGTGTACGTGAAGGTCAGCATTACATATCGGGTCAGGACTTCATTACGGGAGTCCTGGATATAGGAGCTTGTAATAGTCCGTGTAAGATTTTTATTCTGCGCAAGAAGATCATTCATACCTAATTTAATCTCTCCAGCTTGATTGGCAAAGAGTTTCTTTGCGAGGCTCATGTTCCAGAGAAGAGAATTTTGGTTGTACCCGGTCCCTTGCCCATTGTTCAAAATATTACTCATTTCATTGTGGAAGACAATTCCTTGCCAGAAAATCCAATTAAAACGCAACCCGGCAGTATGCGAATAGTAATCGGTATTGAGGTTCGATTGGAGTGAATTGCGGCTGAGATTGTAGTTCCCTGCGTAGGTTAGTGTAAAATCAAGATTAGGACTGATGTTGCTGCCGATAACGGCACCAAGAGTAAACGTGTAGGCGCGTGAAATATTAAATGTATTATTGATACTGCCAGGTGTTTGCGCGTAATTGATACCACCGTTCAGGTTTATCGTGCTACTGATGAAATCGAAAGGAAAACCATAAGTGAAGAACGATCGAATCGACCAGTAACCATCGAAGTTTTTCGGCAATGTTAGCTGAGATCCAGTTTTAACGGTATCTCCTATCATAATCGTATCACGGCTCGGCGTTATCGATGCGCTACCGATGTAATCGAGCATGTAATTGGCCGAAAGAAGAAGGAAGATGCTACGTCCCTCTTCGGGAGATGTGATTGAATAGCGCGACATGAGTGTATGCGTATAGGATTGCTTAAGGTCCGAATTACCAGCCGTGAGTAATAATGGATTTGAATTATCTATGACGTCTTGAAGCTGCGTAATGGATGGCGCCCGCGTTGTCGTCTGGTAATAGATACGAAGATTTTCCCGGCTGCCAATTCTCATATTGAACATGATATTGGGCAAAATACTCGTAAACATCCGAGAAATCGTTGAGGAAAAAGGGAATGTCTGATCGTTCCAAAGATCTGCTCGTTGGTAGGCAACGCCGACATTCACATTGATTCCCTGATTACTGAAGCGATAAGCAATACCACTCCGCTGTGTGGTATAGCGGCTTTCATATGTATTTGATAATACCGGATTGAACACCGAATATAGTCCATCTGTTGTGTCAAAGTTATACGTCCGCTTGTCAGCTGTCCCCTTCGAAATTGTCGGCTGATAATTGATTTCCAACTGACTGTTGAGCCCGAGAGGCTCCGTGTACACCAGGCTCGGGGTTACCGAGATGCTTTGCCACGATCCACCGATCCGCTCGTTGAGTGCGTTTAATGAATCGGTGAGATCACCTGAGTTATTTTTGAGACTTTCTGAAATGTTGATATCGAGTGAAATTGTTCGGCCAAGTGTGACAAATTTATGCCTGAACAACAAATGTCCCGACAAATTGTTTCCTGCTGTCGTCGTCTGACTTTCTGTTTGAGATTGTGAAAGCAAAACACCCGATGGAAGTGCACTAATGCCATTGAGAAAATTTGTCGATTTGTTATTTTGAAATAGAAGTTGGGGAGTTGCAGTAAAAATATTCGATGAATCAAATGCATAATCGACTCTAGCATTTACGCGATGATTATAGTTATTTCCGTTTATATCCGATTGCTGGGTGTACAGGCTGCTGGAATCCCCCGGTAAGAGAGATTGTCTGCTAAGCGATTGGTCGTTTTGATTGTTTATCTGGTTGAAAAAATAGTTCGCGTGCAGAAAAACATTTTCTATAACCGTGTCTGTATAATTTCCCCCTAGCATACTTGTTGTATTGATACCCTGTTGTTGACCGATCATAAGATTTGATGGCGCATTCCCTCCGCCGCGCTGTCTGCTACCTTGGCGCTGACCTCTTCCTCCACCATTCCTGCCAGAACTTCGTTGCTGGTTGCTTCCCGATAAGACACCCAGAAGGTCTTGAGTTGAAAAATTTTGTGTGTTGGTATTATTGGAAGAACCTAACAGTGATACTCTCGAGTTACCATTAAAAAAATTCATGTTTCCACCGGCATTGTATCTTCCATCATCTCCATAGCCCGCCATCAGTTTGCCGAAATCGGTGGGTACATTTCGATGACGCGTGATGATATTCATTGTCTTTGTGTACTGGCCGTCGTCGAACCCGGTGAACTGAGCCTGATCACTCATCTGATCGAAGACTTGAATCTTTTCGACAACCTCAGCGGGAAGATTGCGCATCGCAAGTGTAGGATCGTCACCGAAAAAAGGTTTGCCATCCACCAATACGCGTTGCACTGTCTCGCCGTTTGATTGCACACTACCGGTGTTGTCCACCGTAATACCGGGCATTTTAGTGACAAGTTCTTCGATAGTTGCGTCTGGATGCGTCTTGAACGCATTCGCGTTAAACTCAGTCGTATCCCCCTTTTGAATAGCAGGTGGAACTCTCCCCCGGATTACTACTTCTTCTAGTTTTATTGTAGTTTCTGGCATAACGAATGTGCCTAGGTCGGCATTGGGATTGTTCACGTGAATTACCTGTACGATTTTTTTGTATCCAACGGAGCTTGCCTCTAAGCGATAGACCCCTTTATTAATATTGTAAAAATGAAATATCCCGTTTGCGTTCGTTGGAGCAACATAAGGCTTCAATGTATCCGATAAATCATATAGCCAGACATGCACTCCTTCAAGTGGGGTTGAATTGTTGAGCTGGATTTTCCCGTGCAGGTCTGTTTCCTGTGCAAGGAGTGGGAAGATGTGTCCAACGAATAGCATAAAGAAGACGATCTTGTTCATTCGAACCATTGGCTATCAAGCCTAATAGTATTATCGATTGATAATGAAATCTGTCGTGTCACAAATAAAGTCGTTTATGATTATCGTTATTTCAATTGTGTGATTGAAAACAGTTATTATTTAGACGAATGAGATTGGATTTTGTTGTGAACAATATTTTGAAGTGAAACAATGAAGAATATCAATTCATCTACTTAATTCTATTGGACAAATTTAAACCATCAAAGGTTTAAGTGACGTGTTTACTGTTACGAGTCATAGATGAACTGTCAACTCTTGATTTATAACAGTGAAGCAAAAATTATTGATGGGGAAAGAACAACCGTTAATAAAAGTTGTACGACAATTGTTAATGATTGTGTGAATGATTTCGTTTGTAATCGTTCATAGGAAATATATCCCCAAGAGTTCAACGTTATCAATGGAATTGAATAGAAATAATTAGGCATTGTCATAGAATTCAATCCCTTTTTTTTATGTAAAATCACTGAAAGGAGTCTTAACAACTGGACGAGTTCGACGAGGTTCCCCCTCACCATAAAAAATGAAATAGGGCTGTCTCAGATTGAGACAGCCCTATTTAAATATTTGATGACTAAGAATATAGAGAGTGATTTATTGCAGGAGAATCATTTTCCGAGTCTGAATATTGTTTTGACTTTGTAAGCGATAGAAATAGATACCGCTGGAAAGCCCTTGTGCATTGAACGTTTCATGATGACTTCCTGCATTTTGGAATCCATTGACCAATGTGCGTACTTCCTGGCCTAGAATGTTATACACTTTCAACGTGGCAATGCCAGATTGATTCAACATGTAGCTAATCGTTGTTGATGGATTAAATGGATTCGGGAAATTTTGTTCCAGCATGAATTGCGTTGGCTGCTGGGTTGAAGAAGTCTGGGCAACATCTGTTGCTACTTCGTCGATCGATAAATTGACATTAGCATTTGTGGGATTTCCCATGATACTGTAGGAAACAGTAGCAGATTTTGATGTTGCCTCAGTATATCCCAGTTTATCGACCGTTACGGAATATGTACCGGGAGCCAGGCCTTCTATATTGTAATTCCCCTTCTCATTCGTGATTGCATATCCTGAAACTACGGAATTTCGATTTGCATAGACAAGAGCGCCTGCCATTGCGGAACCCGATGAGAGACGAACAGAACCAGAAATATTGGAGTATCCGTTCAGGGAATCAGGAATCTGGTGCACGTAAATATCGATATCATTAACAATGTTCCCATTAATGACTACTTTGGATGCTTTCTTCCATCTTGTACTTGCGGTATCGGTTGAATAGAAAGCAGGAGAATATTTACCTAGCGGCACCGCAAACACAAAGTATGATCCTGGTAATAATGAATCGACTGAAAATACACCAAGTGAATCCGTATCAACGACGTAAGAGCGAAAACAGTTAAAGCTATCATCCGAAGTCCATCGATCTCGAGATGCAATTATGCGGGCAGGGACACCGATACCTTTTGCCGAATCGAGCACGCTTCCTGTGATTGTACCAAGGACAACCGGCGGAAGCTGTGCAAGCGTGAAGTTGATTCCTGCACTGTCCTCTGTCAGTACTATCCGATTTGCTGACAGCAGATCTGATTGGTTTAAATAATATTCTGTTTCATATCTCGGAGCTTTGGCAAAAGCAACGTACGATCCCTGGGGAATTTTAAGCGAATACTTGCCGAGCGAGTCGACTCTAACTTTGTACACATGTTGTGATTTTCCATCTAGCCTGAAATCGCCCCACCAAGCATTCATATTGAAATATTCTCGAAAGTCATCGACAGTATCTTTCGAATTCAATGCAAATCCGGATTGTACAAAAAAGATATTCGCAACTTTTATTGGAAGAAGATTCGTATCGGTCACAAGGCCTGATACAGTAATCTTCGGTAATATACTGACACCAGAACGAAGTTTAAAATTAACAGCGAGTGTTACCTGAGGAGAATCCGGGATAATGATTTTATCTGCATCGCTGGGGTTGTACTTACCATCATACCACTGGCTTAGATACTTGGACGTTGGTGATATTGCATGTAACTTATATGTACCGGGATCAATATGCGAAATCCTATAATTACCATTACTATCTGTTATTGCGGTGTATGAATAAAATACATTACCGACAGAAATACTAACAGGATCTGTGCTTAAAACTTGCAATACTTCGATAATAATATTAGAAATGCCCGTGGTACCTAGTGTATCAGTCACACGTCCTAGCACAATTCCATTGCCGCTGGTTACTGTCACCATAAAAGATTGGATGGCACTACCTCCTTTATTCGATTTCGCTATCAGGGTTATTGCATACCATCCTTTTGCTGCCGGAGTCCAATTGACAACACCTGATATCGAATCGATACTCAGATCTTTGGGATTCCAAATACCGGCAAAATAGTGGATAACCGCAGTGGAGTCTGCAGTGACAGCTTGAGCCGTGTATGAATAGGCAACACCTTTTTGCCCAAATTGAGGTGGTTGAGAGATAAAACTGATTTTATTTTTTGAATGTGGTTCTTTTGTAGTTTGCGATTGAAGCGACTGAGTGAAAATTATTGCAATGGTCAATACGATTGCTGTAAAAAACCAGTATCTATTTTTCATTTTTCTCTCTCCTATTAATGAATATACATTATTTCACAAAAAAAGGTGCAATCTGTATGCCACTCTGAAGATCAGGAAATCTGTTCGAAATGAGGAATACCTTTTATTCATTCGTGCAGGATATGCACCATACTGCACATCCTGCATCTCAGAAACGGATGGCAACTGCAAGAGTAGTTCCCCGTGGTTTGGATAGATTTGATTCAAATGAGAGATGCAGATCGCGCTGGGCTTCGAACACATCAATTTCCGATGCTACATATACGACCGCAAATGCAACGAATGAAATAATTTCTGCTTTATAATATCGGTTGTAGATTCTATACTTCTCATCAAATTCTAGTGATTGAGTTTCAGATAAATAATTCTGCCGCGCAGAACTCCGTAAAAATTCAAAAGTAATTCCAGCTCCTAATGTTGTGATGCCGGCTGCAAGGAAAATGGTTCCTGCTATCGTCCTGTCTTGGTGCAATTGTTCCCACCCGGGAAAAATAATTGTCCGATATGTGGTGGCAGGGTTCTCGATCAACACTGAACCTCTGATCGTATCTTTTTGAAGTTTCTTTGATGAAAGGAAGAGTTGCTGGGCTTCCTTAAATACAATAAGAATCTTGGGAGAGGTATAAATAGGGTCAAGATCGTAGTTGGGTGCAATCTTAAGTATTGATATGAAATGTTCTTTTGCTAGTTCCGAATTTCCCTGTGCAATCAAAGAGAACGCAATATACTTATGAACAGCAACACGTTCGGAATCGTTCAACGCTGAATGTTCCAGAAGATGCCGGGCTTCCAATTCAGCAGTGATGTATGAACCGGTATTGTAGAGAGTCTCAATTGCCTGCAGTGTCAAATGTGTGGTATCCTCCTGCGCGCAAGCACCATGCGCGGACACAGCGAGGAGAATGAAGACAATCAATACTTTCTGTATCATTGTTGCTTCTTAAAAAAGATGCGTAGTGAAGTCGTATCTTTGGATTTGATTGTTACTTCGCGGAGAACATCAACAAACGATGTGTTTTTGAATCGCACATGATGTTTCCCCGGTGACAAAACGATTGGCTTCTCCATGGGCGTTGTGTCTTTATATTGTTCATCGACGTACACCTCTGCCCAGGGAGTTGCAATACAATTAAGGAACCCAGCGTTCTTAATAAAATTCCCCGCAACATGGAGTTCGCTATTCTTCGTTATCGTAATGGTCTGAAGAATCGGATCAAACGATGGATGCATGAACATCACGACATGTTTTCCGGCAGAAAGAGTTAGAGGTTTACCAATGGGAGTCTCCCCAATAAGAATATTATCGACATATACCTTTGCCCATGGTGTACTGGTCAGGAGAACAGTACCAGAATCTATCGATAGTGGATTGTTCGTTGCCGTTAAAATTTCCCGTTGCTTCATCACTTGTGGTTGCTGTAAAAGCTCGGGTTGAACAGGAGAAGAAATCCTGAGTTTCCTCTGCATGTCCTCATTTGCAATTGTATCCGACAATATCGTCGGCTGAGTTGGATTAGAAGCTCGGGAACTTATGGAATGATTGATAGCAAACAGAAAAATTGCCAAAGCTCCAAGGAGAATCGCTGCTCCGCCTAAAAGTACTGTTCGACGTTTTATTCTTGGTGCTTTG
>Ga0187886_1002743_pt1 | contig 13763 bp, 11 predicted proteins | sample June2016WEW_20_1_FD_133001 | JGI IMG/M metagenome (GOLD analysis project Ga0187886, IMG submission 133001) | Peatland microbial communities from SPRUCE experiment site at the Marcell Experimental Forest, Minnesota, USA - June2016WEW_20_150 | ecosystem: Environmental > Terrestrial > Soil >... | reverse complement strand
TGCCTTGCAACCACTCCAGGAAGCCGCGCCAGTATTCGCTATCGAAAAGTATCACCGGGAAGGGTTTTATTTTTTGAGTTTGTATCAGGGTCAGGATTTCAGTCAGCTCGTCGAGGGTGCCCAGGCCGCCGGGCATGATGACGAAGGCCGTGGCGTATTTGACCAGCATGACTTTACGCACGAAGAAGTGGTTGAAGGTCATGGTCCTATCAGCGTAAATGTTGCACTTTTGCTCCTGGGGCAGCTTGATGTTCAGGCCGATAGATTTTACGCCTGCCCGGTGGCCACCCAGATTGGCGGCCTCCATGACGCCGGGACCGCCGCCGGTCATGATATTGAATCCGGCTTTGCCCAGCCGGAAGGCGGTCTCTTCGCACTGCTGGTAAATCCTGTCCCTCGGTTTCAAGCGGGCGGAGCCGTATATCGTCACCGCGGGAACGATATCGGCCAGGCTATCGAAGCCTTCCACCAGTTCGCCGATGATGCGGAACATCCGCCACGATTCTTCTTTGGCCATTTGGTTGATTTCATATTCGATAGCCATATCCCCTCCATAAATGTAATTAAGCGTCAGTCAAGGGTGACCGTGGTGTTATAAGCCGGCACCGACGCCTCGAAACCGGTCTTTTCCGTGAGGAATTCCCGGAATTTTTCCGCGGCGCCGGCCTCGCCGTGGGTGATGAAAACATGTCTGGGCTTGACCGAAAGCGCGGTAAACCAGCGCAAAAGCTCATCTCTATCGGCGTGGGCGGATAAACCCTGCAGATGGACGATGCGCGCCCGGACGGGATACTGCCGTCCGTATATTCTGACACTTTTAGCGCCGTCGAGAATCTGCAGGCCCAGGGTGCCTTCCGCCTGGTAGCCGACAAACAGGATAGTGCTCTCCGGCCGGGAGATGTTGGCCGCCAGGTGGTGCTTGATGCGGCCGCCGGTGCACATCCCCGACCCGGCGATAATCATCACCGTGCCCTTGATGTCGTTCAGGGCTTTGGATTCTTCGGTGGTTTCCACCGTTTTCAGACCGGGAAGGTCGAAAGGCGAACGGTTTTGGCGCAGCAGGTCTTTCGCCTCCTGGTCGAAGAGGTTGGAAAAGTTCTCATAAACCTTGTTGATTTTTGCCGCCATGGGGCTATCGAGGTAGACCTGCAGCCGCGGAATACGGTTTGCCATGCGCAGGGCATTGAGGTAATACAGCACTTCCTGGGTGCGCTGTAGCGCGAAGCTGGGGACGATGATGTTACCGCCGGTTTTGAACGCCGAGTTCACTATTTCCACCAGGTTGTCGCTGATGTCCTCGGTGCCCTCGTGGGCGCGGTCGCTGTAGGTGGACTCCACTACGATATAGTCCGTCTGGCGGAAGACACTGGGGTCGTGGAGAATCGGCCGGTCCCAGCGGCCGATGTCCCCGGAGAAGATGATACTCCTTTTTTCCCCGTTCTGGCTTATCAGCAGCCTTATCATGGCCGAACCGAGGACATGGCCGGCATCGTAAAAAGTAGCCTCGATGCCATGTCCGAGGTTAACCGGCTGGTTATATTCCGCCGGCTTGAACAGCGGCAGTGTAGCCTCGGCATCGGCGACGGTATACAGCGGGATTTCCGGGTAAGGCCCTCTCTTGCCTTCCTTGATATGCCTCTTTTTCTTGTAGGCGGCGTCTTCTTCCTGCAGATGTGCCGAGTCAATAAGCATAATTTTTGCTATCTCGGCGGTGGCGCGGGTGCAGATAATCCTGCCGCGGAAACCCTCGTTGACAAGCCGGGGAAGCAGACCGCAGTGGTCGAGGTGGGCATGGGTCAGCAGCACGGTCTCCAGCCTATCCGGCGCGGTGCCGAAGGGCTCCCAGTTGCGGTACAGGAAGGCCCTCTCCTGGTAAAGACCACAGTCCACCAGTAATCTTGTGCCGTTTACTTCCACCTGGTAGCGGGAGCCGGTGACGCTTTTGGCCGCCCCCATGAAGCTTAACTTTATATCCATTACTGTGTTATTCACCGCCGTGGAGCTTGATATGCTCTTTACGCATACACCTGTTCATGACTACTTTTAAGCCGGCCTTACGTGCCTCGGCGGCGGCTTCTCGATTAACGATGCCTTCCTGCATCCAGACGGCTTTGGCACCGATTTTGATGGCCTGGCGCACGATGGGGAGGACGTCTTCCGGCCGCCGGAAAATATCTACAACATCGACTTTTTCAGGTACCGCGGCGAGGTCGGGATAGCTGGTCTCCCCGAGTACGACCTTTTCAGCAGGATTGACCGGGATAATTTTATAGCCGTGCTCTTTTAGGTATTTCCCGACGACATGGCTGGGGCGCTCGGCATTAGATGACAGGCCGACGATAGCCACGACATGGCTGCTATCAAGGATTTCCGCTGCGTCATTCATGTCAATAGACCTGCGCTTTTTATATGATACCATGATACCACAATCATGCCGCCATCAGTCAGGCGCTCCAGGGTAAATTCCGGTTCGTAATTCAGCCTTACTTTGTGGTATCGTAAATATGCACATGCAGCAGGGTATTTCCGGGAATAAGCGGCCGCGTGTCTTCTTCGGCTGGTACATCATCGGCCTGATGATTGTCAGCATGATGCTGGTATTCGGCATCAGGGCCTCGTTTTCTATTTTCTTCGAGCCTATCCTGGACTATTTCGACTGGTATCGCGGCAGTACCGCCATCATGCTGTCGCTCAACATCTTCGTCTATGGTCTGGCCGCGCCGGTGGCTGGTATCCTGGTGGACCGCTGGAAAGCGCGTACTGTGGCGGTTTTGGGGATATTACTACTGTCCCTGTCCACAGGGGCCTGTTATTTTGCCAGCGCACTCTGGCATTTTTACTTCCTTTTCGGCGTGCTGGTGCCCATCGGTTCCGCCTTCTGCGCTTCACCCATTCTCAACGCGACGGTGATAAACTGGTTCGACAAGAGGCGGGGCATGGCCGTCGGCCTGGGGCAGTTGGGGGGCGGTTTGAGCTTTGTCTACACGTTGCTCATTGAGGCCGTGATTTCCCACTGGGACTGGCAGGTATCATTCCTGGTCATGGGGGGCTTGACTATCGTGGTCCTGCTCCCGCTGTATCTCCTCTTTTTCTATCACCGCCCGGAGGACAAAGGGCTGACGGCTTACGGCTCCGGTGAGCTATCCGATAACAGAGATATTACAAAAGCTCATCAACCCGCGCGTGACTGGACGCTGGGGGCGGCCTTCAAGACGCGCCAGCTCTGGCTGCTGGTATTCACCGAGGTCTGCTTCTGGGGCCTGGGTAACTACATGGTGCTGGCCCATCAGGTCAAATTCGCCGAGGATGTAGGCTACAGCCCTATACTGGCGACCTCTATCTACGCGCTCTTCGGTTTTGTCTCCATCGCCGGGCAGATTTGCTCTTCCATATCCGACTCTATCGGACGCGAAAAGACCCTGACGATATCAACCGTTCTGGCCATCGGCGGACTGGTGGCATTGATGTCGGTCAGGAACACGTCTCAAATCTGGCTGCTTTATGTGTACGCCATCAGTTCTGGCTTCGCCACGGGGCTGTTTTCACCCGTGATTATCGTGGGATTGGCTGATATCTTCCGGGGCAGGAACATCGGTACAATATCGGCCATGTTAATGACCGGCATGGGCTTTGGCGGCGCCATCGGCCCCTGGCTCGGCGGCTATATTTACGATAAAGTGGGCAGCTACATGATAGCTTTCACCATCGCTATCGTGGCTTTTGCGGTGGGTTGCGTCAGCTACTGGCTGGCCGCGCCGAGAAAGGCCGAAAGCCTGCGCGCCAGGCTAATGAAACCGCTTTTAAAAACGTGATAACGTAATTCTCCTCTCCCGCGTAGGGGGGAGATGAGGGCAATTTCTCTAGTTACCCCCTGCCTTTTCTCCGCCAGACGGCGGGCGTTTATTCGGCGGGGGCGGGTTCTTCATGCCCAGGCGGAAATATTCTCCCGTGTCCTTGCGCTTCCAGTTCACCGAAATACGCTGCTGCGTGGGGTGGAGCAGCTTAATTGCCCCCGGCCGCGGGCATTCCTCGACACAGCCGCCGCAGTACCAGCACTCTTCGGGATAGACGACGATAGGCTGTTTTTTCTTTTCGGGGTTGGGCATCATGACGTCCGTGGGGCAAACATTAACGCAAGCGTTGCAGCCGATGCAGATTTGAGGATTGAACTCAACCGCCTTGTTCGGCGTCGGCGGATTGGGTACGATGTAGGTTTTATCGCTCATCTTCGTTTACCTCCCCTCTATAGATGTCGGTAATTCCAAACTAGACCTTGCTGTAGCGCTGGTAGTTCTCCTCGAGGGAGGAGGCGTAAGGCGCCTTGAGATGAAAGTCCAGCGGCAGCTCCCTGACCATCACCTGGTCGTTTTCCTGCCGTATGGGCAGCAGCTTGTTCCATCCGGGCGGGTCCATCTGGGGGTAGTCCAGCCGGCGGAAATCCAGGATAGAGTTGCTCGCCTTACGCTGCTGTGAGGCCTGCATTACCAGCTCTCCCATGGTTATCAGCGAGTGACATTCCAGCAGGCGTCCCAGCTCGTGAGGATTGGAGGCGTAAGCCGAGGCAAGCTCCGTGGTCTTGAGCTCGTTGAGCAATCTCAAGCCAAGGTTCAGTGTCAGCTCGTTCTTGTACGCGCCGCAGTAGTCCCGCATAATACGGGCGATGGCCACGTTGATTTCCTTCCAGCCGTTGCCTTCCCTGCTTTGCTTGAGGGCGGAATAGGCACGTTCCTTTTCCGCCTCGATTTGATGGCGGTCGGCGACCGGCTCGGGGGCGCTGCGGGCATACGCGGCGGCGTGCCTCCCCGCGTATCTCCCTGTGGTATGCGACTCGCCGTGGCATCCCCCGCCGAAGATGGTACCCCCGGCGGCGGCGTAAAGCCCTTCTAGGTTGGTCCTCAAGTTCCAGTCCAGCAGATACCCGCCGCCCCCCATGCTGCGGACGTTCGGCGGGGCATTGATGGGCGCGCCCCAGAAATTGGAATGCGCATACCCTTCCGGCGGCATCACCGGGGCTTGCAACATGTCTTTAGCGGGGTCGAAGCCGGCTTTAGTGTAAGTATCGTATATCGGGATGCGGGTCTTGCCTTCATTGCCGACCATCATGCCAAAAATAGCCCACCGCTCCGGTGCCGGTAAACGCGTAAGGTCGGCGTATAGAGGCAGCTTGAACTCGCCCTTGCGGATACGTTCCACCAGGTCGTGGGCCAGGTCATTCTGGTTGTATTCCCGGAGGTAATTGGATATCCCTATCCCTATGCCCAGTATGAATTTCTGCCCTTCCGCGGGCACGAAGCGCTGCATTACGGATTGCAGGTCCCGGCCGAAGGTGTCCATCCATGGCACCTCTTTGCCGTCGGCATCCACTATGGGCGCGCCATGGTAGGTATTGCTCGTGCCGCCCATGCTGTAAGGCGCGTAGCCGAAACCGCTCAAGCGGTTATGGCCGGAGGCCTCCATGCAGACGAATTCAGCCCCGGCGTTCCAGCCTATCGCCTGGCCGACCCCGGCGCTGTTCATATCACTCATCGAGCTCGAGGCGGTGATTTCCGGGGCGAACAAAGCGAGACGCCCGGCCCCGCCCGTGGCGATGATAGTAGCCTTTGCCCTGAAAACATAGAACTCCCCGGTACGCGCGTCTACCGCGGTCGCCCCTACGACCTTCGCCCCCTGCTTACCGCCCTCGGAAAGGAGGCTTGTGGTCGCCATGCGGTTATGGATATTCACCCCCAGCCGCTTTATTTCCTCGTACAATGCCGGCTTGATGTTGTAGCCCCAGATACGGACAACATGCCGGTTTTGATAATCGTAAGCGAACATCAGCTTCGTCTTCTCGTCGCGGAAAGCGGCGCCCTTGAACTCGTCGTTAACATCGCGTATCTGGATGCCCATCTGCTCGCACTCCTGCAGGGTGTCCCAGCCTTCTTTGTTGATGATATAGCGGACGAGCGCGCTGGTATAGCCGTGCATGCTGTCGTAGCAGGCTCCGGTGTACATTTCCGGGGTCACCCTGGAACAGGGATTGGTGACGGCCCCGTGCCAGTGGTCGACACCAGCCCCGCCGCAGCCGCTGCGCTTGGCGTGACCCCTTTCCATCACGGCGACTTTTGCCCCCGCTCTGGCCGCGGCGATAGCGGCCCGGCAGCCGGCCACGCCCCCGCCGATAACCAGCACGTCCGCAACCACTTCATTCACCTTGCCGTAGCGAATCAGGTACGGCCATTCGGGGAGGGAGCCTTTTTGTTGAACGTATTCGTGCCAGGTGGCCATTGTTTTATCCTCCTTTTTAACGCATTTCTATATCAGGACTTGAAGAGCGTTATTAGGATATCAAAAAACCCGCGGAAAAACAATTCTCCTTGATACTTGTCATAATATGGTGTAAAATATTCCTATCCCGGATGAAATCAAATGACCGGAAATGGAGTGTAAAAATGGAAATCAGTTTTGACAAAAACGCCACGAAAAACGCCGAGGTGGAAAAGACCGTCCGCGAGTTCCTGGCAGAGGTCGACACTATGGAGCAGGCCAAGGATATGCCCATCGTGATTTTCCAGGACGGCGTCAAGAAAAGCTACTATATCCGCTGCGCGGTCACGGGAGAAACAATGTCCGGGAAGGTAAGCCTGGACGCCCGGCTCAACCCGCAGACCGGCGAGACTTTCCGTGACAACCGCGAGATACTGATGACCCATAATACTTTCCTCCGCATGAAGTCCGATGCGCTGAACCAGCGTGAATTTAATGATATCATCGCCGAATATATCAAATCTTACACGCCGGAGAAGCCGCTGAAAATCTGGGGAGGCCAGCATCGCTCCCGGGCGACTATCGATGCCTACAAGGAGAAAAAAGTATCGAGGTACCACGGGTTCCGTGTCTATGTCGGCCTCTCCAAAGAGCAGCGGACCGAGCTTGCCTTAATCTCGAACACCAGCATCGCTGTCTCCAATGACCTGTTCGACCGGCAGATGGAAGAGACTTACATGGGCCCGAATTTACGGCGCTGGTGCGTAAAGGTCGGCCTGCTCAAGCAGGGCGAGGACTTCCCGGACGTGGGTGCTCACGCCGAAAGGATTACCACCCAGGGCGCCCGCAGCTTTGTCGTGAGCTATTTCAAGGGCAGGCAGGCGGGCGAGCAGATAGCTGAAGAACAGCTCGATAATAACGTTTATGAACCGTATTTATGCCAGACGGGCATCACCTTGGACGAGGAGTACCATCTGCTCACGGAAAAGATGGGGAGTGAGCTGTGGACGGACAAAGGACTGATGGACGCGGGCAAGGCCTTCGCCCGTCTTCACAAAACGCAGTACGATGCGATTAGGAAAAGCAAGAGCAACTACAGAGTCTTCCGCATGAAAGCGGTGTCCCCGTCGGTACTGACAGCGTGGAGCTACGTCGCCGGCCTTCTCCAGTCGCACGCGAAGCGCCTGCAGGTACACCTGACGGTCCCCCAGCCGCCCAAAGGCGCCCCCGACCCCCTTAATGCCGAGGAGATGGCCAATTTCAGATATTATCAGGATGTGGATTCTTCCCGCGGCCTGGGCACGCGCTCTATCATGAAGGACCGCCAGAGGATGGCGCAGGTGTTCCTGGCCAGAAGCATGGACCCGGAAGCCACGCTTGAAAAGAGACTACTCAACCAGGCGGTCAACCAGGCCACCGCGCTGCGGTTCTTCAGCAAGGGTTATACGGCGTAAGATAGCGCAATTACATCCGGACTATTTGGCCGGTTTTACGGGCTTACTAACTTACGGGCCAGCCGGGCCAGCCGTTTATCAAGGCCGGGCACCCTGGCCGCGTCTCCGGGGTTTTTAGCCAGGACGGTAACACTGCCTATCCAGCGCATCTTACATAGTGACGCGTAGCCTTTTAAATTCCGCATCGTCTGCCCGATGCCCTCTTCCGCTACTGCCAGGCCGGCGATACGCTTTCCTTCCAGTCTCGGCCAGATGGCGCAGGTACGGTCGAGGAAAACCTTGAGCAACCCGGAAAGCATTTCCATATATCCGGGTGTCGCTAGGACAATAGCATCGGCTGATATCAACCTCGGGTATAAGGCCGCCATATCATCTTTGATGATGCAGTCTCCCTTCCGCTCTTTCCCGCCCTTTTCACAGGTCAAACATCCCCGGCACATCTTAACGTCCATCTTCCGCAGGAGCAACAATTCCGCCTCGGCCCCGCATTGTTTTATCTCGTCGAGCAGCCTGCTCAACATCCACTCCGTATTTCCCTTCCGCGGCGACCCGCATACCCCGATGACTTTCATCTTCGCTCCTCTAAGCTGATTAGTTAGCAATCGCTATTATTCTACACCGATGGCGGGAAATTAATAAATACGGGTAGGCCTTCTTTGACCTGGAGCTGTCCCGTATCTTACAATTGAAACAACTCGATGATAATGAAAAGTCCCGGGGCCGGTTTTTAAAAAATGCACCGCTTCTACGTCGACCGGATAAACGGCGATACTGTCGCGATTACGGATGCCGCACAGTTCCACCACCTTAAAAATGTGCTGCGTCTGAAAATCGGTGAGCGCTTAGCCGTATTCGATAGCGATGGTAATGAATATGCCGGCGCTGTCACTGCCATCGAGAGAAAACAGGCGGTAATTAAGGTGACAGCCCCGCAGCCACTTCTCAGCCGTCAGGTTAAGCTCACTCTCGCCTGCGCTATCCCTAAAGGCGACCGGATGGACGATATCATCGACCAGCTTACGCAGCTTGGCGTCGAGCGCGTTATCCCCATGTGGACGGAGAGGGTCGTGGTCAAGCTGGACGAGGTTAAAAAAGCATCCAGATTGAAACGCTGGCGTACCATCGTGCAAAACGCCGCCCGGCAAAGCCAGAGAAACAGCCTGCCGGTTATCGAGCCGGTCACCAGCCTAGCCGAAGTCATCGCTAAATCAGGAGATTTTGACCTTAAGCTGATACCGCATTTGTCCGGCGAAAGAAAGCTGATAAAAGATGTACTTATTGCCGCCAAGCTAACCAATATTTTAGTCCTCGTCGGCCCGGAAGGCGATTTTACGCCGGAGGAAGTCGGGCAGGCTCTCGATGCGGGCTTTATCCCGGTGTCTCTTGGGAATACCGTTTTACGCGTCGCCACGGCAGCGGTGGCCGTCGCCAGCTATCTCAAATTTTCCCTGGGCGAATAGGATTTATTGTCTGTTTCCCGTGACCGTCATAATCAGCCGGTAATCGCTCCGCGCTATGGTCTTTCCCGCGGTGGGATAGGGTTCGACCCGGAAGGCTATCGTGTGCCCATCGAAGTCCTGTGTGGAAAGCTGGCTGGTAAGGCCCGGCTGGGTAAGTTTGAGCTTTAACAGGGATGCGCCGGGCCTGGTTATTTCAACAGTACAGCTGACTTCACCGGCCCAGATGCAGGTTACGTTTTGGGGGCAGCGGCTATCCGAGGTGACATCGATGAATTTAATGGTGATATTCTCGCTTGAAATCGCGGCGCTTTGCCCGATAGACAAGGTGAATTCCCGCCCCGGGGGCACTTCATTTTTCGGGGCTTTAGCGCAGGCCGAAAGCACCGACGCCGGTAAAATAATGGCCAGGGCTATGATGGTAACCTGAAAGATTTTATTTCGGTGCACGCCATTCTCCTTGGGTGATGACTCGTGTCTCTATATTATGCCCGCCGCGCTTGAAAAATCACAAAATCTGCCTGCGAATTGTTACAAATCTATGACATTTTTTAGTCAGAGTTTTATTCGCCCTTCGGAAAAAATAAGGCCATCGACTTTTCAAATAGCGTCGGGGAATTCCAGGCACCCACGAAATGAGGATTGACTATGGTAGCCCATTTTATTTTACGTTGACAAAGTTTAAAAATAGGGCGAAAATTACAGGAATATTGAATGAACATAGTATGAAAATGGTTAGAATCTGGTAAAAAGATTGAGACCGGGCAAGGCACCCAGAAAACCAACAGGAACCAACAATAAACCCAGCGCTAACATGTTCAGCATTGGCAAAGCACCCTAGATATAATAACTTATGTGATTTACTTTTACTATTAAACCTGAATGCAGCAGGAGGGCCGAAGATGGGAGTTTTACCCGGCTTTGGTTGCCTACCACTGGAACGGTGATGAAGTGGAGCCGGGGTGATAATACGCAGAACTTTTGAACTTTCCTTCAGTCTGAAATCATAATTGTTCAATTGGGCTGTTTGCTTAGGACCGAACATTCAAAGCAATTGCTATCGCGGGTGGACTTGTGCCCGGCCAACTTAACGAGGATTTCTTTTAAATAAGCGTCAGTCTCTATTCAGACTAAGGGAACCCGGTTTCCACGCGGGATTTCACCAGCCTATTTGAGAGGGAGGGTAAAATTGATGCCGGGCGTATCCTGACCTGGATTTACCGCTACCGCTTTAGCGGAATTTAAGTCATAAACATTATTGAAATATTGGTCGGCATAAGGCATTTTACTGCTGGAAGGTGAAGCCTTGACACAGTAGGTGCCGGGCGGCAGGTCGGATAATTTATAGGTGCCATCCGTATTCGTAATGGCGCTGGCTATCTGCTGGTTATTGGTATAGGTAAAGGCTAAGATATTTACCTTGTAAAGAGCGTTTCCGTTGGTATCAGTAACTTTACCGGAGATGGAACGAATACCCTTCAAAGTAAAATCTACTTTTTGTATCCCATCAGGAGCATTAATAGTCAATTGGGAGGCTTCGTTCTTATCAGTTACGTTATTGGTCCACTTTTGCTCGTAACCGCTGGCGATAACGCTGACAAAGAAAGGCCCGCTTTTAGCCATGGGTTCGGTTTTATAATAGCCGTTACTATCAGTCGAACCTATAGCAAGAAGCCCTGCATAGGAAGGAGCTAGGCCTCCGACGAATAAATAATTTGTTGTGTTCACTGCGTACACCCTAGCATCGGAGACAGGTGCATTAGTACTAGAATCGCGCACATAGCCCGATAAATAGTAGAACTGGACTGGTGGTGTTGTTACCGGTGTTGGAGTCGGAGTGGGAACCGGTTCTGGTGTTGGCGTTATCGTCTGTATCGGCGTTGATTCAGTTGCTACGTTAGTAGTAAAAACAGGAGCGTGAGTATTACTAAACCCACCCGCTCGTGTATAAGCAACCAAATATAAACCCACACCTATGGCTGCAATTAAGAAGACAAATATAACCCAAGCTGACCAGTCCAATTTTTTTTAACCTTTTCAGCTTTTTTCCTGGCCCGCGCTGCCTCCTCTTCCTCCCTCTCCTTCTCTTTGATCGCTTCCTCGGCTTCTTTCCTCGCCTGGATAGCCGCCTCCCTAGCTTTCCGCGCTTCTTCTGTTTTTCTATTAGCTTCGGCTATTTCTGCTTCATGCCGTTCCTTTTCTCTTGCCGCTTCTTCGGCTTCCTTTTTTATTCTGGTTGCCTCTGCCTCCCGCCGTGCCTTATCTTTAGCGGTAACCTCCGCCTCTTTCATGGCTTCAGCCGCCTCTGCTTCCTGCCTTGCCTTTTCTCTGGCTGCCTCTTCGGCTTCTTTTTTCGCCCTGGCGGCGGCCTCCTCTCTGGCAGCAGCTTGAGCCAGATGTCTCTTAACTTCATCAACCAGTTTTATTAAATGCTGTTCCAGCGGCGGCTTTTGCGCATCTAGCCACTGCTTGCTTCCGAGATAAAGGGCAATGCGCCCGTGAGGCAATGTATTATCGATCAAGATAGGAATGATTTCTTTTTTTAAGTCAAAGGCAGTCCTGATTTCACTTATACAGTAAGGAGAATCGTTTGATGTGGCAGAAAATACCAAGACCACGATGCGGCAAACCGGAATCGCATCCATAATTGCTTTATCCCATTCCTCACCGGCCCATATGTCTCGCGGCGCTATCCAGCACCGGATGCCGCTATCCTCAAGCTTGGAGCACACGGCTTCGGCAACCGTCTTATCCGGGTTTGCGTAGCAAATAAAAACTTCGTGAGCCATTACCGGTTATCTCTTATACGTTGTCTATTCGATTCCTTCAAGCATGGTGAATCAATTCATCAAACAAGTCAAGATTTAGACCTGGGCCATCATATATCCCGCTTTGGAAAGGATTTTAGGAATGCCTTCCACCAGGACTCTGTCCTTTTCTTTTTCGGATTCAGGGAGCTTTTCCCATGGTAAAAGGTCTTGATGAAGCATCCTGGCCTTATTGGTCCTTCTGGCGTATTTCCACCCGGCATCCCGCTTTTGTTTCATCCACCGTATATGTTCCATTTCCGCCAATTTTTCGACTTGCTCAACTGTAAAGTTACCCGGGACACCGCCATCGCGCGCCTGAACCGCTTTATATCTAATACTCGCCAATTTGTCGAGAATGTCACGCACATTATTTCGGTTCTGTTCTTTCTCATCTTCCGGCAATTCGCTGTACGGTCGGAGGGAGCTATGCTCCTTTTTCCTTTTATTGGATACTGGTGCATACTTAAAGTGTTTTGCCCTCAAATCATCGCAAAATATCTCGTGGGAGACTTCAGCCAATTTTTCCACGATGTCGTTACCAAGCTCAATTCCATGGATTATCGCGTAAAACTCCGGGCCATTTACATGCAGGCCAAGTTGTAGTTCAGATGGTAAACAGGAACGCTCAAAACATCTCTTGCCCGCGAGCTGGCTCATGGCTATAATCGCTTCTATCGACCGTGCGCCGTGGCGATACTCCCTGGCCGTTAAAAAGGCGCGCAATACTCCCTGGTCGATATTTACAGTCTTCTTGCCATCTAAAAGGTGCGGGGTAAAACGCTCAAAATCCGAGCGTAAGATAATCGCCCGCCGGATGATATAGTAAGGGTCGGTATTTTGCATCGGAGAACCGGCGCCTATCTGACGGTTGGGACCGAGGATATTGAGGAAGCCTTTCAATCGGCTAATAAAATCCGGTAATTTTGCTGCCCGTTGCTCATCAAGTTTGGCGCTAAAGGCCTCCATGCTGTGGCTGGTCGCCCCGGCAAAGACAAAAATGCACCGTCCAATGGGATGAGTTATCTGCCCCTGGCAAAATTTACCCTCATCCATCGGGGCAAGGAAATAGCGTAACCAGCCCAACTCCTGACCCTCAAAGGTGGTATCGAACTCGTCCCAGAAGACCAGCGGCATTTTGCCGGATAGTGTTACGTCGCGTACCTGGTGAAAGGCATTATAGAGATCTTCGGAACCGGTGAATTGTGATACATTGAAGCTTAGAGGCATGATTTGTCCCGGAAGTACCGAGCTCGCTACTTCTCTCACCGAAAATGACTTGCCGGACCCCGGGGGCCCAAACACCGCTATCGAAAAGGGCGTTGGTTGGTAACGGCCAGCATACTCGCGGATTAGCGTGCTGATACTGTGCAGGCTTTCTATTTCCTTGCGGTCTACTGTCTTGAGGTTTCCAAAGCTTCCCATGGGCACATCAGGAAGGGCGCATTCCAGACCTTCTCGTACTATTTGTTCGGACACGGTCTCGAGCGAACCGGTATTTTTATCCTCGAGTATTGTCCAGTAGCGCGCTCCCTCCGTGAGCGCGGTATCGGTAACCATGGTTGGCAAGGCCTTGATTCGGGCGGTCGCCAGACATGCGACGTTTTCGGCCAGTACCTCGGCTATCCGTTGTGCTGGAAAAGTCAGATGCATCTGTCCCGGACTACCGGTAACTTTGCCATAGCCCTCTATATGAAGAAAACGCATGGCTGCTATGCCGGACTGTATTCCCTTTGATACATCCGGTTTGACACTATTCAACATCAGTTCACAGGCGATGCCGGCGGTAAGGCACGAGT
>Ga0187886_1002741_pt1 | contig 13769 bp, 11 predicted proteins | sample June2016WEW_20_1_FD_133001 | JGI IMG/M metagenome (GOLD analysis project Ga0187886, IMG submission 133001) | Peatland microbial communities from SPRUCE experiment site at the Marcell Experimental Forest, Minnesota, USA - June2016WEW_20_150 | ecosystem: Environmental > Terrestrial > Soil >... | reverse complement strand
TTTTTCCGAAGCCGTGTTGTCATTTTTCGGGCTGATCAACATCCGCATGTCGTGGGGGCTGATGATTCATCTGGCGGAAGTCAACGGCTATCTGTTGCGCCTGGACACCTGGTGGCTGGTCATACCGCCCGGATTGTGCATCACGCTGCTGTGCTCGTCGTTCTATCTGGTGGGCCGCGCGTTGGACGAGGTGGTCAACCCACGCCTGCGCCGGCGATAACCCGCCCGGAGGTTTTGTGAGCAATCTGATTCTGACTGTAGAAAACCTGACGATGCATTACATCATCCACGGCGGTGAAGTAACCGCGGTGGAGAATGTTTCGTTCTCGGTAAGCGAAGGGGAAGCCCTGGGGATCGTGGGTGAATCCGGATCCGGAAAATCGTCGATTGCCATCAGCCTGATGAAGCTCCTGCCGGAAAACGCCCGCATCCTGGGCGGGAAAATCCTCCTGCGCGGCATGGATCTGGCCCCGCTTTCGGAAGAGGAGATCCGTCCGTACCGCGGACGCCGGATCGCGATGGTATTCCAGGCGGCCATGAATTCGCTCGACCCGGTTTACCGCACGGGCGATCAGATCATCGAAGCGCTCCAAAACCACAACCCGGACATGAACAACACCGCGGCCCGGACCTGGGTGGCGGAGATATTCGACCTGGTCGACCTGGACGCGGCGCTGCTCGACCGGTATCCACATCAATTATCCGGCGGGATGCGCCAGCGCGCGGTGATTGCAATGGCGCTTGCGTGCCATCCCGACATCATCATCGCCGACGAACCCACCACCGCACTGGACGTGATCGTGCAGGATACCATCCTGCGCAAACTGCAGCAGTTGCAGGAACGGAACAAGCTCGGGATGATCTATATCTCGCACGACATCGCCGTCATCTCCGAGGTCTCGCAGCGGATTGCGATCCTATATGCCGGGAGAATCATGGAAATCGCCGGCACGAAGGATATGTTTCTTCAACCGCGGCATCCATATACCTGCGCGTTACTGAACGCGTTTCCCAGCATCATCGGACCAAAACGTCAACTCCTCTCTCTACCCGGCGAATCGCCGGATTTGCTCCATCCGCCTTCCGGTTGCCGATTCCATCCGCGTTGTCCGCGCGTGCTGGACATCTGCCGCCGGGAGGTGCCGCCGAATACGGATTACGGCAACGGGCATCTGGCCGCCTGCCACCACCCCATGGGAACGGACTCATGATCCAAAAGGATCTGGTCACGGTCTCCGGATTGAAAAAATATTTCCCCGTGGAACAGGGAATGTTCCGCCAAACCCGGCGTTTTATTCACGCGGTGGACGACGTCACCTTTTCCATTCCCGTCGGGGAATCGCTCAGCCTAGTCGGAGAATCCGGATGTGGCAAGACCACCACGGGAAAGCTTCTGGTGAAGCTCCATGAGCCTACGAGCGGCAGCATGCAATTCAATGATGGGCAGGAGAGCATAGATCTTGCGCATTTGGAGCGGAAGTCCATGCGCAGCTTCCGGCGGAAGGCGCAGATGATCTTCCAGGACCCGTACGAATCACTCAATCCACGGATGACGGTATTCGACGCCATTGTCGAACCGCTCAACGTCCAGAACATCGGCAACTGGGCGGAACGCGAACGGCGGGTGGCGGAAATGCTTGGGCTGGTCGGTCTCACTCCTCCGTCCACTTTTCTGTTCCGTTTCCCGCACGAACTTTCCGGCGGCCAGCGCCAGCGCGTGGCAATCGCCCGGGGGCTCGTGGTCAACCCGATCTTCGTTGTGGCGGACGAACCCACCTCGATGCTGGACGTGTCGATCCGCACCGGGGTCATGAACCTCATGCTGGAACTGGGCGACCGGTTCAATCTCAGCTATCTCTACATCACCCACGACCTCGCCGTGGCGCGCTACATGGGTCGCGGTCTCGCGGTGATGTACCTGGGCAAGATCGTCGAAATGGGGAATACCGAGGAGATGCTGGCGCACGGGGTGCATCCGTACACCCAGGCCCTGCTTTCGGCGGTTCCGGTTCTGGATCCGCAGGTGAAGCGTGCGGCCGCTAAGATCAAGGGCGGGATAACCACACCGATCAATCCGCCGGTGCGCTGCCGGTTCTACGACCGCTGTCCGATCAGCGATGATTATTGTTTGAATAATGACCACCCGCCCCTGGAAGACAAGGGCGCCGGCCACTTCACTGCATGCTATAAGGTTTAGTCTTATTCCCTGTTCGGTAAAAATAAAAAGGAAAAACCTTCGGCGAATGACTACCGATCACCGATCACTATTCCTTCGATTCTTCTTCGATCTCAAACCAAACGAATAAGTAACAATGACAAATCATTCTGCCGCCGAATTTTGCAATCCGGATCCCCCTGCCCCGCAATTATCGCCTTAGCAAGAAGCGTTCTAATAATATGTTAATGCGATCGTATCTAGAATGAGCGATACGAACGCGGAAATAATCGTTCTGAGGTGGGCGATGGTAGTTTTATTGTTTTTTTCGATCCTATCGGGTATCGTGACCATTCTCTCTCCCTGCATCCTTCCCATCCTGCCGATCGTGCTTTCCTCGTCGGCAACAAATCAAAAAGCCCGTCCCTTGGGATTGATCGCCGGTCTGATCGTCAGCTTCACCTTGTTCACCCTGATCATCACAAAAATCGTCTCCTACTTGGGAATATCCGCAAACACACTTCGGCTGCTTTCGGTTGTCTTGTTGATCCTGATCGGTCTGACGATGCTGATCCCCGCTCTGACAGTCCTGTTCGACCGGCTTGTTGGATTTCTTCCGGGGCTGGTGAAGACGGAGACTCAAGGATCTGGATTCGGGCAGGGATTTCTAACCGGTGCGACCCTTGGATTGGTCTGGGCGCCGTGCGCCGGTCCGATTCTCTCGGCGGTTATTATCGTGGCGGCAACCCAGACCCTGACGCTGAATTCCGCGTTGGTGGTTTTCGCCTTCTCCATCGGGGTGGGTATTCCGCTGTTGGCCGTCACCTACGGCGGCCGGGCCTTGATTCAGCGGATTCGCGCTCTTTCTGGAAACCTCGTCCGCGTTCAACAAATTTTCGGTGTGATCGTGATTCTCACCGCGGTGATGATTGGCTTCAATCTCGACACCCAATTCACCGCGTGGGCGACCAGTGCGATCCCGGCCGGTTGGACCGCCGGTATCGATGCTTTTGAAAACAGCCCGATCGTCCAGGAGCAACTGGCCGTGCTCCGCGGACACGGAGCGACCATCTTCGCCAATAACTCCGACGTTCTCGGCCATTACGGGCCCGCCCGGGATTTTACCGGCGCCACCGGCTGGATCAATAGTGCACCACTGACACGAGACGGACTAAAAGGGAAAGTCGTCCTGGTGGATTTTTGGACCTATTCATGCATCAATTGCATCCGAACGTTTCCATATTTGCTGGATTGGTACGCAAAGTATAAGGATTATGGGTTCGTCATCATCGGGGTACACACGCCGGAATTTGCGTTTGAACACGACACGGCAAACGTCGTCCAGGCGGTCAAGCAATTTGGGATCACATATCCCGTCGCCCAGGACAACAACTACGTTGTTTGGAACGCTTATCTCAACAGTTACTGGCCGGCGGAGTATCTGATCGACGCCCAGGGGCAGGTTCGCCACTATCAATTCGGGGAAGGCAATTACGATAAGACCGAACAGGCAATTCAAGCTTTGCTGGCGGAGGCCGGCCACCCGGTGACCGCCGCGCTGACCAAGAGACCGTCGGTGAATTTTTCCGCAAACGAAACTCCGGAGACGTACCTCGGAACGGACCGGCAATCGGGCTTCGCGTCGCCCGAGCCGGTGGCAGCGGGAAAGGTTTCGAATTACACCTTCCCCGGCATCGTCGCGTTGAACAACTTTGCGGTTTCGGGAAGCTGGGATTTTGAACCGCAATACGCCCAGGATTCTGCCGCCGGATCCAAATTGACGGTGCACTTCTTTGCCCAGGACGTCTATCTGGTAATGACCAGCGACCAACCTTCGATCGTCACGATTACCAGCCTCACTCCCAATATGGCCAATACAAGCGAGGACGTCAACGTCCAGGGCGAGATCATGGTGAGCACTTCGAGGCTGTACCATCTGGTGCACTTCAGCAATGCCGTGGATGGAACGATCGCCGTGGAATTTAATTCGCCCGGCGTGCGGGCCTTCTCATTTACCTTTGGAGGGTAGTTAATAATATATTCGGAAGTCCAAAACGGAACACGGATGACACGGAATTTTAATAGAGACTAAATTCTATTGATCTATTCGGTGACATCCGTGGTTTTTTCCGTGCAATCTGTGTACCGAATATGCCAATCCATTATCTTGGACTACGAACCTGTTCCCGCGTAAGAATCGACCCCCTTGCTCCAGATAAAATATGCCAGCAGGAAAAATCCAATTCCGATCAAGGGAGAAGCATAGGCAAGCAGGGGTGCGGTGCCGGGCCTGAGGAAGAGCTGCGCGGGATAGAAAGCCACGAACCCGATCGGGATCAAGTAGGTAAAGAGGATTCGGAAAATCCCGGTAAACACCGTGGTAGGGTATGGCGAGAAATCGCGGATTTTTATCGCCAGGTTCAACACGGGCAGCGATCCGCCAAATAGCCAGAACCCGGTGGAACCTGCGATGATCAGAATGGACATCGCCACCAGCGAGGCGCTGAACCAGGCGATACCCATCAGAAGAATCCGCGCCAGATTCCATTCCATCCGAAGCCGGGAGGATGCGTAGATGAGCGTCGCCACGCCGAGCGCCAGCTGGCTGAACCCCTTGACGTCGACCCGCTCCGACATGTAATAGAAAAGGATGTTGATGGGTTTCAGATAATATTTTATAAACGCGCCGGAGATGATGTCGTACCGCAGGAACCAGATATTATCGACGAAGAATTGCACCGGCGTGATGGAGAGCAAAAAAAAGGCGTAGATGAAAAGGATTTCGTCGAAGCTCCATCCGGCCAAATTTGGGATGGTGTTGAACAGGATCCGGAACACGAAGATGGTGGTGACGCAGGAGAAGGCCATTCCGATCGAGCAGATGATGAAATCGTCCCGGTATTGCATCCGGGCCTTCACGTATTGGACCGCGCAACGGAAGTAGATCTTCAGGTAATAACGGAGCGTTCGCATCTACCCTCCGCTCACCGTCAGGACCCTGAACGCCCGTCGGTAGAACCAGCGGCAGAACGCAAACAGCAATACAACCCAGAACACCTGCACCCCCAAAGCCCGCGCATAATCGAGCACGCTCAAATTCGGGGAAGTGACCATCGACAGCGGGATGTTATAGATCGCCTGAAAGGGAAGCAGCCGTAGGATGTTCTGCACCGACTGTGGGAAAAACGGCAGGGGGATGAGCGCCCCCGAAAGGAGCGACGTGATCGCCGTCTTGGTCGTGCTGATTCCCCAAATCGATTCGGTGTAGAACGATGTGAGCCCGAGGGAAAAATCAATCGCGAAACTAATGAGAAACGATAACATGATCCCGATCGGAAAGAACAGCAACCCGATCCCGAGCTTCATATCCGCACGGAAGCCCAGGAACAAGACGAGTAGCGAAGGGATGGTGATCACAGCGACGTTGAAGATGCCGAATCCGGTCGTGCGGGCCAAGGTGAGAATTTGGAAATCCACCGGCTTGAGCAGGTCCACGATCAGGGAACCGTCGATGATCCGGTTGGAGATAGTCCAATCGGTGCCCGGGGTGAATAAAATAAAAAGCGACCCGGCCAATGCCAGGTAGATAAAGGTCTGGTTGAAGGTCATGCCGTGAATCGTATCCGCGCCGCTATAGATACTCTTCCATAAAAAGAAGATCAGCGTCATGTACAGCAGGTTGCCCGCCAGGGTGAAGAAAAAACTGAACCGGTAGATGAACCAAGCGATCAAGGTTCCCTTGATCGTGCCCAGGTAGGGTTTCATCGCAGCGCCCCGTCGTAGATCTTTTGCACGACACTTACCATGGAAACCTCGACAATGCGAACGTCCTTGACCGGCAGAGTGCCCATCAGGAAGTTGAGCACGTCCAGGAGCGGGACGACCGCCTGGTTGACGGTGACGTCGGTCCAGCCCGGTTCGGTGTTTTCCACAACGATCTCGCTGGCCTTGCCGAATTTATCGGTCAGGCGGGCTTTGAGCAAATCCATCATCCCGTCGCCATATTGGAATATTTGCACCTTCAAGGTGCGGTACACGCCGAACAGCTCGGTCACCCGGTTGATTTCGCCGTCGTAAATGATTTTCCCCTTGTCGATGATCATCAGCCGCCGGCAGAGTGCCTCGACATCGCCGAGATCGTGGGTGGTGAGGATGATCGTGGTTCGGTGGGTGTCGTTCAACTCGCGGATGACGGTGCGGATTTTGCTCTTGACGGATATATCCAACCCGATGGTTGGTTCGTCGAGGAGGATCACCTTGGGGTTGTGCAGGAAGGCCGCCGCCAGATCGCACAGCATGCGCTGGCCCAGGGAAAGCTTGCGCACCGGCGTGGAATACAGGGATCGCAAATCCACCAGTTCCTGAAACAAACCCAACTGGCTGTTATAGGTATTCTCGTCAATGCTGTAGATATCCCGCAGAATTTTGAATGATTCAACCACCGGCAAGTCCCACCACAGCTGCGTCCGCTGGCCGAAGATCACGCCCATGTTGCGGACGTTCTTCTGGCGGTTCTCGTACGGCACGATGCTGTCCACGATCAGCCGGCCGGAGGTGGGCTGTAAAATACCGGTCAGCATCTTGATCGTCGTGGATTTTCCCGCCCCGTTCGGGCCGATATAGCCGACGATCTCGCCCGGTTCGATCGCGAACGATATATCGTCCACCGCCTTCACTACCCGGAAATCGGTGGAAAACAAATCTTTCATCGCGCCAACCAAGCCTTCGCGATGGTTCAGAACCTTGAAATGTTTGGATAGACCTCGCGCTTCGATCAGGCTCATTGCAACCCCTTTGTCTATTGGGTATTTGCTATATGTTAGTCATTCCGCTGCCAAGTCGGCAATTGTAGCACTGGATGGGATTCGAGGTTTTATTTTTATTAGCGCGGGATTTCTCAATTAGCTTCCAAATATCAATTTGCCTACTGGCGATGTTAATAAAATTATTAGTGCCGGTGAAAGTAGAATCATTAATACTAGAATGAAATCTATGATAATAAAGAGTAGAATGTCCAAAGATGGTTGTTGTAATAATTCATTCGAATGTATATTGCATTTGATAACAAATAATGAAATGATAATTAATAATGTTAGCTTGAAATAAATCGAAATATTATTAACAGAACTGCAAAGAAGGGATTATGGCGCATATCCAAGTAAACTTGGGATATCTCAAAGCCAAGAATTTCGAATCGGCTGCCATTATCTTTACTAAGGTGAAAGTGATGCAACATTTTTTGAAATTTCAGGTTACAATCAAAATAATCAGGTTTTAATTAAATTTCCCGTCCATGGAGCCTTCATGCCAATCATCCTGCAAGCGATCATCCTGGGGATCGTGCAAGGGTTGACCGAGTACATCCCCATCTCCAGCTCGGCTCATCTGATCATCGTTCCTTGGCTTTTCGGATGGAATGATCCGGCACTCACCAGCCTAGCCTTCGACGTCGCCCTGCACATGGGCACGCTCCTGTCCGTGCTATGGTTCTTCGCCTCGGATTGGGCGCGCCTCATCCGCGCCTTTCTGGCCAGCCTGGTGGAACGCAAAATCGACGGCGATGTGGACCGGCGACTCGCCTGGTTCCTGATCATCGGCTGCATCCCGGGCGGCATCGCGGGAGTCCTGGCAGAGAGCAAAATCGACCGGCTGTTCCATCAGGCGAACGTCCCCATCTCGTCAACCGCGATATTTATCCTGGCGGCGATTATCGTCCTGCTCGCGCTCGCGCTCCTGGCCGCCGAACGGTTTGCAAGCCACGTCCGCGAAGTGAATTCGCTTTCATTGAAAGACACGCTCATCATCGGGTTCGCCCAGGCGCTGGCCGTCTTCCCCGGCGTTTCGCGGTCCGGGAGCACGATCACGGCCGGGCTGGCGGTCGGCCTCAAGCGCGAGTCGGCGGCGCGTTTTTCGTTTTTGCTCGGCGCCCCGATCATCGCCGGTGCCGGCCTGAAAAGCGCGTGGGATCTCTTCCAGCAATCTCAAGCCGGCGCGGGTCTGCCGCAAACCGATTGGATTCTCTTTGCCGCGGGTTTCCTCGCCGCCGCGCTCAGCGGATACCTTTGCATCCGCTGGCTGCTGGGTTATCTGCAAAAGAATTCCACCAACGTGTTTGTCTACTATCGCTGGGCGCTTGCCGTTCTGATCGTCGCCGTCGCGTTGATTCGTGGCTAATGAATAATCGCCTTACTTGCGGGGTTGAGGCCCCGCAATCTGCACACAAAGCCCAGCTATGCCGGGCTTTGGAATCCAACCGGGGCGAACGCATTTTTCTAGGATGAATTCAGACGATAATTCGTCTTTCCGATGGATGGATCGCCAACGCGCGATAAGGACCAGCTATTCGTGAAACGATTGTAAATTTATTGAAAGCCTGCTCTCCAAAAGTCCATTATTATTCCTTCCCGTAAAATTTCCTTTTACGTCAACAGGATATTTAGAAAAGCGAGATATAATTCATCCAATCTGATAGACGGACGATGTGATAAAGCCCAAAGGGAGATTGGTCAATGAATAAGCTCATCCGGGTTTCCGTGATCCTCTTTGCCATGCTGCTATTCATTGCATGTAATTTCTCCCTGAACACCAACGCCACACAAAAGGCGCCGACGGCTTCACCCACCGTATTCATGACCGTCGCCGCAACCGAGACCGAGACCAGCGCGACGGCTACCGTGGCCTTTACGGGCTCACCTCCCGGAAACCCGCCCACAACGACGGCGTCCTGGTTGACGGATGCCAAAACACCCGCCAACGCGAAGAACGCTTACGCCATTGCCGGCGATGATTTTGCCCATAACCAGTTTGAGCGGCCATTCAATAATGATCTGGTCTACCGGCCCGACCTCGATATTCAATCCGCTACTCTGACGCTCGACACTCAATGGCTCTACGTCACGATCGTCCTGGATGGAACCGACACCGGGAAGGACACCCTGGATGCTTGCTATGGCGTTGAACTGGACGTCAATCTGGATGGACGGGGCGAGTTCGTCGTCTGGTCCCGGCCGCCGTTCACCACAACCTGGTCGCGTGAAAATATCACCATCTACGGTTCTTCCAAAGGGACGGTCGGTGGAACACATCCGCTGCTCTCGGACGCCCCTTGGAAAGGCGACACCTATGACCAGATTCTCTTTGATGGACAAAAACCTTCGGATGTGAATGCGGCCTGGGTGCGCGTTTCGCCTGCGGATCCGAAAAGCTTGCAGATCGCCTTCAGCCCGGAAATCATCCAGAAGCCGATTAGATTTCTCTGGAATGCGTGGTCCGACGACGGGATTAAGGATCCCTCGCAGTTTGATTACAACGACATTTATACCAAGAAGGACGCCGGATCGCCTTATAAATGGGATCCGGATTATCCCCCCAAATCCATTTGGGCGGTGGACAATACCTGCCGCGCGCCATATGGATTCAATCCTGTCGGCAACGTTCCGGGAGCATGCCAGACACAGCCAACACCCGCTCCGCAATTGCCTGGACCGACTGCCACGAAAACTCTGATCCCACCACCCTCATGAGGTCGAGGAGGAACTTCGTTTTATTCGTAATCCATTGACGAAAAGTGAAGAATTGATTCCGCTGATTTTCCTGGGAAAATCCGGATTAACCTTTCTCCGGATCTTCCAGGCACAGCAGACGCCATGCACGTCCGTCCCTGGCCATTAATTCCTCGGCAGCTTGCGGTCCCCAACTGCCCCGCGGGTAAGAAAGCAGCGGCGGCGAGTTCCTACGCTTCCATCCCCCGATAACCGGGTCGACCAACCGCCAGCAGACGTCGATGCTGTCGCTGCGCGTGAAAAGAGTCGCGTCCCCTTTCAACGCGTCCAGCAGCAGCCGTTCGTAGGCGTCCGGCAAGTCGCCGCCGAAGGAGGTGCGGTAGTGAAAGTTCATATCCACCGCACGGATTTCGCGGCTCGAATCCGGCACCTTGGCGGCGACGCATAAATGAATGCCCTCGTCGGGCTGGATACAAATCGAAAGGATGTTGGGAGAACATTCCTTGCAACCCTCCAAATCGAACACATGGAACGGCGGCTGCCGGAACTCGACGATCACCTCGGACCGTTTTTCGGCCAGGGCTTTGCCGGATCGGAGATAGAACGGCACGCCCCGCCAGCGCGGGTTGTCGATCTGCAGCTTCAGGGCGGCGAATGTTGGAGTCTGCGAATCGGGCGCCACGCCCTCCGTTCCGCAAAAGCCTTCATACTGGCCGCGCACAGTATCCTCCAGGCGGATCGGACGGATGCGGTTGTATACCCGGAACTTCTCGTCGCGGATCGCATCCGCCGCAAATGAAGCAGGCGGCTCCATCGCCGTCAAGGCGAGGAGTTGGAGGAGATGATTCTGGAACATATCGCGGACGATCCCGGCTTTGTCGTAATAGGCGGCGCGGTGGCCGACGTCGACGCTTTCGGCGACGCTGATCTGCACATGGTCCACGAAGCGGCGGTTCCAAACCGGCTCGAAAATCGCGTTGGCAAACCGAAAGAAGAGGATATTCTGGGCGGTTTCTTTCCCCAGGTAGTGATCCATGCGGTAGATCTGGCTTTCATCGAAGAATGTGTGGATCTCGCGGTTGATTGCCCGTGCTGAACTCCGGTCGCTTCCGAAGGGCTTTTCGACCACCAGCCGGCGCCAGCCTTCTTTCTGAGCGGCCATCCCCGCGCGTCCCAGGGAATCCACGATCGGAATAAAAAACTCCGGCGCCGTCGCCAGGTAATATAGGCGGTCGGCCGGACCGTTCTCCAATTTTCTCAGGAAGCCGTCCAGGTCCAAAATCGATTTGGCCGAATCAAACTGGCCCTGGAAATAATGCATCCGCTCCGAAAATTTTTCCCACACACCCGGATCAAACACTTCCGCCAGAACCGGCGCCGCTTCTTCGCGAAGCTTGTTGCGGAATTCCTCGTCGGACCAGGAACGGCGCGCAAACCCCACAACGTACGGGCATTCCGGTAGGCGGCCTTTTTTAAAATTTCCATACAAGGCCGGGATCAATTTGCGCCAAGTCAGATCACCCGTGGCGCCAAAGATGACCAAGGTTGCAGGCAGACATTTTTCGGGTGTTAGATTATCCATCGAGCCATCCTTTTAATGTTTCTTCATTCGGAAAACCGGTACACGGAGTACACGGAATATTCGGATTACATGGATGGGAAAATTTTATTCATTGCTTTTTCCGTTGCGGATTAATAGCAAATTCCAAAACATCCGCGCACTTGGAAAAAATAGAAATCGCTGAAAAAGTTCGCCCGTCGGGGGGATAATTCCCCCGACTATTAACAGCTCCGGATAAATCCGGCTTTAAAGCCCAGTTTTAGCTGGGCGCTGTTGGAAGTTCGGGGCTTCAGCCCCGGACGAAAGGAGTTTTTCAGTGATCTTAAATAATAATTCCAAGATTCTTTCTCCGGGAACCTCCTTCAATCGATCTTACGCACACTTAACAACCTTCTTCCTCCCGATCCGTCCCGATCCGCCTCCGGAATATCCAATAGGACCAGGCTTGATAGAGCACCACGACCGGAACAAAGATGAGTGCCACGATCGTCATGACATTCATCGTGTAGTCCGAGGACGCGGCGGTGTAGATCGTCAGGCTGAAAGAGGGCTGCAAGCTGGAAACCATGACCCGCGGATAAAGCGCGATGAAGAACGCGGCTGCGAAGAAAACAACCGTAACCCCACCGAAGAAAAACGCCCATCCGTCCCGTTTTCGCCGCAAAAAATACCCGATGAGCAGCATGCCAAGGATCAACACGAGCGGGAGGATGATCGATCCGGACCCGAGCCGGCGGACGACGTCGGTTTGCAGGAACGTAAACGACAGGAAACCCAGCACGAGTATCAGCGCGGCAAACCATAACCGGCGCGCTCCGGCCCGGGCGCGCTGCCCGAGCTCACCATCCAGTTTCAATCCGAGGAAATTCCCGCCGTGAAGGAGAAAAAGGCAAACGGCGGCGGCTCCGCAAATCAGGCTGTAAAGATTGAACGGTGCAAGCCAATCCCCCGAATAGATCCCGCTCGCATCGATCGGCGTCCCGCGCAGGAGATTGCCAAACACGGCACCGAGCGTCCCGGCCGCGAGTAAGCTGCCGATCGCGATCGCCCCATCCCACACGCCGCGCCACGCCGCGCCGGGGAGCCGGCTGCGAAATTCGATTGCGGCGCCGCGCGCGATCATAGCCAGGAGAAGGAGCAGCAGCAGCGGATAAAAACCGCTGAACATGGCACCGTACCACCGCGGGAAGGCGGCAAAGGTCGCGCCGCCTGCGGTGATCAGCCAGACTTCGTTGGCGTCCCAGTGCGGGCCGATCGTACTCAGGATGGCCCTGCGCTGGCGATCGTTTTTCCCCAGGATCGGCATCAGCATGCCGACCCCGAAGTCGAATCCTTCCAGCAGGAAAAATCCGGCATAGAGAACCGCAACCAGAATGAACCAAAGTGAATTTAGGTTCATGCTTTGCCTCCATCGCCCCGCTTCCGGACAGGCTGCGGAAGCGACATGGATGCGGATTCGGATTCATCGGCCGGCAACCCCATCTTTGCGGACCGGGCCAACAGGTAGATATCGACCGCAAGCAATACCGTGTAAAACAATACAAAGAGCAACAGGCTGGCGATCACCATTCCCGGGACGAGGTTCGGGGATACTGCATCCTCGGTTTTAAGCAGGCCGTGCACGATCCACGGCTGGCGGCCATTCTCCGTTAGAATCCAACCGGTCGTGTTGGCAAGATAGGGTAGCAGGATCCCCCAAGGCGTCCATCGCATCCACCGGGGCCACCGGGTGGTGGTTTTGCGATATCCTAGATACAGCGCATACGCCGTCAACGCGACCATTAGAAAGCCAACCCCGACCATGATGCGGAACATCCAGTAATCGAGCGCGACCAGCGGGGAATAATCTCCCGGTCCATACAAGGCCGAATATTGCGCCTGCAACTGATTGATGCCTTCCACTGTTCCCGACGGCTGCAAGTAATACAGAAGACTCAACCCGGCCGGGATATCCAGGCTCCAGAGCACTTTCTTGCCAGTCGAATCGAACACCGCCACAAGGCAAAACGGCGCCGGGTCGGCCGTATTCATCAGGCCCTCCGACGCGGCGGCCGCCATCGGCTGCACCTCGCGCACGTATTTGCTCTGCGCGTCGCCGGCGATAATGACCATCACGGTGGCGAGGATCCCAACGATCGCGGAAAGGCGGAACGAATATCGAAATGCCCCCTCTTCCCCGCCGCGCGCGAGGTGCCACGCGCTGATCCCCAGTACGAAGAACGACGCGGTGACAAACCCCGCCGAAATGGTGTGCCAGAAGAACAGCAGCGCCCTGGGGTTGGTAACGAGCGCGAGGATATCCACCAACTCCGCACGGCCGTTGCGGATGACGTACCCGACCGGATGCTGCATGAACGCGTTGGCGGTGAGTATCCAAAACACCGAGAGCGTGCTGCCGACCGCCACCAGGCCGATCGCCGCGGCATGCATCCCCCGGGAGAGCCGCTTCCATCCGAAAATCCAGATTCCAAGAAATGTGGATTCCAGGAAGAAGGTCAGGAGCGCCTCCATCGCCAGCGGCACGCCGAAGACGTCGCCGATGTAACCCGCA
>Ga0187886_1002740_pt1 | contig 13770 bp, 24 predicted proteins | sample June2016WEW_20_1_FD_133001 | JGI IMG/M metagenome (GOLD analysis project Ga0187886, IMG submission 133001) | Peatland microbial communities from SPRUCE experiment site at the Marcell Experimental Forest, Minnesota, USA - June2016WEW_20_150 | ecosystem: Environmental > Terrestrial > Soil >... | reverse complement strand
TTTACTATGAAAGACTTATGGCAAGGATTTACGAGCTTGCGCCAGAAATGATATGTGGCAATTTCTTGATGCCATTCCGAGGGACAAAAATCTGGGACAAGTATTACGCATTTGTCAGTAGAGATGACTACAGGAATTATGATTCCAAAACTCCTTTGATGATTCGGAATGAGGTAGTTAAGGAAAAAATGAAATTTTTCATGTTTTGGTATCAGTGGTTATATTATACCAGTGAGTTTTACAATACAGAGGTGCGTAAATTTGATGTTGGGGACACTCTTCATCTGAAATTAGAGGATTTATACAAAGAATTCCGCCCAAAATATGAAAGAATGTGGAACATAAGGCCTTAAGAAGTGGAACATAAGGCCTTAAGAAGTGGAACATAAGGTCTTAAGAAGTGGAACATAAGGCCTTAAGAAGTGAAACATAATGCCGTAAGAAACTAAAAAGAAGTGGAAAAATGGAAAGAAAAATAGTAGTGGTGAATGGAAGTTATCGCGAGAGTCAGAATACTCATAAGGCTCTGAGATCAGAGGCAAAACGCTTAAAAGAAGAGTATGATATCGAGAAAGTTGTGTATTTCTTCCTGGATGACTATATGATGGCCTGCCACCATTGTACCACGTGTCAACTTGGATGTAGGTTCCAAGATCAGTTCCAGGAGATTGCGAATGAGTTAAAGGATGCAGAAAGGATACTTCTCGGTTCTCCTGTATATCTTGATATGCCGTCAGCAAAGATGGTAGCATTTCTGACAAGGCTTTGCTCCTATTCTGAGTCTACAAATAGGGAATTTTTCCGAGGTAAAAAAGCCCATTTTGTTTCAACGGCTTATTGCAGCGGCACGAAAGCCGTGATCCATGCTCTTATGGGTGCCTGTGAAATGTTGGGATTCACAATGGAAGGAAGGTGTTCCAGGGAATATGTATTGTTATGGAATGACAAGAAAATTCGTGGCGGTATGCGAAGGGAGGATGTGTGCTTCCTTAATGAAGGAGATAACGAAGAAAAATGAGTAAGAAAAGGTGAGAGGAATGAGTAAGAAGAAGTTGGGTTTGTTCCTTGGAAGGTTCCAACCGTTTCACCAGGGACATCTGTTCCTAATAGATTATATTTTCAAAGAAAATGATGAAGTGGTGATTTGTATTGGGTCAGCTCAAAAAGCGGAGCCGTTGACAATTTCAGAAAGACATGAGAGATTAGAGAAACAACTCGACATTCTAGGTTTTGAGAGAGAAAAATATAGGATAGTAGATCTAGTAGACCCAAACGTAATGGGAATATGGCCAAAGTACGTGAAAGATCTCTGTGGAATAACCGACGAAACTGATAACACTTTCTATCGCGGAGATGATATTCCAGATAATTACAGAAAAGATCTGGAAGGACTAGGGTTTAAAGTAGAGATCATCAAACGTATTGCATTCTACCATTGTGCACCTAACGGTATTTATTATGTTGTATCTTCTGCAACAGAAATAAGATCTCTAAATGAAAAGTTTGGGGACTGCTCCAAGAATAAGTCAAAAATTAAGAGAATAGAATAATGATATGGGAGGATGTAAATATGAAAGTTTTCGTAGTTGATTGGCGACAACCTAGAGAAAGTACAACGACAGAAATATGGAAAAATCCTAGAGAAAGTATAATGACAGAAATATGGGAAAATAGTTTCAAATTTAATCCTATTAATATTACCACAAAGGATGGGTGCAGTTGTGAAATGGATGCCAGAATAATAATGGAAATAGATGACGATTCTCCAATTGTTAAGAATTCTGGTTCTTTTTCTTATTTCGTGGACAATACGTTGAGTGTTTTAGTTAGGAATTTTTTTACATATAAAGAAATATCAGATATAGTCTTGGATCGTTTAAAGACAGAAGGACAGTTTATATATTTGGCACAAAAGAAACTTGTGGAATATGGCGTGAAAATAACTATGTTCACGATAGTATATACGGCGTTGATTTCATCTTTTGGTGCTAAAAATGAAGAGCCGAAGATGGTAACAAAAGAAACCTATCGTATTAAAGATGCAGACAAGGGAAGTAATAATCTTCTTATATTTTTTGGTACAATATTATTACTTACTGTTTCTTTGGGTATATCGGTTTTGGTATATAAAGAGTCAGTAAATGTTGACTATAGGTTCTCTATCATAGCTGGAATTATTGTACCAATTCTATTTGTCATTATAACATATCAGCATTTTGAAATTAAGAAGCTAATGAGAATGTTAGCAAAAGAAGATCTGATACATACAAAATAATGAAGAAATAAAAAGGAGCAAATATGGTAAAAATTCCGGAAAATCCTTATAGAAAGGAATTAGCAACTGCATATATAACAGAATATATGGGGAAACCAGGTGATGAAGATATAAAGAAGGCAGTAAATGGAGATAATGACGACATATCTTTGGATTATTACATAGGTGCAGAGAAAATGATTAACAATGCAATAATGGTTTTTAGAGAAATGGATCAAAAACAGCTTCATGGTGCTGTTAGAATGTTTTCTATGATGCTTTTCTACATAAGTTATGAAATAGAGACAAGGTCTACGTTCCAAAACGAATAATGAAAAAGGTAAATAGATAGAAATTGGGAATGATGACAATGTGTTCGACAGATGAAAATGTAGAAAAAGATTCTCGCCATTTTGAAGGTAGTGCTCCTGAGCTGGCACTTATCGATGGTAGATATAAGGTAGAATGGGTAAATTTAGGAGAGGGACGAGATGGAGATTACAATTCTGACGATCCAGATGATGTGGAACTTCTGAGATTTGACATATCTTTTGATGGAGAGTTGGTGCAAGACGGTTCTTATTGTACTCTTCTTCCTGTTGATACACCTGAGAATATCCTAAAAAAAGGATTGGAAAGAATCATGGATTCGATCAACGAAGAATGTAGAAGTGATGGCAGTTGTTCTAGGAAAGTTTTTGAAGAGTTGTCTTGGATTGAACCAAAATGGTTCCAAGAATTAGAACGTACAGGAGAAAAAAAGAATATGTAGGTGTATAATCATGGTAAAGGAATATCATAACGACTTTTTGCATTTTGTAGTCGATTATAAGACAGGAAATGATGAAGTAGATAAAGGCGTCGAAAGTGCAATAAAGGGATATGTATATTTGGTTATTTATGCGCTTGAAGCTGGGAGGATGAGTGAGCTAATTGCTAAGTCTAGAGGTATTGCAGTAGAATTCTCTGAGGTTTCTAACAAAAATCAATGACGATTAACAGGAGATAGGGACAGATATAATTGAGAGGTTTTCTTCATGAAGGCAAGCGAGTTAGTAGAAAAGCTGAAAAAACTGATCGAAATAAATCCAGATGCAAATGTATATTTCTATGCTGATGATGACACGTTGGAATTTGTTGGAAATAGATATTTGAAAGGTAATCGTTTGTCAGATGTTGGACTAGTATTAAGTCGATCGTTAGAAAACGGTGAGGGATTGATATGTATAGATATGGAGAACACGAGTGTGGGTACAGATAAGGAGGATAAGGAGAATAAGAAAAGTAAGTGTGAGCACGAGGCAGTACTGGAAATCTATAAAGACAGTACGCACAAAGAGATTTCACATTATAGATGCCTCCAATGTGGAGACAAGAAAAATAAACCTTTCGGAAAGAATATAGTAAAGTCGAGTATGGAGGCTAGGCAATTGTCACTTTCGTAGTGAAGATAATAAAGTCATGACAGATCAATTGAAACCCCAAAAATACTATATGAACCAAATATTAAGTGAAATCCTAACATATTATCTGAGCCATGCATCTAGCGAAACCCAAAAAAAATTTGCGAACAGTGTGCAATATAAAACTCAAATATGAAATGTGAACATAGTATGATTTGAAATCAGGTTTGTAAACGTAAACCTTGCATGACTTGAAACCAAGAATCCTCATGTTGTACGAACCGAGATCTGAATGAAATCCAAAATATATGTATGAACCAATCGTGCTGAGAAACCAAATGGTATGCTGTGAACCTCTAAGATAGAGAAACTCAAGTATACAGTGAATCATATACAACTTGGAACAAGAAAGAAAATTGTGAACCACAGATAGATTGAAATCCAAGAACGAAATGTGAACCATAGGAAATATGAAGCTAAGAAGACGTTTGTGAACCATAAGAAATATAAAGCCCAGAGGACGTTTGCGAACTAAAATGATACGAGATCCAAAGAAAATTTGGTGAACCAATGTCATAGCGAAACCAGGAGGTTGCGTACGAACCAAACACGTCACGAAACCAAAAGAGGCAGCACGAACCATATTCTTCATGAAGCCAATGGAAATATTGTAAATCGCTCAAATAATGAAGACCTATGACGTATTGAGAATCACACCGGTAATGAAACCCAAAAAGCTTTTGTGAACCAAAGCTCAAATGGAACCCAATAAAAGATTGTAAGCCGCCCATCGCTTGAAATCCAAAATATATGTGCGAACCTGTCAGTAATTGAAACCCAAAAAGCTTTTGTAAACCAACACGTGTGCGAAACCCAAAGGAAATTTTGTGAACCAACATCATGGAGAAACAAGAGGTTACTTGTAAACCGAATGTATCATGAATCCAAGAAATAGAATATGGACATATATCCTGAGTATTGTACAAACAATGGTTTAAAACAAGAAAAAGAACGTTAGTTATGAGCTTCTCGAAATTCAAGAATAGCTTATGAACCAATCTCTTTATGGAGCCCAAATGAAAATTTTGAAACAATCTCTTTATGGAGCCCAAATGAAAATTTTGAAGATATTGTAGTTGTGATCATCGAAAGATGAGAACAACTGCATATGAAACCAAAATGGAAATTGTGAGACGACCTTGTAATGGAGTCTAAAAATAAGTTGCGAACCATTGACTAGATACAAAACCCAGAAGAATTTTGTGAACCATACGAATTTTGAAATCCAGTATATGAACACGAACCATTTCTCATATGAAGCCCAGATAAATAATGTGAGTCATTATTTATATGAAACCCGTAAATAACTTATGATCTGCCTTCCATTTGAATCCCATGGCTCAGATGTGAACCTACTGTTGAATGAAGACTAGTATTATCTTGTGAAACACGGTCCCAAAAGAAAGGAGCAAAATTTGAACCGTAATTTGGATGAAAACCAGTATTATCTTGTGAAACACGGCCCAAACAGAAAGGAGCAAAATTTGAACCGTAATTTGGATGAAATCCTGGGGAATCTTTTAAACTGCACATTATATGAGAGTCTTTGATATGTTTGAAGCAGAAGATTAAAATACGAACTGTTCTATAAATGAAACCCAGAAGTATATTGTGAACCAAATAGATCATGAAATCCAGACAAATTTTATAAAGCTATCATATGGTGAAAACCAATAACATCTTGCGAACCATAACAAGTATGAAGCCCATATAATCATTGTGAACCATATATTTATATGAAATCAAAAATGGACTTGTGAACCGAATTTAGTATGAAATCCATAAAAGAGTTGTGAACCAACACATTTATGAAACCCAAACCTGAAATGAGAACCAATATTTTAATGAGACCATGTATGAATTGTGAACCGGTAGTTTAATGAAATCCAAAATGGACTTGTGAATCGGAATCTTGGCGAAACCAAAAATTGAGATGCGAACCGTTATTAAAATGAAAACCAGAATAGGAATGTTAGCCAATTATTTCTTGAAATCCGGATATGAAATATGAACCGTTCAAAAGTTGAAACCCATATGTAAAATGTTAGCAATTTTTTGCTTGAAATCTGGATATGAAATACGAACCGAAATTTTTGTGAAACCCAAAGAAATACTGAGAACCAACTGTTACATGAAAACCATAAAGAAATTGTGAACCTCTCTATATATGAAATCCAATAGAGCTATGTGAACCACTCCGCGAATGAAATCCTAGGAAATCTTTTGAACCGTATATTACACGAAACTCACAAATGAAACCAATAGTAGAATTGTGAGTCATTAATAGCTTGAAGCCCAAATTAGAAATGTGAACATGTATACATGCGAATTCCAAATAGAAAGTGTGAGTTGCTAATACTTTGAAACCCAAATTGGAAATACGAACCAATCAAAGACTGAAACTCATAGAGGAATTGTGAACCGTTCTGTACATGAAACACATAGAGGAATTGTGAACCGGCGGTTTGATGAAATCCAGAGGTATCTTGCGAACCAATCAAAGACTGAAACCCAAATATATTATACGAATCCAAATATTAAGTGAAGCCCAACTATATTATACGAATCAAGTATGTTATGAAACCCAAAAAAAGATTTGTGAACCAAGTGTTCTATGAAGTCAATGAAGATATTATAAACCGCTCCACAAATGAAACCCTAGGAAATCTTTTAAACCGGATGTTCCATAAAACCCAAATAAAAATTGTGAACCTCGCTATATATGAAATCCAATAGAGTTATGTGAATAATTCATGATTATTGTGAGCCGTTTTTTAGATGAAACCCAAATATAATTTACGAACCATATTTATCATGAAACCCATATATAGATTGTGAACCTTCATTGTGATGAAATCCAAAGAAGCTTTGTGATGAAGTTCAAATTGTGAATGCGAACCAATTACCTTCTGAAACCCAACAATAGCTTATGAACCAACGCTTAATTGAAGCCCAACAATAGCTTATGAACCGGTCATTTAACGAAACCCAATGAAGAAATGCGAATCGGCAAATATATGAAATCCAGAGATTTCTTATGAACCAACATCTACACGAAACCCAATGAAATGTTGTGAACCAACTGTTCTATGAAACCAGACTAAATGTTGTAAACCGTTCATAATACGAAACCTAGATGTATCTTGCGAACCGTATATTGACATGAAACCCAATAATAACTTGCGAATTGATCAAATGTTGAATCCAGATAGGAAATATGATACAAATATCATATCTACAAGAATGGATATGTAAATATTGCGTATATTAACACATAGGCGCAATCTTTAATTGATATCGTAATGACTAAGACGAATGTCGACAAGAAATATATGAAGAAGATACGGTTTAAATGAATAAAATATCAAGGGAGACATGATAAGAAATGGAATTATATGAAATGTTAAAAGGAAAAATAATATATATGAAGATGAATGAGGAATTATTTGGGATACTAGAGGATACGCTTAAACGTGTTAAAAAAGAAAGTTCAATAAAAATTGGTGATATAGTTGCTATGGATGAGCATGGGTGTAGACTATCAAGTGAAGATGAAGTCGCCAAGATTCCTGAAGAAAAAATAATATCTCGTACTGTCGATGAAACTGAAGGATTTCAAGAATTAGTAGTAATGAAATAAATATTGTTCAGGCAGAATGTCGAATGTACGAGGAGTATCTGTGAGAGAAAAGGAGACATGTAATTTTCGGAGATAATGAAACCATGAAAAGAATAAAAAATGTTTCTATTGAAACTGTGTTAGTATTTTTATCAATAGGAATTGCACTGATTGGATTTACTATTACCATTATAGGTGCATTCTTGAATGGATTGGCAATGTTTAATGGTAAAACGGACTTGTCCAAAGGGTTTGGTATGATATTGATAGGAAATTCAGTAGCTTTGTTAGGTGCTATCATGATAATCATAGTATTTATTGTCTCTATTTTCAAACACTATTGTGTTGATATTGAAAATATTGACAAAAACGAATAAGACAAATGTGTTCATAAGAAATAAGACAAATGTGTTCATAAGAAATAAGGCGAATGAAGTAAGGATAAGTAGAAAAACGGAGATAGATTGATCTCATACACATTGGGTGAAGGATACGATATGAAAACGAAAGACGAAGTAAAAATAACAGACGAGAATAAAGAACCAAAAGGATTTATGGTGGATTTCGAACATAGAACCGATGGAGTGTTGATAAGTGGGCATTTCCCAGATAAACATTCCGGGAAATCTCTAATAGAGACAGAAGAAAAAGCATGGGAATTGGCCAGGAAGTTTGCAGAGATCCTTCCTCAAAACTACGTGAACATCTATGTCATAAAAGAAGATTTCTGTCCGGTGGAAGGTTATGAAGAAAAGATATTACGGAAATATCTATAGAAATTAAGGTCATGGTGTGGCAATACTGGATGCTATATACTCGTGCCCAAATAGAGAACATGGATAGAACAGAAGAGAGATAAACCATGCGCAAAGATTGGTGATAGTCGTTAATGAGATGGGCGCAGAAGAAACTATTTATATGCACGAGACAAACAGTATAAAATTCTGGCATGGATAAAAATGGAAAACGTAAGTAATATAAATAAAATTTGAAATGGAGAATAGAATGACAAAATATCTGGTAATTGTACATTTTTTTGTAGACCTTTTTGGAAGCAGAGATTTCGCAGGATCTTTAGAGTATGTAATTGACTGTGTTAGTGATACGGATCTGCTCGATAAATTGGACAAATTGAAAGCGCAAGCGATAAAAGATTACTGTGGCGAAGATGTGGATAGAAAGCAAGCTCACCATGTAGGAATTCATCAAGTATCGGAGTTGATTAATCGTTGTTAAAACTGCTATTCAGGATGATAATGAAAGTATCACATGGTGCAGAAATTTTTCAAGGAGAAATAAAATGAACTATAAATTAGTGTCAGGTATGCTGATGGTAACAATCTTCCTGGTATCTTCTGGATGTGTCGGGAATGTCAAAAAGCCTGTCACTAATCAGACATATAAAGTAAATGTAACTCGAGCAGACGGTTCTTCGTTTTTGGTTTATTATTTTCTATTTTTGAATACCAATGGTGGCTATGGTTATGCTATGCAGTCTTCAAGATCGGCAACTGGTTATGTTGCTATGACTGATGAGGAAGTCTCTGCCATGCAAAAGTCAGGTGGTCAGATTACAGAAGAAGAATATAATAGTTTTATTGCTCCTGCCGAAGATATTGTAGTCCCTTCCGATGAAATAGATGAGGCTAATGCAGGCTTTCCATCTGAAAGCTCGTCATCTAGTTCTGATTCGAGTTCTTCTAGCGATGGTGGGGGAGATGGAGGAGATTAAAATTGGGGAGAATAATAAATGTGTAGAACAGAAGAGAAATGAATAAATCGCGTATATATTAGGCGGAGAAAAATGATAAAGAAGAAAGATAAAGAGCAAGAAACCTGTAAGTGTGGGCGTCCTAGATATGTACACGGCGGTAAAAATGTAGACGATCGTTGTTATGAACCAGGATGTAAATGTAAATGCTTCGAACAGCAATATATCGTCGTGATAATTGACTCTGTTATAACCTGCGAAGAAGCAGACAACTATGAGCACGCAAAAGCTCTCTTTAAAGAAGTTGTAGACGCGAAGCGTGACCTAAATGTCTATCTGGCTAAGGTCGTAAAATTTGAGGCAACCCCATTGGAAGAGACGTAGTTTGATCACATAAGTTATGTTCTTATATGCAAAAATGTAGAAAACCTAATGACTATGAGAATGAAATCTCGGTCTCTGATTTTATTGGAGAAAACGGAGTTCATCGAAAAAGATGAAAAAGATATGGACAATGACTTGATGATTTTGATATCAGGAGAAATTATATAAATATGTCTGAGAAAGAGAAAACACAGAAAAAATTTTCAGAAAACAAGGTTTCGCAAATGAAGATAGACGGCATCCCTATATGGAAACATTTGAAAGATGGCGCTACAAAAAAGGAAACATGTCTGACAAATAAGGATGCTGGTAGATTTGCTGAATTGATAGGTGGCAGAATTTTGTGGAATTTTAATAAGAGCAAAATTCTGAATGAAATGTTTCCTGATATTGATATAGTTTCGGCACATAGAATGACAGGGTTGGGTGTGGGAGATTATATATATCAGATTTCTTACAAAAAAGGCGATAGATATGGACAAAAAATTGCTATATTTGAGGTTAAACACGGAAACATATTGATAGGACGTTTTCAGTTTGAAAAATATTGCAGGATAATAACAGACCCAAAAAACTATTTTCCAAAAGCAGAGGACGTCACTGTAATATTCATGATGTTTGAACAAATAGATATCATCAATATGAAGGCGTCCTATTCGATATACGAGTTGGATAATGAACTTGCGCGTAAATTTTTGGAAAGGTTGGAATCTGACAATTTTAACATGTGTTTTTTTGATATAAATGGCGTATTTGTAGAAACAAATCCTAATGGAAGTTTCTCTATTAGAGTTTCTGTCCAAGATAATAACGAGGGTATTGAAATAAGAGATAATTGTGTGATGGACAATCTTTTAGAAAATTCTGATATCGGTTATTATTCTAGAACATTGGTAAGAGGTTTTCATAAGACTGTCACAAGAGACTGAATGACCTATTAGTAGACCGACATTTGGAAGCAGATAAAGGAATATAATGAATAATGAAAATGGAGAAATAAATGTATGACAAATGTACAAGAATGTGTCGTAGATAGTACGGTGGGGAATATAAGCAGAAGAGAGAAAACTGATTTATCAAAGTGTAAGGATGATAGGAACATTGTTAAAGTAGGCGACAAAGTATCGATGTTATTTTTTAATAATCCTGATTGGGATATAGGAAAACTTGAAAATATTGGTGGGAAGCTCGGAATTCCTATAGGAAAAGATACTGTTGGCTTTGTAGAAGATGCATACCAAGTAGTTAAGCTCGATAGTTAAGCTCGATAATTAAGCTCGATAGTTAAGTTCGATAGTTAAGTTCGATAGGCGGATAGTTCGACAAGTGAACATGGTCTGGAGAAGTTATGAAATATTATACGGCAAGTAAATCCAGGTCACAAGGAAGAACCTTCTATTCGATAATTTTTAGACATCCTATGAGAAAAGATTCTACTAAAAGGAGCGGCCTTAGAATAAGGAAAGGGCTAGGCACATCTAACCCTGAAGATGCGGATAAACTTGTTGATCAAATGAATGAAATTCTTGGCGACAGTACATTTTGGAATATAGGCGCCAGAAGCACTGCTGAGAAACTTTATGATAGCATAATCGTATCTGCATTCTATGATGTATTGGACAAAAAAGCAGAGAAATTTATAGTAGCATATGAGTCTGGATTAGGAAAAGGATGGGATGTTGTTGATGCTATTGATGCAAAAGATGCATTGAAAAAATTTGAAAAAATAGAGCCTGATATATGTAAGTTATGTCAGTATCCTTATGGAGAAATTCGTGTTGCAAAAGAAGAAAATTAGAAAAAAAGAGAGGAATAAACAATGATTTCAGCACAGACAATAATGTATGGTTTAGGAGCGTTTTTTATTTTGAGCGCAGTTTGTCTTACGGTCATCTTGATAGTTAGAAAGGGCATATGGAATTATCCTCCTGTTGCATCTTTCTATATTATTCTTATACTTTATCTTCTGTTTTCTGGTATAATGGTCATAAAGCATATAGAAATTACAGATACAATGATGATTTTAATATTTGCAGTTATAATTATTTGGGGATACATCACATTCAGCCTTCCGGCCAGGAAAGAAGAAATGACTAAAAATCCTACATCTACATCTGGTATTTTTGAAAACGAAAGGAAGGAGTGACGATTAATGGAAGATAGTTGTGAAAATCACGAGATCATAAAAGTTGGCGACAGAGTCCGCTATTTACCAACTGGGGTTATATTCACTGTAAAGGAGATATATTGCGACGGTTCAGTTGGAAAGTTCAAACTGCCTGCTGGTATACAAAAATATCGTAGACCGGTAGTTATTCCTGAAAATTACGCAGGACATTATCCTGTCAATAATGAATTAGCCAAAATATGCCCAATATGCGGTAAAGAAATACTTCAAGAGGACTTAGAAAATACTAAGGGACTTGCTAATATCCCGAGATTGGATAAAAATCATACAGTAATTGGTGATCATAGATGACAACATTCAAACAATGGTTCAATGGAGAAGGACATCGTCCTTACGAAGAATATTCGGACTTTAAGTGGTCTATACGCGACGGATTGATAATATTTTGTGGATTAGAGTTGCTTGCGTTGTGTGTAGTATTCGTTATATGGATGATAACTGATATTGATATTGAATTTCTGTTAAGCATTGGTACGATAATAGCGTTTCTTTTGGGGTTTATTCGTTTTGCAATACAATGGAAATGGTTCAACCAGATATATTGAACTATTTGTACGAGAAAAATATTGGAAAAGTGCGAAAAAACTGGCGGGGACGAAGGTATAATAATAGTAAAAGGAGCGCAACGTGGAAGAATTTGATGAATTTGACATTAACAACTTTCCAGATTTAGCTGAACATGGAAAGAAAAAACAATGTATGGTATGTGATCAGTTTGATTACGTAGCTAACTTAACTACTGAGGATGGCATAAATTGGTATCATACCAAATGCGAAACAAGAGAGTGTTACATTTTGTAAGAGTAGAACAATGAAATAGGAGAATAAATATGACTGTAGACAAATCAGACGCAATATCTATGAAAGAAGCAAAAGAAAAACTTATGAATCTTGAACTGGAAAATGATGTGGACGACATAATGAAAGAATTTGGCAAATTTCTTTCGCCAAGATTAAACGACGAACTTGTTCCAGCAGGTTTTGTGTTGGGATGCACATTAGCTTTGTATGATCTAAGTGTTGGTATAAATGGATATACAGGCGAACAGATAAGAAATAGACTTGTTGGTTATCCTCCAATAATGTACGCCTTGATTAGAATGAGATTTATGGACATTGCTTATGCAGTATTCCCGGAATCATTTGCTAATGATGTAAGAGATTTTATTGAGAAGACGAAAAATCCTACAAAAGAGCAGATTAAAAAGAATGAATGAGTAGTTTAAGAATCCCATAAAATGGAACTATACAAACAAGAATTAGAAAGAGTTATCCCATTTTTATTTGTTGAATAATTTGCCATGTTAGACTTTTGGAGCACGCGTTTGTAGAAGCGATACAATGAAACAAAAATTGATCAATTGGGTAGAAAAATATAGACCTCAGACACTTTCCAAAGTGGTTGGTCATCCAACAGCGATTGGAGAACTTAGAACTTGGGCACAGTCGTGGGTAGATGGTATACCTGATAATAGAGCAATAATCATATACGGTAGAGCCGGAAATGGTAAAACTTCAACTGCATATGCGCTTGCAAATGATATGAAATGGGAAATCGTAGAACTTAATGCGAGTGATCAACGTACGGCAAAGATAATAGAAAAAATTGCAGGAGCAGGTTCTCAAATAGGTACATTAAGTGGAATGGGAAGACTCATAATACTGGACGAGGCTGATAATATCCACGGTAATGCAGACAGGGGAGGAGAGAAGGCTATTATAGGATTAATAAAGAAGACTGATTATCCAATTATTCTTATTGCTAACGAATTATACGATATGTCCTATGGTCTTAGACGTTTGTGCAAACTTGTTCAGTTTAAATCTATAAGACAAATCTCGATAATTTCGATATTGAATAATATCGCAAGTGCAGAGGGTTTAAAATGTGAGGTCGGAGTAATTGAAAAATTGGCTGAGAACTCAGACGGAGATTTGAGAGGCGCAATAAACGATTTACAAGCGATTGGTCAGGGTAGACCATTTGTTAAACTTGAGGATATTGTCACAAGCGAAAGGGACGCAAAAGATAAAATATTTGACGTCTTGGGAAAGATATTTAAGGGAAAAAACGCTATGGAAGCTCATAGGGCAACTTTTAACCTTGAAGAAAATCCAGAAGATTTGATTCAGTGGATAGACGAAAATATT
>Ga0187886_1002738_pt1 | contig 13776 bp, 9 predicted proteins | sample June2016WEW_20_1_FD_133001 | JGI IMG/M metagenome (GOLD analysis project Ga0187886, IMG submission 133001) | Peatland microbial communities from SPRUCE experiment site at the Marcell Experimental Forest, Minnesota, USA - June2016WEW_20_150 | ecosystem: Environmental > Terrestrial > Soil >... | reverse complement strand
TTAATAATGTTTTTTGTAAATTTGAGTAGCTGCATTTTTAAAACATCCAGTTATGAAACCGGGAACATTTACTCAAATGTATGTACAGCTTATATTTGCTGTTAATAAAAGAGAGAATGTATTAAATAAGAATATACGTCCACGGATATTTGAATACATTTCTGGAATACTGAATAATATTGGACACAAAACAATAGCCATAAATGGGGTATATGATCATATTCATATTTTGATTGGCATGAATCCCAGCAAATCAATTTCGGATACTGTTCATGATGTAAAGCGTGGTTCTTCCTTATTCATTAATGAGAACAAATTGTTGCCAGGCAGGTTTTCCTGGCAGGAAGGATATGGGGGATTTACTTATAGCAAATCACAGATAGACAAGGTTTACAAATACATTATAAACCAGGAAGTGCATCATTTGAAGAAACCTTTTCAGGATGAATATGCAACACTTCTTAAGGAACATGGGGTTGAATATGATCCTAGATTTTTATTTGAATTTTATGATGTTATACCATAACCTCTACGAGGTATGGTAGAATGTTATGTAATAATTTCTTTTACAAAACCATATGCCCTACGGGCAATGTTCCTTAACCTCTGCGAGGTATATAAATCTGACAGATAGGTATCTATTCTACAAAACCTTATGCCCTATGGGCAAAAAACCGTAACCTCTGCGAGGTATAATAAATTGTCGTGTAATAATTTCTTCTACAAAACCGTATGCCCTGCGGCAATGATTGTTTATTGTAAATCTATCCAGTTTTTCCCTTACCCCGCAGGGGTTAGGGTATTGTAGAATTGATATGATATAAAGAAATTAATTCCCCGTAAGGGATATGGAAAAAGAGGACAAAGTATGCTTCAGCCTGGGGTCAGTTATTCTTTTATTCATCATTATCTATACTTCCTATTCTCAGGAATGCGGCCCTGACCGACGAAGGACACGGAGAGTCGATACCTTTTACAGCTTTCCAGATTACTTCGTTAAACAGTGCATCATTCACTTTGTCTTCCGCTGTAAAGTCAAAAGTCTCGCTCAGTTGCTGCCATTTGTTTTCAGCGGTGTTCCTTTGATTCAGATCGATCAGATTCGACCTCACGCTGAATGCCGGATGATCAGGAACATTATTAAGGCTTCTCCAGAGCGGCATGGATGCAGCATCATACTGCGTCATTGGCGGAAGACCAAGGATAAGCTCAATAGTACGAAGGAGTCCTGTTGTGGTATAAGCTGTGTGATCGACAAATCCTTTTTTCACATAGCCGCCTGCAAGATATGCCGTGCTTCGGTGGGCATCGACATGATCAGGCCCGTTCTGTGCATCGTCTTCAACTATCACAACAAGACTTTTATCCCAGATTGAGCTGTGACTGAGGTAATCAACAAACAATCCCACTGCAAGGTCGTTGTCGGCAACCTGCGCCAGTGGAGAAAGTCTTCCCCTGCTTAATCCCATGGTATGATCGTTTATGAACCTGATGGTATTCAGCTGAGGCACAGCGTTAATAGCCAGAAGGGAATCAAAATCACGCTTCCACTCCCTGAACCTTATGGTATCTTTTACTAATTGATTCCATGGAGTAAAAAATGGGCAATAATGATTATTCAATACCGGAATATTAGGCGTGCCAGCATCGGCAATAAACTCACCATAAGTACGATAGCTGACGCCGTTTCTCTGGCACATATCCCAGAGGAACCCGTTTTTATTATTTGCGATTTCCCTGTTTCCTTCAGCAGAGTAAGATCCGCCCCTTCCGCCATAGTTTGTTGGCCAGGTCTTCTCAAGATAGTCCGTTGCATAGCCTCCCATGGACCAGTTATGACCGTCGGCGCTTACTTCACCATTGACATAAAAATTATCGAGCAGAACAAATTCCCTGGCAATGGCATGCTGATTTGGAGTGATGTTTTCACCAAAAAGACAAAGATTCGGATCACCATTACCCTCCTTGATGTCGCCCAGAACCTGATCATAGGTCCTGTTCTCCTTGATTATATAGAAGATATGTTTAATGGGTGAGGGATCTCCTACTTTCTGAGGAACTGGATTACCGGCCGAACCATCAGAAATAAGCTCTTTATCCTTTACATAAGGAGTATTCTTATAGACAGCCTGCGACCATATTCCAAGCTGAGCATCATTAGTAGATTTTATTATACCAAGAGCGCCTCTGAAGAGGCCGGCTATATACTGAACCTTTATTTTAACTTCCCTTTCGCCTTCCTGATATACCACCTCCTGACCCTTTCTCATTGGGTTGGGACCATATGGATTTGCCATGGAAGTAAGCCCCTTGCCATTGCTTACCAGTATATTGTCTTTTGAAACCCTCACGCAGGTCGGATACCATCCAGCAGGAATGAATCCTTTACCCTTGCTCGATCCCGGCACGGAAACATCAAAAACCGCAAGACAGTTATTATCTGCATTGGCAACATAGAGGATCTTTTCATCGGAGCTAAGCGCCACGCCATTTGTTGTTGATCCGCTGGGCGAATCCGGGTAAAGAGCCGAATTGAGAGTTTCGACAACCTTCATCTGCCTGGTGTCGATCACCGAAACGCTGTTGTCGTTGGAATTTGCCACAAACAGGAACTGTCCGTTTTTCGTTATGCACAAATCGTTCGGATTATCACCGACTGCTATTGTCCCGGTGATTTTCAATTGCTCTGTGTCGAATATAACAACCTTATCGCATCCCCAGCATGTAGCATACAGAGTTTTATGATCGGGGGAAAGGATGCAGGTATAGCCCTCACCTCCAAGAGGAATTTTTGAGATGACTTTTTTGGATTCTGTATCGATCACATAAAGAGAATTATTTTCAGAAGTGACGGCGTACAGCCTCTTTTTTGTCCCGTCAACTGTGATCCCCGCAACAGATATCTTAACCGGCCAGGGCTTTCCTATCCTGAAAGTATCAACCGGAAAAAGGTGATTTTTTTTAACGTCGTATCTTATTATCATGTTGTCATTTCCACCCGAAGCATACAGGTATTTTCCGTCTTCTGAAAAAACCAGCCCGAGCCATGATTTACCTATTGGAACGGAATCGGTCACAACACCGCGTTTTATATTGACAAGCTCTATTGACTGGTCACTCTCGCCATTATTTGTAACGGCTGCCAGTTTGTTATCGGGCGATACTGCAATGTTCAGAGGGAGATCACCAACTGGCACCATTTTACCGACAGGAGTCAGTGACCATCCGTTTGGCAGGAGAACCCGGCTAGCCTCCATTTCGGAAAGGGTCTGCGCCTTAAGAGGCAAAGTTTGTGCAACTATCAATACAACGCTTAATGCTGCTGCCTTTTTTGTAAAATTGAAGAGATTCATGTTCCAATTGTTTTCTATTTATTTTAATTTTTTTACTTATCAAGGTTTAAAGTGAATGGCTGGCCGAAAGGCTTACTAACCCTGTATACTATGCCCCGCGGAGTGACAGATCCTCCGGGGAAAATATCAAACAGGGCGTTTCAGATATTTTGTTTTCAAGACTTTCAGAACATCCTTTTTAATTTTCACCACCACGTCGCCTTTGAAAACAACCGCCTCTCCGTCGATATGAAAACGAGTTTCATTTGTTCTTATGATAAAAGGCTTGTCGGTTTTGATGTACCTGATATATTTTGAGTTATTCATGGTTCCCCTGAAGAGGCGGAACACGAACAGAGGAGCAATTATTTTCGGGAATGGCTTTATGAGGACGATATCGATAATACCGTCGTTGGGTTTTGCCTGGGGTGCGATGAAGGCATTATTGCCAAACTGCCTGGTATTGGCAATTGAAAGGACGAAAAGATCTTCAGTTATTGGTTCCTCTCCATCTATCTGAAGCGTTATATGGACAGGTTTAAGCAGAAAGAAATTTATGAATGTTACCCAGACGTAGGACCACAAACCACGTATCTTAACCTTATCGAATGAGTGTGCGACAAAGCTGTCGAGACCGACCCCTGCCACGTTGAGGCAAATCTGGTCGTTAAGCTCTATGACGTCGATATCAACACTTTCAGCTCTTTTGATATCAGCAAGAAGTGAAGAAATGTTGGTTCTGAAACCAAATTCCTTTGCAAATCCGTTTCCCGACCCCATCGGCAGTACGCCGAATATTTTCTGGCTGCCCACCAGCTCTGATGCCACCGTGCGAACCGTACCGTCTCCACCTGCAGCAACGAAGACATCATATTTATCGAATGATTGCTTGATATGCGTACCTGATTCATCAATGCTTAATGACTTGAAGCAGGACAATTCATTTTTCCGAATCTCAAGTTTTTTTGAAATGATAAGCTTGGCAGGAATTACTCCTGCATTCGGATTAAGAATGAAAAGAGACTTTTTTTCCCCCGTACAACCCATAACCTTTTACCTCTTTCTATAAAGAGACCACGAAGGTCATAATTTTATATGACGAAATCAAATATATAAGTGACTATCCGGCAAGGAAAGACGCTATTTTCTTATTTATACATAAAAGATGCCTGAAATCCATTGACGGGATGAGTGTTTCTCTGGCCGTTCCGGGACTGATCCTGCAGGTGAAGTTAAGGTGGCTGCCAGCTCTGTCAACAGTACCTGAGAACCTTGCCTGCAACTTCTGCTTATATAATGGTAAAATGCGGTTTTAAGATAATCTTGACAGTAGGCTCCATGAGATATCCCTTTGATTTATCATACTTTCCTCAGACGATGATCCCGGTCTCAGAAATTTTTCGCACCAAGTCAATATATGCCATGTTGCGATCACAGGAAGTCTCGTTGATTGCTGAATTTATCATGTTTTTATAGTCAATTTCGACCCTTGTTTTCGCTTTGAGGAACAGCGTCTCAAGGTGATTTTTTGCAGGTTTCCACAAGGGACTGGAGGATATACATTTGAAGTCCCCAAGCATTTATAGCCCCGGTATTCGAAAGTGCCCATGCCGATTGCCAAAACCAGAGCAAAAGATTTGCTAATAAACGATCTTGAACACATAACTGCGACTGATTTTAGTCACTTTAAACTTTTTTTTACCTTAGCGAAAGTTTTTAATTCATTTGCCATGTCAGAATCTAAATTTTACCATTTCAGCCCCTCCGGCCTTTTCTATGGAGTAAACTCAGTAGAAGAGGCAATTACCGCATCGAAAGAGGGCGGGTTTATATGGCTTAATTTTTACAATCCACCGGCAGAAGAGCTTCACTCGCTTATTGATTCAATGGAAGTTCATCCGCTTTCAGTGGAAGACTGTCTGGACAGCAATCAGGTTCCCAAGATCGAACAGTTTCCGAATAATACCTTTGTCATTTTCAATGCTTTCACCTATACAGACAAGACGCTTTTCATCGATGAAATAGATTTGTTCCTCGGGAAGAATTTCCTTATCACGGTAAACGGGATACAATCGGAAGGAAGAAAACCCCTGAACGGCGTTATTGATATCGTTGAAAATGACCCCGGACTTGCCAGGACGGGTCCAGCATTCCTGATGCAGGTGGTTTTGGATTATATAGTAGATGAAAAACTTGAAGCAATTGATTCGCTGGAGGATGAGCTGGGGCAAGCTGAAGACAACGTTCTGAATAACCCGGCAGCCTTTAAGCCATCGGAGCTGATGAGGCTGAAAAAGTACCTGGTAAATCTCAGGAAAGCTCTTTTTCATGAAAGGGAAATACTTGTCAAGATATGCAGGATGGATTGCCCGTTCATACCGGAGAAGGCTATATTTCATTTCCGGGATATTTATGATCATCTGGCAAAATTCTTCGAGCTCACAGAGACTGACCGTGAGATGGTCACCAGCCTCATGGAGCTATACACATCACTCCTGAATAACCAGATGACTAAAATGTCGAACGATACGAACAACTCGGTGAAAAGGCTCACAATGATCGCAACTATCTTCATGCCCCTGACCCTTATTGCAAGCATCGGTGGAATGTCGGAGTGGACTATGATGACAGGACAGGAGAACTGGAGAACGTCCTACCCGATATTCATAGCAGGAATGGCAGTGATTGCTGTCATTACTTATTTTCTTATCACGATCATTGAAAAAAGAAGCCAGAAAGATCAGTGACTATTGTTTTTCCTGAATCTATCAGTTACAGCAGCAGTTTCAGCGTCTGTAATTTTTGATGTTTTCCTCAGGATGCCAACAAAAACCGCGACCTCATCATCAGCGGCAGGGCAACCCATATTCTTGCCGGGCTTATCGAGACCTTCTCCTTCTTTCCTGATCTGTGAATCGGCAAGGAGTTTTCCTTTTTTATCAAAAATGAGAAAGAAAGGAATACCGGATTTATCTCCCGCATATTTTTTAAACATGTCTTCTGCACCAGGGTTTTCAGTTTTCTTGAGATCACCGTTCTCGAGCACTGTAAGGTGAACAAGAACATAGCTTCTCTGGAAGTATTCACTGCACGAGGGATCATTCAATGATGCTTCCATCTTTCTGCACCATCCGCACCAGGAAGCATGGAAAATCACGAAGACATTCTTTTTCTCCTTAGCTGCCTGTTTATATGCTTTTTCGAGAATTTTCGCAGCAGGTTCAGGAGCTTCCTGTGAGAAAGATGCGCTGCTTATGAGAATTATAAATGCGGCAAGAAATATTTTTGTTTTCATTCTGGTGAAATTAAAATATAAGAATTAATTATGAGGCTAAATGTGCTTTTGCCTCTTTGTTTTTTCCAAGGTCAAACATTGTAAGATGCTTGTCGCCATATGCCCTGATAGCGTATGCAAAGAATAAACCGGAAAGGATATCGATGCTGTAATGGCCATGAGCAAGGAACAATGAAATTATTATCACTGCGAGCCAAACCGCCAGGATCCTTCTGTACTTCCTGTCATTCACCAGCAATAAAAGAAGGAACGAGTTACCCACATGCCCCGACGGGTAAACCCCCAGCTCATATTTTGAAAATCCGTTGAACCATACATCCGAACCATTGAATTCGGGAGGATTCCCGAAAGGAGTGAGGACAATGAATATGCCCCTTATTATGAAAAAGATACCGCAGAGCAGGAGTATATAAGGAATCCTGTTATAATCTTTCCTGTGAATAATATAGATAGCGACAGTGGCAAAGATAACCAGGCAGAAGAGATCATAAAGAAGAGAAACATCCAGTACAGGAAGGTTGTCGAGGATAAGATCAGACAGCATCGGGAGGGTTTTTCCTTCGTTAATGTAGTTATGAAGATATGTCTGAGAGGCAAAATTTAGTGCGCCACCTGCTCCGAGAGTAAGAAGCCCGATATAAAAATATTTGCTTTTCAGAACAAAAAGTAACGAACTGAAGATTTCAGAAATAAATGCCGTGAGTTTTTTCTTTCCGGACGGGATCTGATCCATATTGTCTGTCCTTTGGTTTTATCTTCAAAGACGCCCCGAAGATAGTTATTGCTGCAATAACCGGTCAAATATAAGTTATTTTACTTATACTGGATCAATCAGATTCTCAGGCTGCGACATTTCATTGTAAATTTTAAGAATTTCTTCCTTGTTTTCCTCGTCGGCATCGAGAAAACCCCAGCAAGTCTGCGACTGCCACATACCATCATAAGCCGAATCATGCAGGGAGCGGAGAATATGGGGAATACCTTTTTCATTCAGTATCTCATCGAGAAGCGTTGCCTCTATTTCATTCTTTAAAACAAGAATTCTGACTGGTGCTTTCATATCTGGGGTATATTTATAAAAGTGTTCAAGTAATCCGCAAAGATACGTTAACCCTCTTCTTTTCACGTATCCGGACATGTATTAAATAACATTCTGAATTCAAATTCAAAATTTGGGGTGAATATATTTTCTCCCAGATTCATTTTTATCTCCTCCATGTTCCAGAATCTTCCCTCGTCAATCTCTTCAGGGTTTGTGACAGGAATCTCATCGCTACTTCCCGTGAAAGAGTAAACCAGCTCCCTCTCGCGGTCGGACTGCCACTTATATATTTTGTTAAGGTGAAAGGTTATGTTTTTCAGCCCGAGCTCCTCTTCCGCCTCTCTTCTCAATGCAGCTTCGACAGTCTCACCGGGAGCTACATGTCCACCAACTGAAGTGTCCCACATTCCCGGAAGGAGGTCCTTTGTTATTGCCCTCTTCTGAAGGAAAAGCTCTCCCATGGCGTTGAGAATATGAAGGTGAACAACAGGGTGAAGCAGCATGCTCTTCCCATCGTGGCAGACGCTTCGCGGGGCATGGGATATCTCGTTGCCTTCGTCATCGACAACCGGGAAGAGCTCTTCAGGAGTGGGCATTGAAGGTAGTTTATTTTGTTTTGTAAATATTGCAAAGATTATTTGAATAAAATCCCCTCCCTGGAGAGCTTGTCCCCACCAAAGATCTGGAGGTCGGAGCGTAGTGTATATTCTGCGAAGCGGAAGAAGGGTGGGTAAAATTATAAAATCCTAATTTCTATAATAATCCTGTACACATTGCGCCGGTACTAAATTCTTCTCGCCTATCTTATTCCTGTTCCGGCGCTACTTATTAATAGATGTTTATACACCGGGCTGAAGCCCTGTGTTAGTGTATGTTCAGCAACAACATACTGCCCCCTAAAGAGGGCCTGACCCGGTTAACAGATTCAGAACTATCTACTGTATTTGACCCCTTTTAGGGGGCAGGCTGCGCTTCAGTGTGACCGGGGGTAATCTCGAACCCGCACCTGATACTGTTACCATCTTCATCAACGGCTGTAACAACATGCTCACCGGCGCCGGCAAATATCTCTGTCTGATGGATGAACCTCGTTGTAGATATGTAATTGTTGTCGAGATGCCAGAAGATCTTTTTTGAGGGGTTGCGGTGCGCAACTTCCGCAATGACCCTGGTAAGGAGGCCTGTCTGATCCCTGGGAATAAATATCCTGACTCCCTGGGTTGGATAGATAAACTCCATCGCGGGAATGCTCTTGTCAATAACGCATCCCGGTGCGAAAAGAGGGAGAACCTTATATTCAGGATGTCTTTGTCTGTAGAAATACTCCATTGCAGGAGGAAGGACAAACCATGGCTCATTTCTTATCTCAGCAGGCGAGACGCAGTCTGCATTCACCTGCCTTGTACCTCCTGCATCAAGATGAATGAGCCTGTGATAAGGGCATGCCTCGCTCCTGAGTCCGCTAAGGCAGGCTGCCACATTCTCCGTCACCGGGCAGTCAGGACCTGCACGGCAGCCGCTCAGGGAACAAACTTTTATCATTGTAAGCTCCTCATCTGGACTGTCGAACCATTTAACCTGGCCCATAAAATTAACAAGGTCAAAGAGAATAGGGGCGGCTGCCGAAACACCGGTAAGACCAGGCCTTCCCTCACCATCTGCATTGCCTGCCCATACGCCAATGATATATTCAGGTGTTGTGCCTACAGCCCATGCGTCACGAAAACCGAAGCTGGTACCGGTCTTCCAGGCAAGGTTCGGAGATGAGGAGAAATATTGCCAGCCTGCTTCGCCTTCAGGCCTGTTGACCTTTCGAAGCGCTTCATAGGTGAGCCAGATCGATGATGCCGAAAGAGGAGGAATGGTATCATAGTTTTTCTTTTTATTCTCCTTTTGTGCGATAAGCACAGGAGGATGATAATCTTCGCCGGAATATTTCTTTTCCCTGTTGTACCTGTTCAGGACCCTCGACAATGAAGAATAAACTCCGGTCAGCTCCCATAATGATGTCTCGCCGCCTCCGAGAATAAGTGACAGGCCGTAATGATCAGCCGGTTTATTGAATGAGCTGAAGCCGATCCTCTGGAAAAGGAGCAGAAGCTTTTCGGGTGTGAACTCGCGGAGCATCCTCACTGCCGGTATGTTGAGCGATTGAGACAGGGCCTGCGAAGCAGGAACAGCGCCGCTGTAGCTCATGTCAAAATTCTTTGGTGAGAAACCGGGGAAACGAGTTGGGATATCTGCTATAAGTGTGTTGGGAAGGATAACACCCGATTGCTGCATGCCGGCATAAAGGATCGGCTTCAGTATACTGCCAGTGCTCCTGGGCGATCTTATTATGTCCACATCTTCACCCCGATCTTCTTTTTTATCTGAGGGTGAATTTCCCACATAGGCAAGAACTTCTCCCGTTTCAACCTTAATAATTATGCATGCCGAATTGTTAATGAAATTTTCAGAAAGAAACTTCTGGTGAAACCGGATTATATCGTTAGCCCTAGTCTGGATCCTCGGATCAATAGTTGTCCTGACCATTCTTCCCCTGCCACTCCCGAAGAAATAATCGGTCAGGTGAGGAGCATCGGCAGGCAACGGTCTGGGCTCCACTGGAAGAGGCTCATCGAGGGCAAGAACAAGCGTCAGAGAATCGAAATAATTCCTTTCATACAATTTTTTCAGGAGTCCGTCCCTCCGGATCCTGAGCATTTCCTGGTTTTTCCCGGGGAAAACGAGTGAAGGAGAGTTAGGGAGCACGGCAAGCCCGGCAGCCTCCGCCCAGGTCAGATCGGCCGATCTTTTTCCAAGATATCTCCATGTTGCAGCTTCAAGGCCCACCGTATTGCTTCCAAAAGGCGCATTGGCGGCATACATTTTCAGTATTGCCTTTTTTGAATGAAATAGTTCCAGCTTTAATGCAGAGAACATCTCGATGATCTTCTCAGGATAGCTTCTTTTTTTGTTGCCGCGCGAGAGACGGGCGACCTGCATGGTTATGGTACTTCCGCCGCTTACTATTTCACCGGCTTTAATGTTGTCCCTTAAAGCCCGTACTATTGAAACGGGATTAATGCCGGGATGCAGGTAAAAGTATTTATCCTCGAAGGTAAGCAATGCTTTTTCGAATTTTCCGGGCACGCTGTCAAAGCCGGGGAATCTCCACTGTCCGTCATCAGCTATGCGTGCGCCGAGAAGCGAACCATCACGAGCTTCCACTACCGTAGAAAACGGCACATGGAATCTCGGCATTGGCGACAGCAAAACCGCGACAATAAATGCCGCGGCTGCAATTATCAATATTTTAAATATCCGCTTCAACTCATTCTCCGGTCACTTTCACAGCAGTTCCCGGGATCCTTGCGTAGCAATTCTCTGTGTACATTGCTTCAGCCCATATCGAAGGCTGGTTGAATTCACCCTTGTATGCCGCAGTAAGAATAAGCACAAATGTCTTGGTATCCCCGGGAGTGAGGAGGAAATATGTCATAACGCGATCATCCCTGAAATCGCGATAGTCATACACGCTCTCCTTAATGCCATAGTTTGCCTCGAAAAGCCGGGTGTTCTGTATCTCCCATCCCGAAGGCACCATTTGAGTGAGGGCGATATTTTCGATCCTCGAGAAAGTGTTGTTTGAGATTTTTACCACCATCATGAAGCTGGTTCCCTGCGACAGGTTCTTCGGATCGATCGGTTTAAGGTCCATATTGACATAATCGACCTTCATACTGAGACCTTTCTCTTCCTTTGAAACATCAGACTGAAGCGGAACTCCTTTCCTTATGAGAGTCGCATATAGCGGAGTCTGGGAAGAATTCTCAACGATAACAGTATTGTTCCCGCCGGCAATCTTAAGATCGCCGCTCCACATCTGCTTTGGATTAATTCCATGCTCTTTCTTTTCGCCGTTTGCAGTCACATTTATTTTTGCAGGACTGGTTTTATCTCCCGGGATCGATCCGGCCCATTTTATGTATGAACAGAGAGCCCATGAGATCGACTGGGTGCTGTACCAGTACTCGCCGCACAGATCATCGCTGATCTCCTTAACCAGAGCAAGAGCCTGATCCTGGTTTTTAAGCAGGGTAAGTGTATAGAGTATTATAGCCTTATCGCGAAGCCGGCTTCCATAATAATAATCGCAATATTCTGGTTCAGTATCGGTGACCCTGACATCGAGAAGTTCAGATGCAGCTTCAGGATGTCCTGATGTTGCAAATGCTGCAGCAAGGAGCCATCCTGATAGTTTTGGAATGTCTTTTGATTCCCTGAGCCTGTTCATGGCACCCTTTTCAGGCTCTCCGGCCAGAGCCAGGGTAAAGAGCCTGTAAGCCTGATCGTTTGCCGACTGTTTGAAATTATTGTCAAAATGCCATTCCCTGGCCATTTTCGACTGATACGATATCCATTTCTGCTTGAATCCCGAAGGAATATTATAACCCATTCTTTCTGCCTCAAGCATGAAATGGCCGGCATACGATGTAACCCAGGTATCTGGCTCCATTGATGATGGCCATAGGGCTATACCACCGTTGATCATCTGCCGTTCCTGGAGTTTTGCTATTGCAGCCTTCACGTTAAGGGAAGATGTATTTGCAATATCTGCGTTGTTATCAGAGAGATCCTTAAGCCAAAGCTGAGGGAATGCTCCGGAAGTTATCTGTTCGGAACAACCGTGAGGATATTCAAGCAGGTAATCGATACGCTTACCAAGGTTTACCGAAGGCAATGCCGACACCTCGAGGCTGGCTGAATTTGTACCTTCAAGGCCAAAGGGATTAAAGCCGGCTTCCCATTTCTCGCCGGGTTTTAAAAGCTTCACCTCAGCCCTTGTCTCAGGAGGATTGGGGCTTCTTACATCAATCTCAAGCTCGTAAACAGCTTTTTCCCCTCCTCCTTCGGCAGTAACTTTTATCTTTCCCTTTCCCATTTTGTTTCCCGTGGTAAAGGTGAATTCAGCGTCTTTCTCGCCAATCCCGGAAGAGGTTATGCTTTTTGTTCCTTCTTCAAACTTAATAAGGTCATTTCCTTCAGCCCTCAATGTGACATCCTTAATGTTCTCCTTCTGAATGAAGACGGTAACAGGAAGAGCAGCTTTTTCACCCGGACTGATTACTCTCGGGGCGGTGACAAGCACCATGAGGGGATCTTTCACAAGCACGGATTTCTCAGCAAAGCCGAACGCCCTCTCGTTGCCTGCAATGACCATTGTTCTTACTGCTCCGGTGTATTGCGGAAGAGTAATTCTATGAATATTTGTCTTCCCGGCACCAAGTGTAAATGGGCCGAGGAATTTCACAACAGGGACAAATCTTTGAGCCTTATTTGCCGATTTATCGACTACCGTTTCATCACCACCGACGGCAAATATCCTGTCGAGAGTACCGCCAAATGCCCCGAGGACATTATCGTAGAGATCCCACGTGCGGACACCAAGAGCCTCGCGGCCATAGAAATATGACCACGGGTCCGGGGTTTTGAAGCCAGTAATGTCAAGCAATCCCTCATCGACCACAGCAACCGTATAGGTCATTGCTTTTCTATTCGCCTCATTTACCTTAATCTCAAAAGGCTTTTGTGATCTTATCTCATCGGCAACCTCCATCTGAGGAGCGAGACGTGAGCCGGGATCCTCAACCATTACCGGAACGACACCATAGAGCCTTATAGGCATATCATTTATTGTCTGGCTATGGGGTTGTATCACCGAGACATAAGCATAAACATTAGGCGCCATCTCCGGAGTAGCTTTCAGAGTTACAACAGTATTGGCCTTCTGAGTGGGAACCCTGATCTCATCAAGAACGCCCGTGGCATTTTCGAGAGTGACTATTGCCCTGGCATTTTCAGGTGACGGGAAAGTAAGCTTTATCTCATCGCCGGGATTATACTTCTCCTTATCGGTGCTGATCGCAAGAAGAGTAGCCCCTTCAACATTGCCCTTCATACCATATTCCCACGGCCAGTCGATGAGAATTATCCTGCCTGTAGAGTGACCACCCGGAGTTGTCACCCTTATGAGGTAGCGGCCCCATTCGTTTTTCGCTATATTGAAAGTGAATGTGCCTTCACCACCGGAAGTTGTGATTTTCTGTTTAAAAACAGGTTTG
>Ga0187886_1002737_pt1 | contig 13784 bp, 11 predicted proteins | sample June2016WEW_20_1_FD_133001 | JGI IMG/M metagenome (GOLD analysis project Ga0187886, IMG submission 133001) | Peatland microbial communities from SPRUCE experiment site at the Marcell Experimental Forest, Minnesota, USA - June2016WEW_20_150 | ecosystem: Environmental > Terrestrial > Soil >... | reverse complement strand
TATCGCAAGAGGAACTTCCGGCGAGTACGACCTGACGGGGCTTTTTGAAAATACTTTCAACGACGGAAAATACGCAATCGCTTTTTACAGCGTTGAGGGCAAAAAAATAAACGATTTTTACGGATGCAATAAATTCGATATCGACAATGTGCTGCCTTATTGCGATTTGCTTATCAGCCATTCGGGGACGGGAACCAATTATTCAGCAATCAAACATAAAGTGCCAATGCTCGTGTTTTATGACCATTTCGAGCAGCAGATTAATGCGGTAGAGCTTGAAAGAAAAGGTGTTGCCCTGCGGCTGGACAGAAAACAGCGCAGGCGGGAAGATATACTTGCGTCAGTTGAAGAGCTTTTGGGCAACAGCAAATTCAAACAAAATATTACAGCCCTGAGCCAAAGCATTGGCAGATATGATTTCCAGAAGCTGGCGGTGGAATACATTTCTGAAGGTTTTGAAAATTTTAAAAAGAGTGAATCAAAATAATAGCTATAAAAAAGCAGCCCCGATAAAATACCGGGGCTGCGAATCTATCTAACAATTCCGTTTGTCAAACGGCTATACAGCTTTTGTATGAACAACAATCTCGACTCTTCTATTCTTTGCCTTGCCGCCGCCGGAATTCGGAGCGACCGGTCTGCCCGAGCCGCAACCTATAGCTCTTAATCTGCTGTCCGGAACACCGTCGCTGTTAAGCTGCCTTAAGACTGAAAGAGATCTTTGAGCAGACAGTTCCCAGTTATCCTTCCAACTCGATTTCTTAATCGGGTCGGCATCGGTGTGACCAATAACATCGACCACACTTCCACCGTATTTTTCGTTCAACACAGAAACAATCTTACTAAGACTTCCCTTTGCACTTGCTTTGAGGGTTGCCTTTCCGGAATCAAATAAAATCATTTCCGGCACAGTAACGGTAATAGTCCCTGCCGCTTTATCCAGGTCAACCTGATAATCGTTTCCGAAACCAGTAGCTTCGCCAGCAGTTTGCTTGCGAGAAGACATTTGTTTTTTGAGTTCATCAATCGTCTGCTGATTTTCTGAAACTTTTGCGGCCAAACCTTCCTTTTCAGCGTTGCTGCCTTCCAAAGTCGATTTGCAATTATCATAAAGACCCTGGAGGTTCTGATGCTCAACATTCAGGGAGTTATATTTTTTCTTGTAGTCAGTACAACCGCTGATAAGAGCAAGCGAAACAATCGCAACAGCCGCCAACATGATTCTTTTTCTTAACATAAACATTGTCCTATCTCCTTATTTAAAAAATAAAATCCATTTTTAGTTTCAGCGGTAAAATACAAACTGCAGCCAGTTCATAACCGCATCATGTAGAATCATAACCACAAAGATACCAATTGACAAGAACGGACCGTAAGGAATTTGTCTCATTTTTCTAAAAAACATACAAAAAAAGGCCCAGGCGAGTCCGAAAAACGGAGCGATGAAAAAAGCCACCACAACAGGCCAAGGCCCCAGTACCGCCCCTGCCGCGCCCATTAAATGGACATCGCCAAGCCCCATCGCCTCTCTGCCAAAGGCAAAAGTACCCAGAATCCTTGTTGCCCAAACTACCGCGCAACCTATGAAATAACCCCATAAACTGCCAAAAAGTCCAGCAATAACAGGTATTTGCGAAAAATCTATCCACCAGTTCGCAAATTGAGGCGACTTATTATAGATTTTTAAAGCGACAATTGCGCCGATAACTATCGGCAATAAGAAGATTACCTCTTTTAACATTTCAAGACGATGTTTGTAGTTTTCAGGCGGCAAATTTTCGGTTTGAGAATCAATTTTTTCCGATTTTTCGCCCGGGTAACTTGTTTTTATAATTCCTGTAAAAAGTAACAAAAGAGATGTTATCAATCCAGCCATGGCGCCGGCGGCTAAAATCGCAACCTTTGCTGAGGCAATCGGGAAAAGGCCGTAACTTCGGATAATCGCAGGGTTATAGAAAAAAACGGCCAGTGCCGAACCAATTAAACCAGCCGCTGTAACAAGCCAGCAAATCGAAAGCGGTATGACCTGAAGCTCAAGGTCGATTGCCGATGCAGCTAAAAATGCCGAGAGCATAATGATTTGAATCAGGTAAAGGAAAAAACCACCGTCAAGAAATCCGCCGACGCCTTTTCTTATGTGTGTTTGAAAATAAATCACATAAAGAGTAACGAAAAGCAATGCTGTGAACAATTCGATGATAATATATCGCGGCGAAATCCGCGTCTTGCATTTTCGGCATTTGCCCAACAACAGCAGCCACGAAAAAATCGGAATATTATCATAAAATTCTATCGGAGTTTTGCAGGATGGACAGGCAGAGCCGGGATGAACAAGGGACAAATCTCTCGGCAATCGGTAAATGACGACGTTGAGAAAACTGCCGATGCATGCGCCAATGGCGAAGAGAAATGCGATTACCAATCCATCGGGTATAACAATGCATCCTGCCAAGTATTATTCCTTATTTTTATTAACCAATCCCGCAACTTTCATCTGCAAACCGAACAGACGAATAAATCCTGTCGCATCGGTCGGATTATATTCATCGCCCATCGTGAAGCTTGCCATCTTCGTGCTGTAAAGACTTTTTGGGCTTTTGATTCCGGCCGGCGTGCAGCGGCCTTTGTAAAGTTTCATTCGGACTGTGCCGGTTACGTTTTGCTGAGTAACATTGACAAAAGCATCGAGGGCGTGACGAAGCTGGCAGAACCACTGGCCGTAATAAACAAGCTCCGCGTATTTCAGCGCAACCTGCTGCTTATAATGCAGTGTATCACGGTCAAGAGTCAGAGTTTCAAGATTTTTATGAGCTTCTACAAGAATAGTTCCGCCGGGCGTTTCATAAACGCCGCGTGATTTGATGCCGACAAGACGATTTTCGACAATGTCGGCCTGGCCGACGCCGTGCTTGCCGCCGATTTTATTAAGCTGCTCGATTAATTTTACGGGGTCTATTTTTTTGCCGTTCAGACTTACCGGAACGCCCTTTTCAAAACCGATTACAACATATTCCGCTTTGTTCGGCGCCTTCGATACCGGATTTGAAAGGACAAACAAACGGTCCAATGGCTCATTTGCGGGGTCTTCGAGTTCTGCGCCTTCGTGGCTAATGTGCCAGAGGTTGCGGTCGCGAGAATATATTTTCTTAACGCTTTGCTCGATTGGTATTTTATGCTCTTTGGCGTATTCAATCGCAGCCTCCCGGCTTGTAAGTTCGAACATCGGGTCTTTCCAGGGCGCGATGATTTTCAGTGTTGGGTCAAGAGCCATATAAGTCAGCTCGAAGCGAACCTGGTCGTTTCCTTTGCCGGTTGCGCCGTGAGCGACGCCGATGGCGCCTTCCTGCTGTGCGACGAGAACCTGATGCTTTGCAATCAGGGGACGTGCAATACTTGTGCCGAGCAGATAGCCGTTTTCATAAATCGCGCCGCTTTTGAGCATCGGCCAAAGATATTCGGTAACAAATTCTTTGCGCAGGTCTTTTACGATGCACTTTATCGCGCCGGAAGCGAGGGCTTTTTTCTTTATTCCGTCAAGTTCCTCGGCCTGGCCGAGGTCGGCGGCGAATGCAATAACATCGTAGCCGTAGGTTTCTTTGAGCCACGGCAGAATTACACTCGTATCGAGTCCGCCGCTATAGGCGAGAACAACCTTTTGATTTGCTGATTTAGCCACTAAACTTTCCTTTCAGACTGACACAATGATTATACAAATTCCCTCGGCTTTAGCAAGAAGTGAATAATAGCTAACCAATGCCATACATCTGTCACTATAAAAAGATTCTGTTTGGTTTTTTATCCGATATCAGACAAACTCATTTTATGATGAGCAACCGGTAATGTCGCCGGATGCCTATATAAGGACAGGATGCAGGAAAGGAGGAAGATTATGCACACGCTCAAATTTCCTTAAATCTCTTTCCGCGCCGTGTCTGCGCGTGTGGGATGTAAAGCAACTTTAAGACGCAGGTATTTTACACAAATTAATCTTTTCACAATGAAATAGCAAAGGAGATTAAAAATGAAAAACTTAATGTTTTTGGCGGCCCGGAAATCTTGGATTTTCTCTTTTCCTGGCCTTGTTCTAGTCTTATTTTGCGTTTCTCCTTGTTTTGCCATCGAACCTGCTACTGGGATAGCAGCTGGCCAATTAGTCGTTACTACTATCGGTGGACTTACGTCTTGGATAGGGTCAAATAGTAGCGATTGTGCAGCAGCAGGGCTTGGTGCCGCTTGGGGGAAAGATGTCGATTTATTACAAAATGAGGAGAAAAATACTGGATGGTTCTCTTCTGGTATAGTAGATGCGGAAGCTGACAATGCTGCTGGTTTTGGTGCTGGATTATCCCTTGCTCAAAAATCAATCTTCGGAGCTGGGGTTTCTGAAACAGTTAATCCAACTGCTTACGCTTATACAAAACCGTTGCATAGCGATGATGATTGGCATGCAGCTAAAGGTTGGGCTTCGGCTTCGGTTAATGGACATGTGAAAGCAACAACAAAAGCGACTCCGGCTCCACAGAGCATACAAGCTCTTTCGGGATCGGATCAATGGTGGAAGGGTTCCTATGCAGATGGCACGGTTTTATTAGGATTTTTAATGCCGGTGCATACTACAGATCCCAGTGATGATGAATTCGGGATTCAAATTTCTAGTGCACAGACGCTATATGCACAATATAGCGCTACTGCCGAATATGATGTCTCATATAATCTAAGTGGATCTGAAGATCCCTTTACCCATGTATTTTCGGCAAGAGTGTCAATGGACCAAGACGGTAACGTTATTGCATCCGGTATCCCAGTAGAAGATCTTAGTAAGACAACCCTTTTAGACGACTCGGGTCTTATAGATGGGTATAATCTTACCTTTAAACCGGATGTTCTAACAAATATCGGCGGCGATGAATACTACGTTGCGGTTGAGATGCCGGTTGGCTCAATAGATCTGAGCAATCCAGATTCTTCTATCGATGTGTATGCAAGCGATTCGGGATCGGACGCGGCAAATGCGTACGATTCTATGACCTCAGTTCCCGAGCCAGCCACGTTTTGTCTGCTGGCTCTCGGCGGGCTGGCGATACTGCGAAGGCGGAGATGAAAAGAGTATAAGGACACAAAACTGGAAAATGGCAAATAACGGGCTGCGGGAAAAATCCGCTTGAGACGGATAAACTCGCAGCCTGTTTTATTTATTGCCGAATCCGCCTCGCTAAAGCGTCTTTTGTGGACCGATAATAAAACCGACATGCCTTAGAAAACACATAAATAATTAAAAGCACTAAAATAAATGAGGCCGACTATTAATACGATTGCACATTCAGCCGATATTTATTTAGAAAGTATCATTCGACCAATAGTAAGGATTTTGCATGGAATCAAAAAAGATACTAATAATCGACGATGACAGGGTCTCTCTACTTTCCATATCGGCAAAATTACGGGCGAACGGATTTCGAACCGTCGCTGCCGCTGACGCGATAATGGCAACCACAATAGCCAAACAGGAAAACCCGGACCTAATCATTCTCGATATAAATTTACCCGGCGGAGACGGCATTACAGTAATGAAACATATGTCATCTATCAACACTCTGTCGCTGACGCCGATAATAATTATAACGGGGACGGAATCGGAGAGCCTCAAAAAACGTGCGCTCGAAAGCGGCGCAGTTGCCTTTTTCCAAAAGCCGTTTAATCTTAATGATCTTATGGAAACCGTTCAAAAAATACTGGGCATTGCTGTAACCAGCGAAGCCGACTCAAAACCTCAATAATTTCACTTCCCGCCAAACCCGTTGAAATGCAGAATCTTTTTTAACGGCCTTTTTGGAACGTGCAAAACATCTTTATCATCGAGATAATATTTTGTATCTTCTGCCGCATCTTCCATAACGGGTGTTTCGGCGGGTTTGCCAAGTGCAATCACCGAATCAACCTGATATTTTTCATCAATATTCAAAATCTCTAATATTTTTATCTTGTCAACCGCGCCAAGCCAGCAGGAACCGACACCGCTGCCCCAGGCGGCCAATAAAATATTTCCAATCGCAGCGGCGGCATCAACAGCAGCGTCCTTTTTAATTTGAGTGTCAATAAGTACAACGATATAAGCGACGGGTCTTTGGTTTGGCTGAGGATTTCTTTTCGGCCTGACGTGGCCTGCCCAGGAAAGCGCCTCAAAAAGCCGCTGACAGGTCTTTGTCTCATCGACGATAATATATTCGAGTGACTGAACATTCGCGGTAGCAGGTGCACAGCGGGCGGCATCAACCAATTCAATCAGAAAGTTTCTATCGAGTTTTTCCTGGCTGAATCGCCTAATACTGCGTCGAGTTCTTATTAAATTTATAATATCCATATATGCCTCCAGCAATATCCCGTTCCTTCATTTCCAATAAATAAAAAAGGCTGTGAACAAAATATCCACAGCCTTTAATTCTAACATAAACTGCCTGTTATGGCAATAGCAGCACCGCAGCCTATGACAGAGCTGACGCCTATCCTTCGTAATATTCGCATCAAGAATGTTACGGCTACAAGTCCAAAAAATGCCGGTTACATTGTCGGACTTCCGGAAAGTCTGGTGGAAAATGTAGTGCTGGAAAACGTCTGGATTTCCGCTCCGATAGGACTAACTATTAGAAACGCCGCAAGGCAAAGAGCCGTTCGTACTGGAAAATGCCCAGGTCGAAAGATTAGAGCAAAGTAAATAATCTATAATCGCTTATTTACTTTTCGATTTTTCTGCCGATGCGAGAAATTCGGTCAGGGCCTTGTTAAATTCCGTCGGTGATTCCATATTTGAAAAATGGCCGGTAGCTGACAGATACTTCTTATGAGCCTTGGGCAGAATCTTTGCCAGATTTTCTTCTGATTGGATACTCTTTTCCGAATCATTTTTGCCTATCAAAATAAGAACCGGAACGTCGGGCTGTTTATTTTTAAGCTGCACATCAACCGGCGGATTAATCTGTTGAAATAATTCCGTGTGTAAAACCTGCCAGGCAGACCAGTCATTAATCATCTGTTGTAATTTAGGCTGAATTTTATTTTTTTTCGGGCCGCAGATACTCAAAACATTTTCAAGCCATTGTTTTTTATATGCCTCAATCCCCTGCTTTTTTATGAACTCAGCAGCGTTAGCGTCTATAGGTACAGAGAAGTTACGAATTCCGCCGGCGGCGACAGTTACAGAAAGAACCTCTTTGGGATACAACGCAAGAAAATCAACGGCGACAGAAGCGCCCATCGACAGACCGACAAGATGCGCTTTTGGAATGCCAAGAAACCACATTAATTTATGCAAATCTTCGGCATGCGAATATTTTAATCCTTCAATGGGCTTGTCCGTTTTGCCGTAGCCGCGAAGGTCATAGCGAATCACTTGGTAGTGTTTGGCAAGCTCGGTAAACTGCGAGTCCCACATCCGGCAATCGACAGAATAGGCATGAATCAGAATTACCGGCTGGCCCTTACCTGCGATTTCGTAGTAAATGTAGGCATCGCCGATATCGACATACTTTTTGACAATACCAGAATTGTTATCTGCTACTGTAATATTGACATTCATATTCGTCTGCTGCGGCTGATTTTGGTCAGCGCCAAATACCATCGGCGACACTATGACACAAAGACAAAACCCAAAAATTGTCAATTTCATAACCTATCCTTTAATTTTTTTTAAACTTTATACGACAGTTCAACCCATGTCAACGGGTTTCAATCGCGGCACAATCGTATGAAAAATGCCAAGCGCCAGCAGATATGCCAGGCCGCAAATCAGCAGGATTTTGTCATATACTCCTGTGCCCTGAAGAATGTGCCCGACGAGCCACGAAAATCCCATCGCGGAAACTGAGGCAAACATTCCAGCAAGTCCTACGACCGAGGCGACAGCTTTTTTGGGAAAAATGTCCGAGACTACAGTGTACATTGTCGCCGACCAGCCTTGATGCGCGGCGGTGGCAAGCGCAAAAAAGCTTACTGCCAGCCAGACATGTGACGTGCGAGTCGCGAAGATGACCGGCACAGTACAGCAGGCGCAAATCAGTGCAGCGGTCTTTCGTGCCGCGTTCAGCGACCAGCCTCGGCGAAGAAACCATGCCGACAGCCCCCCGCCTCCAATACTGCCCAGGCAGGCTACCGAATAAACTACAACCAGCGGCAGGCCGAAAGATTTAATGTCGAGATGAAATTGTTTACTGAAAAAGTCAGGCAGCCAGAAAAGATAAAACCACCAGACCGGCCCGACAAGAATTCCTGTCGCGATATATGCCCAGGCTTCCTTAAAGACGAGAATTTTTCTCCATGGAACTTTCTCCGCCGATTCAGTCCGTCCGCTTTGAATATAAGCCAACTCTTCAGCTTTGAGCCGGCGCGATTTTTCTGGTGTATCATAAAATAAAAACCAAAAAATTAACCAAACAAATCCGCTTACGCCCAGAATGACAAATGCCGCCTTCCAGCCAAATTGCACTGTCAGCCACGGAACGAGCACCGGCGCAAAAATCGCCCCGATGTTTGTACCTGAATTAAATAAGCCTGTGGCAACCGAACGCTCACGCTGCGGAAACCATTCCGCAACGGTTCTAATGGCCGCCGGGAAATTTCCGGATTCGCCCAGTCCCAGTGCGAAACGCGCTGCTCCGAAACCAAAAGCCGATTTTGCCAGCGGATGCGCCATCGCCGCAATACTCCAAAACACCATTGCAAAAGCGTAAGCGCTTTTCATTCCAATCAATTCTATAAACGGCCCAAACAGCACCTGTCCTGTTGCATATGCCGCCTGGAAAGCCACGACGATATTGCCGTAGTCCTGCTCGTTCCAATTAAATATTTGGGAAAGGTTCGGCTTGAGCAGGCCGAGAATCTGGCGGTCCATATAGTTTATTGTGGTAGCAAAAAACAACAGCGCACAAATGCTCCAGCGATACCGGCCTATCAATGTTTTATTATTCATACTGCAATATTCCCTTATTTCTTTATAACAGCATCCGGCTTTACATCTTTTCCAATTTGAATTCTGCTTTTTATATCAGGCATATTTTTCAAAATTATCGCTTGTGTTCTGGGGCCTTGAAGACTCATAAAAACAGCATTGGAATCCGGCGGGTTTATACTATCTATAACGAAATTTCTGCTGTTATATAATTCGAAGACAGGAGACTGGCACATTATTTTAACATTTTTGAATTTTATATCGTTCGCGTCAACACAGGTTATACCGCCTTTAGCGGAAATCACGATATTTTCCAAATCAATTTTTTGAATCGGCATTTCGGGCAGTCCGCGCAGCCATACTGCCCTGGCGGCGCTATTGCAAATGATGTTTTTGATGTGAATATTTTGGAATTTCGGGGTTTCCTCGCCTGCCTTTGGAATAACCTCCTGGGACGCTTCAGATGAATCATCGCCGGGCAAAGCGACCCTGCTTCCATAATACATATCGAATTGAATTGCATCGCTGGGAATGTCTTTCATATAAATATCCTGAATGAAAATATTTTCAACCGCACCGCCGCGTCCGCGAGTGCTCTTGAACCTGAGCCCGACATCAGTGCCAAGAAAATCACAGTTGCGAACATAAACATTTCTAACGCCGCCGGACATTTCGCTGCCGACGGTAAATCCGCCATGCGCGTGATAGACAATGCAATCGCTGATAGCAACATTCTCAGTCGCCCTGCCTCTTTGACGGCCGTATTCATTTTTTCCTGATTTCATACAAATGCCGTCATCGCCGACATCGAACCTGCAGTTAGTAATTATAACATTGCGGCAGGATTCCAAATCCAAACCGTCTCCATTTTGTGCAAACCAGGAATTTAAAATGTTGAGATTGCGAATAATCATATTCTCGCACATCAGCGGATGAATATTCCATCCCGGAGAATTCTGAAAAGTCGGTCCGTCAAGCAGGACATTTTTGCATTCAACCAGGCCGACCAGAACCGGCCGTAAAAACTGCCGTGCAGCAGCATATTCTTCTATTTTGGCATTGGCCCGTTTATTAAGTTCCTCAACGGTTTTAAGGCCGTTCATCGCTTCCGCTGACGGATACCAAACTTCTCCTTTGCTGTCCACCACTCCGCCGGAACCGATTAATTTATTCCATTGAAGCTCTGTTAGTTTGCTTTTTTTAACGGGCCGCCATGCCTGGCCGCTGCCGTCAAAAATTCCTCCGCCTGTTATAGCGATATTTTTAAGGTTTTCGCCAAATAGCGGCGGTGTGCAGCGAACGGCTTGCGAACCTTCCCATGTTCTTTTGACTAATGGATAATCATTGAAATCAGGACTAAACAGGACGACAGCACCTTTTTCAAGATGCAGATTAAGATTGCTCTTAAGTCCGATTGGTCCGGTCAGCCATAATCCGGCTGGCACCAGCACAGTTCCGCCTCCGGCATCTGCGCAAGCCTTGATTGCTCTGGCAAATGCTTCGGTATTTTTTGTTCGACCGTCGTCGACGGCACCGAAATCAGTGACAAGGAAAGTTTTGTTTGGAAACTTCGGTTCTTTTATATCTGGGGTAACAAACGGCAAACTGCCAGTCGCCAAATTTTGCTTTGCGTTCATTGTCAATGCGTCGCCGGCAGTTAATAAAAAGCAAGATATGAACAGGATAAATATTCCTGATTTTCTCATTTTGTGTTTCCTGTTAAATTTTCGTTATAATCGTCTTACAGAAAAAGGTATTCTATTTGTTTAACATCCATTTTCAAAGAGTTTTCCAGGCAGGATTTTGCGCATTAAAGAGTTATTTTTTGCGCAGTTTTATAGTGGACTTGCCCCTCTATTTCTGATATATTTTTGCGTTAATCGGAATATGTTACGCCATATAGGTAAACAAGATATAATCGCAGGGATTGCGGCAGGCACTTGAATTGTTTCTTATGTTTGACCCTCGGTATAATCTCTGAGGTTTGATGTATTTGTTCTATCTATAATTTGGAACTATAAATGAAAGGAATGAGATGACTATTTTAGGTTTTCAGACTATTTTGGGCTTTCATTGGATCGACGTGTTGGTAATCGTGGCCTATCTTGCGGCTATCACTTTGGTTGGCAAAAGAAGTTCCGGCAAAGTAAAAAGTCAGGAAGACTTTTTTATGGCCGGCCGTTCGGTAGGCAAACTTCTCCAATACTTTATGAATATGGCCACTATAGTCGATGCGAGCAACGCGGTAAATACCGCCAGTTTCGCTTTCAGCAAAGGACTCGGCGGCGTATGGCTTATGCTCGCTCCTATTGTTTCAGGACCTTATTACTGGTTCATAGCCGGCTGGTTTAGACGAGTCCGGCTTATCACAATGGCTGAACTTTTCGATGAACGCTTCAAAAGCAAATTCCTTTCCGTTTTTTACGCCTTCGTGGGAATCTGGCTGACTATAATTCTGGCCGGTATGAGTTACATAATCACGCTGCGAACTTTTCAGGCTATGACAGTCAAACCCGTAGCAGAATGCTCCCCCGCGGAAATACAAAAAATTGATTTGTGTAAGGAATACAAGCAGCTTGACAAACAATACAGAACAAAACAATTACCGGAAGAAAAAACTGAAAGATACAAAGCCCTCAGCAGTATGTATAATAAGGAAGAAATCAGTTCCTATATATCTTACACAAACGCCGGATGGTTTTACGCGGTTTATACAATCTTCATAGGCGCTTATGTAATAATGGGAGGACTCAAGGCAACAGTCTGGAACAACGTGATACAGGGACTTCTGGTTTTCGCATTTTCAATAATGATGATACCGCTTGCACTGACAAGACTGGGAGGCTGGAGCGTATTTTCAGCAAAGGTGCCTGCCAATATGCTGTCCTTTTTCGGCTCTGGAACGGATGAATTCTCCTTCTGGTCAATCGCCGCGTTTTTAGTAGCCAACTATATCATCGGCATTACCGGCCATCAGGGCAATATGGCACACAACGGCGCTGCTAAAGATGAAATTACCGCAAGAATCGGCGGTTTGGGCGGCAATTATACAAAACGAATCCTTACGATTATGTGGGCGATGTGCGGCTTACTCGCTTATGCACTCTACCAGCCATTAATTTCCGACCCGGATACCGCATGGGGCGTAATGAGCAACAATCTGCTGGGAACAGGTCTGCGAGGCGTTATGTTGGCCGGCATCCTGGCGGCAAATATGGCCGCAATGGCTTGTAACTGTATTTACCTCTCGGCGCTATTCGTTCGAAATCTGTATAAACCGTTTGTCAAAAATAAGAGCGACCATCATTACATTACTGTATCGCGATTTGCTATTGCCGCCGTTTTGCTGCTCGCCATTTACATCGCAATACACTACAAAAATCTGATGGATATAATTAAAATGCAGCCTCTTCTGAATATTATCTTCGGAGCGCCTGTAATGCTGCTGCTGTTCTGGAAGCGGCTGAGTCTCAAAGCCGTTTATACACAGGTAATAGTCTGCACATTGCTGTTCGCGATTCTGCCGGAAATACTGCCGATGTTCAGTTCGGTTAAGCATTCAAAATGGCTCACTCAGCAAACACGTGAACAAACAACTATACGCAATGCATCGGCTTCACAGCAGGACGTCGACAAAGGACTTGCTTCTGCTGTAGGACAAAAAATAAGTAAAGAACTTGTAATTCCTCCCACAAGCATATTCTTCAGTTCAGTGGCAAGGAGCAATCCCCAGGACGCCAACTCATCAATGGTCGGTATAGGACGACTGAATACCGAACTGGCGGTTGCTAAAGCAATAGGATTCGACCTGCAAAATATGAAACCGTCCACGCTGCTGACATTACGATACACGATAGCTTCGATTTTGCCGTTTATTCTCCTCATCCCGATAAGCTTATTCACCAGGGATAAAGGTCTGGAAGAAAGTATTTCTCGATTCTATGCCAAGATGAAGACGAAAGTCAATCCGGACCACGCTCTGGACAAGGCCGAACTTGAGAAAAGTTACGCCAACCCGACTCGGTTTGACCATACTAAACTATTTCCGAACTCCAGTTGGGAATTTTGCAAATGGGACAAGGACGATACCTGGGGCGTTGTCGCAAGCAGTATCCTTACCATTGTTATATTAGGAGGTTTCTGGCTGCTTCTTAATGCTCTTTGATTTGCGCGTAATTGCCTGATTTTATAACAATCATATCAGACCGGTTTTCTCACAGGAAAGCCGGTCTGATTCATTTATTGGCTCATAAAATCGGAATAAACCCGCAAAATCCTATCTTTATTCATACATTAAGAGAAATTGGCTACAAATTTGAGCAAATCTAACCTTTTAATCATTCCCAAAATCTCTTGCCACGCAATAATAACCATAAAATTTCGCAAATTTCCATTACTGATAGAGTTATACCTTGCCCCCCAAGCTGGGGTGTGATATAATATAGGCAAAATAGGACATATAGCTTTTTTGGAGGTTTCAAATGATGAAAAAAACACTTCTTCTGGTAGGATTTTGCGTAATTTTATTGTTCTATATAATTCCCGTTCAAGGATTTGAAAGCAGTCCTATCGGATGGGCATCTTTGACTGACGGGAACGTGCCGTTTACTATCACGGGCGGTTCGGCAGGCGCTACTGTTACCGTTACAGATGCAAATTCATTAAAGGCCTACGCCACAAGCACCTCACCTTATGTCATCCTTGTGTCCGGAACTATAACGATGCCTCGAGGAACTTCACAGTCAAACACGCCGCAGACTATACTCGTACAGTCCAATAAGACCATCGTCGGCATCGGCTCTAATCCCGGCGTTAACGGCGGCTTTATGATTTCAGGCAAAAG
>Ga0187886_1002736_pt1 | contig 13786 bp, 13 predicted proteins | sample June2016WEW_20_1_FD_133001 | JGI IMG/M metagenome (GOLD analysis project Ga0187886, IMG submission 133001) | Peatland microbial communities from SPRUCE experiment site at the Marcell Experimental Forest, Minnesota, USA - June2016WEW_20_150 | ecosystem: Environmental > Terrestrial > Soil >... | reverse complement strand
GGGGAGGTTGGGTCTGGATCGATGGCCGTTGGGAGTACTGATGAAACTGAAAGTTAAGAGTTAAGAATTGAGAATTAAGAGTTTAGATTTTTTAATTCATAACTCATTACTCTTAACTCATAATTCTAAATGAGGTGTTGTAGTGTTTGGTCTAGGGTTCCAGGAAATTCTGTTGATCCTTGTCATTCTCTTTTTGCTCTTTGGGGTGAAAAAACTACCAGAGATCGGGAAGGGGCTTGGGGAGACGATGAAGGAGATCAGGAAAATTCGAAGTGAGAGAAAGCCAGGAAAGGAAAAAGACAAAGAGGATCAAAAAGGGAACTTGATTTCAGATATAAAGAAAGGAGTTGAACAAATTCCAGGACTGAAGGAAGCCAAGGAGATTAAAGAGACTGCCGATAAAGTCAAGAGCATTACAAAATTTTTGAAATAACTTCCATTAATATTTAATCAATGGAGATGGTTGCTCGGGTATTGCCCATTACCTCCCGATTGGCCACAGAACTTGGCCGCCTTCCCCTTAAAACATCTGAAACATTTTTTGCAGTCCTTCGCTTCAATTCACTGATCGACTCTTTAGAATAGAAACCGACATGGGGGGAGAGGATGACGTTTTCCATTTTGAGCATGGGATTTCTGGAATCGGGTGGCTCTGTCTCCAGCACATCCAACCCTGCACCAGAGATACGTCCTTCCTCTAATGCCTGAATCAGGGCCTTTTCGTTGACGATCGGTCCCCTTGAGGTATTGATGAGAAGAGGTTTCCTATCCATTTTTTTGAATTCTTGCTTTCCGATCAAATGGTGTGTGGACTCGTTCAATGGACAGTGGATAGAGATGAAATCCGATTCCTTTAAAACGTTATCTAGGGTGGTTAATTCAATCCCCTCCAAGGCCCTTTCGATATAAGGATCAAAGGCGATTACTCGAACGCCGAAAATGGCCATTTTTTTTGCCACTTCCAAGCCGATTTTTCCGCCTCCTATGAGACCTAAAGTTTTTCCCCTGGTTCGATGGATAGGGATCCCCAGACGAAAATCCCATTGATCTGATTTAACCTTCTGATTGAAAAAAACTGTTTTTCGAATCAACGACAGAATCATCGCGATCGTATGATCCGAAACCTCATCGATACAATAGTCCGGGACATTAGCAACGATGATTCCTAAATCCGTGGCTGCCCTGAGGTCGATGGAATCGACTCCAACTCCATATCGTGCAACGACCTTGCATTTTGGAAGTTTTTCGAGGACCTTTCGGGTCAGGAGCGCATATTGGTTAATGAGCCCATCGGCCTCCTTGCACACACGAATCAAGTCTTCCTCTTCTCTGACTTGAGCCAGAATCAATTCTGCGTCCATGGGACCAAACTCTTCCTGTTCCTCTTCAATGGAGCCATGGTCACAATCTGTAATGACTACTTGATACTCAGACGGTTCCATTTCAACCTCATTTTATTCATGGAATCAAAATCACCTTAGCAGCCTGAAGGCTTTCCAGGAGATGAAACGCCTCCTCCCATTTTTCGAGGGGAAGTTTATGGGTAATAAATTTCTCAGCAGGGAGAAGGCCCTTCGCGATCAGGCCAATTGCTTTCTCCCAGGCAGTCCAGCTACTGGAGAAACAGAAATCGTAGCGAAGGGCTTTAAAAATCCCCCGGTCATAGGGAATTGAAACCTCATCTTTACCAGAAATCCCAATAGCACAAATTCTTCCAAATCTCCTTACCATCTCGAAAGCTTGATAGATGGCCTTTCCACCTCCAGAGGTCTCAATGAGAATATCCACACCCAGACCGTCGGTCAACTTCGATACCTTCTGGACAGGATCCTCTTTATCTCCATTGACAATAAAATCCGCTCCTATTTCTCTTGCCTTTTCAAATCTCACTCCTTCATCCGCACTTCTTCCAGTCACCCCAACTATCTTCGCCCCGGCAGCCTTGGCAATTGCGAGGGAGATGAGACCAATGGGTCCTGGGCCAGTGATAACCACTGATTCCCCTGCCTGAAGCTGAGATCGTTCGAGGATGGATGTGATACAGACCGCTATGGGTTCAATTAATGCTCCTACCTCAAAGGAAATGCTATCCGGGAGACGATGAAGGAGATGGGCAGGACCTGCCACATATTTTGTATAGGCACCATTAATCCCAATACCATAAGGTCTCTTCTGTTCACAGGCCTGTGGGAACCCACTTTGACAGATATAACAGACCCCACAAGAACCAGTGCGTGTTTCGGTGACAATCCGGTCGCCCACCCTCCAGCCTTTTACTTCTTTCCCTACATCCGCAATCACTCCAGAGAATTCATGTCCCAGGATCATTGGAGGCCAGTAAGGATGACTGTCATGGTAGATGTGAAGATCACTCCCGCAGACTGAAACTGCTTTCACCTCAATCAAGACCTCGTCATCTTTGATCTTTGGTTCAGGGACTTCCCTCATTTCAACGAGACCCTTGCCCTTCCCATACTTTACAACCGCTTTCATTTGATCTCCTTATTCAAATTTGTTTCCTGTTCTACTTTCCTTCAATGATCGGTAGAATTTCACCGCCTCTTTGAAGGACAGCAACCTTTGCATCACGTCCCAATAAAGAAAATGCAATTTCCAATGCCTCCTGTGGTTCCTGGGCATAGAGAAATCCAAGTTTTTCTGTTTCCATCTTCGAGATTCCAGGACATACCAAGATTCCTTTGACCCTCTCTTTGATTACCCTCCCCACATGGACAAGATGGGCAGCAGCTGTCAATTTTTGGATCTTTCCCTGACGGACTTTTCGGTCAACTTCTTCAAACGTTTGATAGCCCCATTCGAGAACTTCTGGATGACTTGGAGATACTCCTTCGGGGCAAAGGGTAACGAGGATAACTACGCCTCCTTGTTTGACCGCTAATTCTGACGCATAAATTCCTTTGGCAGCAAGCCAAAGATCTGAATCATAAGGGTGAGAATCAGCAATGATGATGTCAGCTTCCTGCGGGAGTTTAGATTGATAAATCTCAAAAGATCGCTTAGCCCCTGTACGATAAGCCTGAACCGGGTCGCCTGCGACCACTTTAATCAATCTGCCAGAACCGTCTTGGATGGTGTTGATGATCCACTTGAGCCCTGCTTTTTGAGCAACTCTTTCAATCTCTTCTTTGATAGGATTTTCGATTTTTCCTAAGATCTCTCGGCCTTTGAATTGGGCACTGAGCCAATGGGTTTTTCCTGTCGTCTCCTCTCCACAGATCCCGGGTTGAATAATATTCCCACCTCCGCTGAATCCGGACACCCGATGGGGAACGATCTGACCGATGCCAATAATAAGATCGACTTCTTTGATCATTCGATTGACGAAGATAGGAGTTCTTTTTTCTGTTTCACCAAAATAAGTAAGCTGAGATGAATCCCACCATTGGTGGTTGAAGATGGGATATCGTTTTGGAATGTCCTTTCCAAACTTTTTTACTATCTCCTCTTCGGTCATCGGTCGATGAGTTCCAAGGGCAACCAAAATTTTGATACCACTAGGTTTAATCCCAGCCTCCCCCAATTCGCTGACCAATCGAGGCAGAATCTTTTGGACTGGAGTGGTCCGGGTGTAATCATCCACAACGATCAACACATTCTTTTGCCCTTTTAGCATTTGTGGTAGAGGATCAGACCCGATGGGATGAGAGAAAGCCTCGTCAATGATCTCCTCCTCACGCTTATCAGCTTTTACCGTGGAAGGGGAAAAAATTCCGAGGAGGTTTCGATCCGGAACATCCAATGCATTGACTCTAGGGTAGGGAAAGGAGATACGCATACTTAACCTCAGTAGGTACAGGTTAAGGCTAAAGTTAAGGATAAGATTCTATTCAATCTCAACCTTAACCTCAACCTTAATCTTTAAAAAGATTACCCACTTCGTGCTTCTTGGATGGTCTTGAGAAAAGCACGGGTATTTTCTGTGATGACATGAAATTTCTTTTCTTTAATGGCCTTCTTATCTACCAGTTCGCCACCAACGCCAAGGGCAGCGGCACCGGCTTTGATGAGAGCTCCTGCATTCTGAAGGGTGACACCACCGGTAGGGACAAGAAGGATTTGTGGAAGCGGTCCTCTCAAAGCCTTGATATATTCTGCCCCTCCAAGTTGAGCAGCGGGGAAAACCTTCACCATATCCGCACCTGCATTCCAGGCAGTCAGGATCTCTGTCGGGGTCATTGCCCCTGGGATGACCACAGCGCTGTAACGATGTGCAAGCTGAATGAGATCGAGGTTGAGGGTAGGGCTGACAATGAATTGAGCTCCAGCCAGCAAAGCCGCTCTTCCGGTTTCAGGATCCAGGATGGTTCCTGCACCCATGATAATCTTATCTTTATATTTTTGGGTCAGCTCTTTGATCACGTCAATTGCCCCTTGGACGCTCATCGTGATTTCAATGAAACTCACTCCGCCCTCTTTGATGGCGTCGGCCACATCCATCGCTTCTTTGGCAGTAGAGACCCGGATCACTGGGATCAATCCCTCGGATATCATCCGGTTGAACACCTCTCTCTTTTCCATATTTATCTCCTACGGTGAAATTCCAATAACCAAATCCCAAATTCCAAATAATCACCAATTACCAAATTCCAATAACCAAATGGAATGGGTAAAGTTAAGGTTTGAAATTTGGAAATTGGGTATTATTTGGTTATTGGTGCTTGGTATTTGGAATTTATGGCGATAATGATTGCTTGCTATCATCTCGATATCCTTAATCCCGCACCTTTTAATAAAGCCTCCACTTCTTCCATGGTACTCCAGTTGAAGTCTCCTGGTAATGTATGTTTGAGAGCGGCGAAGGCATTTCCATAACGGAGCCCTTTTTGGACATCCCCTTCTTTCAGCCAACCATAGAGAAAGCCGGCAGTAAAAGAATCTCCTGCTCCCACCCTATCTACAATCTCTACCTCATACGTTCTATCCCTGAAGATCTTTCCATTCTGATAGGCAATGGCCGTCCAATTATTTTTCCAAACGGAGAGATCTTCTCTCAGAGTGATCGCAACGAGTTTAAATTTAAAGGTCTGTGCAAGTTTTTCTGCGACGGACTCATAATCCTTCTCCCTAATACCAAAGACGACATTCGTGTCCTCCTCGGTGGTAATAAGGATATCCACATTTACCATCATGGGTTCTTGAATTCTTTTTGCATCCGCCGGAGTCCAGAGCTTCTTCCGATAATTAAGATCGTAAGAAACAGTACAGCCTGCCTTCTTCGCTGCTTTCAAGGCTTCGACTGTTACTTCTGAAGAAGAGGCGCTCAGTGCAGGAGTGATGCCACTCACATGAAAATGTCTCGATCCTGTAAAGACCTTTGCCCAATCCACCTCACCCGGCTTGATCATGCTGATCGCTGAACCTGCCCGATCATAGAGGACGCTCGAAGCTCTTGGTGATGCCCCCAACTCTAAAAAATAAAGTCCGGCCCTTCCCTGATCAGACCAGACAATATTGGAACAATCCACGCCAAACTCCTGGGCACGGTCACGAATAAGATAACCGAGAGGATTCTTCGGTAATTTTGAGATCCACGCGCTTCTCATTCCAAAACGGGTTATACCCACGGCAACATTCAATTCGGCCCCGCCAACATTTAAGTCCAAACTTTTGGTCTGTTCCAACCTCTGAAAATGAGGAGGGGAGAGTCTCACCATCGCCTCCCCAAAAGTGACGAGATCGCACATAATCGTTTTCTCCTATCTAAATAGATTATCTTTTGAGTTCTATCCGCATCCCCTTTTCTGCCGAGGCGTAGGCAGCGTAAATTGCCTCAACCACATCTCTTGCCAAATCAATTCCAGAGATCGGTTCTCGGTCGAATAAAACGGCCTCTACAAAATCTTCCAATTCTTGAGGATATCCTCTCACCCAATCCTCATCAGGACTTGGAAAGTTCCATCCCGCTTTCGTCTCCAATTTTTCTGCAATATACTCATCCCCGAAGATGCGGGGTTCTGGAGCATAAACCTCCAGGGTATTGTGAGGATTGATGTTCACATTCACCACCGCATTCGAAAGATATACATTCATCGTGTTCCTCACACCACCTAAGACCGCATCAGAGGAGAAGACCGTGGCCTTCGAATGATCTTCGAAATTGATGACCATGACTCCCCAATCCTCTACATCGTCCCATTCAGAGACGATATATTTCTTCTTTTCTTTGAGGAAGGAGGCTATTTTTGTGTGCTGCCCGACTTCGGCCATGATTGATTTAGCGCGGATGGGCTTTCCATATTTCAACATTCCTTCGTAGTGTTTAAGATGGAGAACGCCACCCACAGGATGGGCTCCCAACCGCATCAGCGCTCCTCCACCCGAAGTTTTCCATTTCCTTGAGTACTTGGCATGGGAGCCGGAGTGGCTCTCCTCTGCCCGGATGTCAAGGATCGTTCCTCCACTGACTTTGATCAAACTTTTGAGCTTCGTGAAAGGAGGGGCGTAGATCCAGTTTTCGGCGTACATGAATTTTACTTTATTCTTTTTCACCGCTTTGAGGACTCGGTCGCACCCTCTCAATGCCTCTTTCAACATCAGCTTTTTACTCACAGCAAAACCGACCTTTTTTTCTTTTCTATCTTTCCCAAAGTATCCTGTCAGAGGTTTTTCGCATAGGATATGTTTTCCGGCCTCAGCTGCCTCGATGGAGAACTCCTCATGCAAGTCCGTTGGAATACATAGATCCACCACATCGATATCTTTTCGTTTTAGGAGTAACCTGTAATCATCGTAAAAATCTGGTATCTCAAACTTTTTTGCGAAGGCGGCTGCATGTTCTTTATTCTTGGAAGCAACGGCAACGACATCGACCTTAGCCCCTCTCAATTTTGAAAGGTTACGGAGATGAAGGTCTGCTGCAAACTGGGAGCCTACCATCCCGATTTTCACTCTATCCATATCTATTTGACTCCTTTCTATTTCTGGGCGATCACCTCAAATTTTTCATGTTCACTTTACCTCTCCAAGATGGCCGGTCGGGTAAAAGAAATTCCAGCAACACTCAAAGAAAGGGTAGGGTAGAGAAGAGGGCGGGTGATCATTTCCGGCCCCCTTGAGGTAACGAGGATCGTATCCTCTGATTTGGTCCCGGTGATCGATGGATTCCATGTGAAGGCTTGGTTCTCCTGAATGATATCAGGTGTTTTAAAATTGACTCTATAATCTCTACCTGTGTAACCGATTGAGCCACCCTGGTGGTGAAACTTCCATTCCTCTGGATATCCTTTTTCTTTATAGGCTTCTATCCCCTTCTGAAGGACATCCCTTGCTGGAACTCTTGGTCTCGAATGAGCCATGAGGGCGCAGTCAATAAAGACATTGGCCTCGTACTTCTCTCTCAATTCTTTGGGCAATTTTCCGAAGTATACAAAGCGGGTGAGCGAAACAATCAGGCCCCATTTCCTGGCGTTGACAGAAACCATTAGGTATTTTTCAATCCTTTTCTCAGTGGGGATGGGATGGCGAAAGTTAGAAATCCGATCATCGGCTGCGGACATCAAGGTGACAGGATCGATTCTATCTTTCCATAATTCCTTACAGAGTCTACCCACAACCGCTGACTCTTTTTCTCCCTTCTTCGTCTTCATTATCGTCTTTTCCAATGCGATGGAGACTCTTTCTCCCAGCCATCGATAACGCCTCTGTTCCTCTGGCGTCAAGGAATAACGAAGCCTTGCAATTTCTTCTGCCAACATCACGGTATTGGAGAATGGGACATCACATCCCGTAGGTCCCTCTCCAATAAGTTCTTTTACGATGGATACTTCCTGATCCTCAAACCAGGGAAATGATTTGACGATGAATCCCTGTTTCTCCAAACCTTCCTCTTCAATCATGCGAGGGGCTTCAATATTGCTCGAGATGACAAATTTTGAGTTGTCAGTGATGAGGAGTGAAGTGGCCCCCATCTCCGTGGCAATTCCTACGAGATTGAGGCCACCACATGTCATCCATGAAAAGTTTGCCTGTCGCTTAAGAAGGAGGGCCTTGAGTCCTTTCAATCGGAGAAATTCTCTGACCCTTCTTTCCTTCTCTTTGATCTCATTCATAGATGCCATTCTTTCTCCTTAATTTTTCATAACAGTTACATGATTCGCAAACAATGATAATAGTTTTTGGGTTAAGGTTACGAAGCCCGTTTAGTTTAGTGTCGGGAGGTTCAGGTCAAAACTCTAAGACCCGATAACGAACCCCTTTACCGATACGGGCATCTTTACCCTAACCCTTAAACCAAAGACTTTTATTTTTCCAAATCACCTATTGAGACAACACTTCAGCCCAGGTTGTGACCGACCATTGGGTCTTGAACAGCTCATCGACAGCCGGCTTGGCCTTCGCGCGGAAGGACTCGGCATCCGGAATCACGACCTGCATGCCCTTGCGCTGGAGTTCGAGAAGGTACGAGTTCTCAGCGGCATTCATCTTAGCATTGGCAAAGTCGCAGGCATCCCTCGCCGCTAGGGTGACCAGGGCTTGGTCGGCCTTGGACAGGCCGTCGAAGAAAGGCTTGTAGATGAGAATCCCCCCAATCGTTACCATGTGGTTGGTCATGATTAGGTGCGTCTGCACCTCGTTGAGCTTGAAGGAAGTGATCTGTGACACATCACCCTCGGACGCTTCGGCTTTACCCGACTTCAATCCAGGGTAGAGCTCCGGAAGCGTCAGCGGGATTGGGTCTGCACCGATAGCCTTCCAGATGGCGATCCAGGTGGGAAGGACTGGCAGCCGGAGTTTCAGGTTGTACACATCGGCCGGTGTGTAGATCGGTTTCTTTGCCGTCGTCTGACGCAGCCCGCGGTAGATCGATCCCAGGAACTTCATGTTGCCGTTCTTTTCCATTTCGGCCCGGGCCTGTTGGCCAAGCTTGCCGTCCCAGACGCGCATATAGTGATCCCAGTCCTTCATGATGTAGGGAGCGGACACGAAATAGTACGGGGGCGCGAAGACCTGTATGTACATCGTTCCGTTAGACTGCATTTCGAGAGCGCCGGTGCTGTTCAGCTTATTAATTTCCTCTTCTGACTTGGTGCCGGCATCTATCTGCACCTCGATCCGGCCGCCGCTGCCCTGGTTAATCAACTCCTTGAACTTCTCAGCCGCATCCACCAGGATATGTCCGGTTTTGAAAGGACTACCAATACGGATGGTCATCTTCTTCCCCTCTTGGGCAGTGGGTTTGACCGTTGGAGCCGTCTCCGCACATGCGAAGAGGAAACAGGAAAGAGCAATCATGAACAGAATGAATCCTAACCTTGCAGTTCTCATTATTTTACTCTCCTTTCTGATTTGTTACATGAGTAGGTTACGCATTGTATCATTCTGAGCGACCGCAGGGAGAGAAGAATCTCTTTTAGGGGTTAAGAGGAACACTATATTAAAATTGAGATTCTTCGTCACTTTGCTCCTCAGAATGACAAACTGGAAACGTATTTACTTATTTTTTAATCTCCTTGACTAATTTGCCATAAAACTCATGATCATTAGCCATCAATTTTCCGAAAGCCTCCGGACCGAGGTAGCGAAGATTGACTGCCATATCCTTTGCATTCTTTTGGAAAACCGGATCGTCCATCCCCTTTTTGAAGGCATCATGAAGTTTCTTAATCGCATCGGGTGGAGTTCCTTTTGGAGCAGCCAATCCACGCCACATCCCCATGACGAAATCGATGCCCTGTTCTTTAACCGTCGGAACATCGGGAAACATCTCAGGCCTCTTTTCCGCAAAGAGGGCGATGATCTTCAATTTTCCTGCCTTCACATGTTCGATCCCCTCCGGGGGAGAGACTGATACAGCATTGATATGGCCTCCAAGAATGGCTGTTACGGATGGACCTCCACCAGAAAATGGGATATGATTGAATTTGACACCGGCTGCCCTTTCAAAGGCAAGGGCTACGAGATGAACTCCTCCTCCTGCTCCGGAATTTCCTACAGTGATCATGTCAGGGTTCTTCTTGGCGAAGTCTAAGAATTCTTTTAAACTCTTCCAGGGTGCATCCGACCTTATCAAAAACATGGATGGGTCACTCACCACATTGATGACGGGTTCAAAATTTTTGTAAGTGTAAGCAGTCTTCACCTGATGGGGCAGGATGGTGAGAGGGGTGACGGCTGAGGTGAGGGTATAACCATCTGGTTTGGCTTGGGCACCTTCTGTATACCCCACTGCACTTCCTCCACCCGGTCGGTTCACAACGACCACAGCTCTTCCAAGGTATTTCCCTGTTGTGGCAGCCAAGGCTCTAAAGATGAGGTCTGTTGCCCCTCCGGCTGCCCAGGGAATGATGATCTGGACCTCCTTCGTTGGAAATTCCGCCGCATGAATAGGTATCGTTAAAATTAATGACAGGACAAATAAAATACTAATAATTCTTTTAAACATATCAACCTCCTTTCTTAACTCTAAACTCTTAACTCTAAACTCTTAACTTTTGATTTCCCCTCCTTTCCTTATTTTTTTAAACATCAGCCAAATCAACGGACCTATCAAGAAGAGAACGGTTGCAAGCAAAAAGACCATTGAGATGGGCCGATTGATAAAGACTCCAAAATCGCCATGAGAGATCATCAACGCTTGACGGAAGGCCACCTCCAATTTCGGCCCGAGGACCAATGCCAAGAGAAGCGGTGCACCTTCGTAAGCCCACTTTCTCATCAGAAATCCCATGGCTCCGAAGAGAAGCATCATCCAGATATCGAAAACCGAATTATTCACGGTGTACTGCCCTGTGATGCAAAAAATGATGATGAGGGGTAAAAGGATTCTCTTGGGAATTCTGAGTATGTTGGCGAAGAGAGGGACGAGGGGAAGGTTGAGGATGAGAAGCATAAAGTTACCGATATACATGCTGGCAATCACCCCCCAAAAGAGTCCTGGGTGCTGACTGATCATTAATGGTCCTGGATTGACCCCATGGATGAGAAGAGCACCAAGAAGAATGGCTGTGGGAGGAGCAAAAGGAATTCCAAGAACAAACAGGGGAATGAAGGCTGCTTGACAGGCGGAGTTATTAGCGGACTCAGGGCCAGCCACTCCTTCAATTGCTCCCTTACCAAACTCCTCAGGATGTTTAGAGACCTTCCTCTCGATCATATAAGAGGCATAGGTTGCAATGACCGGTGCTGGTCCGGGGACCAAACCTATGCCAAATCCAGCTACCGTCCCCCTCAGAATTGCCCCAACCGATTGCTTCAAATCTTGAAGAGAGGGATAAAGTTCCCTCAGGCCTGGCATGATAACTCCTTGGTCCAGCAGCTCCGAAGGTTGATTGACATTGACCAAGACTTCTCCAATTCCGAAGACCCCGATAGCGACAGCAACAAATTCAATTCCACTGAGCAGTGGGACTGAGCCAAAGGTAAAACGGGCATCTCCAGAAACAGGATCGAGTCCGATCGTTCCGATGATCAGACCAACGAGTGCCATCATGAGAGATTTGAGGAATGATTTGCCTGTCACATTGCTCAAGACAATAAAGCCAAAGACCATTAAGGAAAAATATTCAGGAGGGCCAAAGGCTAATGCTGCCTCTGCCAATGGCGGGGCCAGAAAGACCATTCCAAAAATTGCAAGAGTCCCTGCAACGAAAGAGCCAATGGCACAGATGGCCAGAGCAGGGCCTGCCCTCCCTTTTTGTGCCATTCTATAACCATCAATACAGGTGATGACAGAGGCAGTCTCTCCAGGGACATTAAGAAGGATGGAGGTAGTAGAGCCTCCATACATCGCACCATAGTAGATACCCGCAAGCATAATGATGGCAGAAGTGGCATTAAGACCAAATGTGGCAGGGATAAGAAGGGCGATCCCAGCGATCGGTCCAATTCCAGGGAGCACACCGATGATGGTTCCTACGATGCAACCGATCAGACAATAAAGAAGGTTTTGGAACGTTCCGGCGATTACAAAACCATTGATTAGATGTTGGAGTGATTCAAACATAGTTGGTCTCCTTTAAATTCCGATCCATCCCTTTGGCATAGGAATGTCAAGCCATTTAACAAATAGAAAATAGGAGCCCACAGCCGTCACCACAGATATCAGAATGTTTAACCCCCACCGTTTTATCCCCAGGATTCTTAAGAGAGTCACCATTAAAAGAAAAGAGATGAGCGGATATCCCAATTGATTGAAAAACAGGGTAGCTAAAGCCATTGTTCCCAGAAAGAGGATTAATTGTATTGGAGACCCTGAAGATTCAATGGAGGCTTCTTTTTTTACCTGTTCTTCCTTACCCTGAAATAAAATTTTTAAAACGAAGGCGCCTGATAAGAGCATGAGGATTATTCCGAGGCAGAGAGGGAACAACCCAGTTCCTCCCATTCGAAAGGTTCCAATGGGCATTCTCAAAGAGAGCAGAGAGGTTATCGCTCCGAAAAGGAAAATTACAATCCCAACGACCATCTCATCCCTTTTCATCCTGCTTCCTCCCTTTTTACGAAAATGCTGCCGAATACCCCGCCCTGTGGCATTTAATTCATAATTCATAACTCATAATTCTTAATCTCATCTTTTGTCACGAAAACCCAATCTCTGTGAAACCTTAAGAGCCGTCTCCATTACTTCCTTCTTTAGAGATTCTTGAATTACCTTCTTAGTAATCCGGAAAGCGGGGCCAGAGATACTGATGGCAGCCACCGTTTTACCCACCTCGTTATAAATGGGAGCAGCCACACATCGAATTCCCTTCTCATTCTCTTCATCATCGATGGCGTATCCCTGGGCACGTACTGATTTCAGGTGGTCTTTCAATTGTGTTGGATCGATGATGGTGTTCTCGGTTCTTTTCGCTAGGCCCTTTTCTTTAATGAAGTTTTTTAATTCTTCCTCGGGAAAATGAGCTAACAAAACTTTTCCTACGGCAGAACTGTGAGCAGGGTTTCTCAGGCCTACCCTGGATGCCATCTTCAGGCCACTTGAATTTTGTTCGGTTTCAACCTTATCAATATAGACGATCTCATTTCGGTCGAGGAAGACGAGATGGACTGTCTCCTTTGTTCTCTCAGCGAGATCTCTTAAAAATGGTTCAGCCTCCTTTCTGAGATCGAGTTGACCGAGAAGAAGCTGACCGAGTTCCACTAATTTGAGACCTAAAAGGTAGTTTCTTGTCTTTGGGTCTTGACGGACATAACCGAAATAGGAGAGGGAAGAGAGAAGACGATGAATCGTTCCTTTGGGAAGCTTGATTTTGATGGATAACTCCCTGATGCTGATACCTTGAGGGCTCTGCCCTAAGATATCGAGGATAGAAGAAGCCCTTTCGATTGTCTGGACAAGGTTGTTTGGTTTGGAGGTTTGATATGCGGACATTTTATTGTTCCACAATGCGAAATAGTGTTTCTTATTATATTGTTTCCAAAAATTCCGTCAAGCTTTTTTTCAGATGAGACAAGGCAGGCTCATTCCATCTATACGTATCCAAGTAAAGGAGGTTTTTCCTTGAAAGAAGGACAAGGGAGTTTTTATCCTGTCCCCTTGTTCTGACTGGGTTAAATGTCCATTATTATGTTTTAATTCCAAGATTAGGGGGGGTTCTCGAAGAGATACCTCTTGTCGAGATCTAAGGTGAGTTTAATCTCCTGATGGAGCTATCCAGGTATTTGTTCAAAGAATCCTTTATTTAAATTGGGTTAGCTCTTCGATGGGCTTCCGGTGGCCTTCTGGAGACTCATCCGGAATGCCGATGGGAAGCAAAGAAACCGCTCGAGTTGTCTCAGGGAGTTTAAAAATTTTTTGGATAGAAGCTTCAGCCTCTGTTCCCCAAAT
>Ga0187886_1002735_pt1 | contig 13796 bp, 16 predicted proteins | sample June2016WEW_20_1_FD_133001 | JGI IMG/M metagenome (GOLD analysis project Ga0187886, IMG submission 133001) | Peatland microbial communities from SPRUCE experiment site at the Marcell Experimental Forest, Minnesota, USA - June2016WEW_20_150 | ecosystem: Environmental > Terrestrial > Soil >... | reverse complement strand
GCCCTTTATTCAGTGAATAACTTCGTGAGTTGTAAAGTTCCGGGGTTGTGATTGTCGATAGCAATTCCATTCAGAATGCTTTTTACTTCCGATTGCCCCGCCTGCGGTGTGATGGACCGCTTGTGTAGTCCAAACACTTACAGTCCAGCGAAATATCGGCTTACGCGTAAATCAGCCTCGCGCTGATAGCCAGCGACAGTCCAAGACGATATAGTTAAGACCAAGAAAGGAGAGTGCTTCCATGTTATGGACAATCGTTGTAATACTCGTGGTGCTGTGGTTGTTGGGCCTCCTCGGACACATCGGTGGGGGATTGATACACATTCTGTTGGTGTTGGCGCTGATTGTCATCGTGTATAACGTGTTGACCAGCCGCGGCGGAACAGACTGACAGAAACGATTGCCGCGGGCGTCTTCATTCTGAGGGGTCGGTAAGCGCACCGGTTTTACTCCCGGCCGTATTAATACGCGACGCGAAACCGACATCCGGAACGAGTGCCTGATCAGTTCAAGGAGATACAGAGATGGATTCAACCCAGGACATCTTGTTTGGCAAGTGGCATGAACTCAAGGGTCAGGTTCGGCAACAGTGGGGCAAGCTCACCGACGATGATTTGACCCGACTAAGCGGAAAAACCGAGGAACTCGCCGGCGTCTTGCAACAGCGTTACGGCTACAGCAAGGCCCAGGCGGAATTAGAAATAAACCAATGGCTGCACGATAACGATTTGCGCGCCAAGAAAAAGCCATAGGCGCCTTCAAAATCCAAATAGTTGCAGAAACACAGGTAGGAAAAACATTCCTGCCTCATTCAACAATGAAAAGCATTAACCTTTTTAAAGAAAGGAGAATGAAATGTCAAACGATAACAGAACGACGGAAGTGAAGTCCGTGCAAAAAGAACCGGGGCGTGAACAACGGACCTTCACGTTTAAGGCCACCCAGCTGGTTTGGTTGCTTTTCGGAATATTGGAAACCTTGATCCTATTGCGCATCCTGCTCAAATTGCTCGCAGCCAATCCGAACAATCAGGTCGCGGCTTTCATCTATTCGATTACCGATGTATTCCTGGCTCCCTTCGCCGGGCTGACCGGAACACCCGCGGCCGGCGGCATGGTGTTGGAACTCTCTTCCCTCCTGGCCGTAGTGGTCTATGCGTTGATCGCATGGGTCATTGAACGAATAGTCTGGTTGATCTTCTACCGCCCGCGTGGACCCGTTGAGGAAGTCACGCAAACCACGAGCAGTGAACATCGCTCGTGAGCGGCGAACATCTATCGGAACAATCGGCACCAAAATAAGAATCGCTGAAAGGATAATCCCATGGATAACCAAGCGAGAGAACAAAAATCAAATGGAATGCATCCGGTCGACTTTCTAGCCGGACTGTTCATTGGAGGCCTGGCGGGTGCTGTAACGATGCTTTTAATTGCACCGCAATCAGGCAGAGAAACCCGTGAGTCGATCAAGAAGGGGGCCATCGAACTTCGCAATCAGACAACCGCCTCTATGGAAGGCGCCGTGGTACAGGTTCGCACAAAGGCGAGCCAGGTCGAGGCTGACGTAAAAGACAAGGCCATGGATCTAAAACACCAGGGCCAGGACATGCTCGTCGAGCAACTCGACCGCGTGTCGGCTGCCGCTGCAGCCGGTAAAAAGGCCGTCCAGGGCACGCATAATTGATCCGGCCTTTGGCCGTGTGTCATTGCGAGAGGAAAGAACAACCGTCAAAGGGATTGACGCAGAGCCCTTCGGTTTCGGTTGCATTCTCGTGGAAGAGATCCCGCAATGACACATGGAATACTGGATGCCCATACCATCGACTTAATTTATTCCTTCGAACGGGAGAGTTTATATGCTAAAAACAATCATCATGGTGGCGGAAGTCCTGTGGGTATTGGGCTACATCCATCGCGTTGTCATCCCGGCCTTCGCGCAAAAAGCGGCCGCTGTATCCGCACCCAATGATGATCGCGAATGGAGAGGATAGCCGCTGGATGATAGGAATCCTGTTTCTTTTCGGGCCGGCAGGCATTCCCTCCATCGGCGGTTTATGATCGGTCCGATCCTGATCGCCTTCCGATGGTTGCCATAAACAAAAGAAGAAAGGAAATCCTCATGAAGAAATGCAGTGAAGTAATGACGAAAAACCCGGTTTGTTGTTTGCCCTCCGATGCGGTTACCCGGGCAGCGCAATGGATGAAGCGGGAGAACGTTGGTTCCATCCCCGTCATCGAAAACGAACAATCCAAAAAACTGATCGGCATCGTCACCGACCGCGACTTGGCTCTGCAGGTTGTGGCCGATGGACGCGACGTAAAAACCACGAAAGTTGCGGATGTCATGACCCATACGGTCATCACATGCCACGCCGATGACGGTATTCAGAAGGCGGTGGATGCGATGGCGAAGAATCAGTTGCGCCGAATTCCAGTGGTCGACAATGAGTCCAAGATTGTCGGGATCATCTCTCAGGCAGACGTGGCGACACGCGTCGACCAGCCGGAAGGAACCGCCAGGATGGTCAAGGATATTTCACAGCCCACGAAAAAGAGTTTTAGAAACCTCTAGCTTCGCCGGTCACACCATGCGGATGCGGGTATACGGATTTTTTTAACATGCTCCGAGGCTTATGCATGGAGATCTCTCTCTTGCAACAAAGCCGCCAGAACCGGATGGAAATGGTATACCTTGCCGGAGACAATCCGGTTGGGAGAGTGCCATTGGCACGAAGCATTATGAGGGACGCAATCGAAGGTGAATTTCGGTATAGATAGGGAATCCACCATGCCGGAAAGGCTAGCCACTCACCGCCCGCTCCGGGCAAAACTCATCTTTAATGCGACCTCCGGCCGGACGGAAGAATCACCGCAGCAGCTTGTCGATATCCTTACCGAGATGCAGAGCCGGGATATTTTACCGGAAGTCTTTATATTGCGTCCCGATAGCAAGGTTGAAGACGTGGTACGCAGCGCAATTCGAGAGGGCATCAAGCTGGTCGTTGTGGCGGGCGGGGACGGAACCATTGATGTCGTCGCGGGAGCCATGATCGGCAGCTCTGCTACTCTCGGTATCATTCCCACCGGAACGCGAAACAATGTAGCCTTCAACTTGGGGATTCCCGGCACGCTTGCGGATGCCGTTGCACTCCTGCGCGAAGGTCGTCGGCAAAAGATTGACGTTGGATATTTGCGCAGCGGTCGGGCCGGTCGTTGGTTTCTGGAAGCTGCGGCATTGGGCTTACTTTCCGACCTCTACCCCGTTGCGGACGACATCCAGCATGGTGATTTGGCGCAGATTGGAAATTTATTGTCCACCTTCGTCTCTTCGACGCCCTCGCGCCTGCGTGCGACTCTAGACAGGCGTCATCGGCTCGACACGAGTGCGCATATGGTCTTGATTTCCAATATGCCCTATCTCGGGCCGCACTTTCGGATTGCCCCCGATGTATCCTGCACCGACAACCGTCTGGATGTTTTCGTTTTTTCGGATATGAGCAAACTGAACCTGCTCTCCTACGCCATGCAGTCCACCGGCGGCGCAGTCGAGGATGCCCGCGTTAAGCATTACCGGGTGAAGCGACTGAAGATCCAAACGGATCCGCAGATGCCGGTGCTTGCCGATGGTGTCCTGCTTGACCTGGGATCGATAACCGCTCTGGTTCACCATCGCGCACTCGCGGTCATGGTCGGCGCAACCGACGCCGCGCTGGGGGGGCAACCCGTCACCACGCCGGTCGCTGACCGCGAGTTGGTGGCCGATGGATAGCAACCGCCAAGAAGTGCCCTTGCCGCCGGAATCGAATATCGCTCGTCTTTGGTTTGCCTACCGGCGGCTCGCTTTCCTGATTAGCCTGGTGACGGGGTTAATCCTGTTTTTTCTTTGGCTCCCGGACGGGGCACGGTCGGCACTGTTCGTGGCGCTACTGGCGCAACGGACACTGCTCGGCATGGTTTTTCTCTTTGCTCTGATCACACTCTCCCTACTGTGGCCGGCCGGCCAGCGCCTGGATACCCGGTTTTTTCTGCTCCTCAACCTTCGGAGGAATCATCCCAAGTGGCTGGACCGCGTCATGTGGCTGGCGACACAAGCGGGCAATCTGTGGGCCGCCTGTCTCTTGGCGGGCTTGCTTTTCGTGTTGAATTACCGCAGCGTGTCCGTCGAGGTTATCTTTGGCGCGCTGGCTTTGTTTTTACTGGTCGAGACCGTCAAGGCGCTGACGGATCGTGCCCGTCCATTTCTTGCTCTCGAGGGAACCCGAATCATCGGGTGGCGGGAACGGGATCGGTCTTTTCCCAGTGGTCACACCGCCCAGACATTTTTCCTGGCGACGTTGCTCAGCCACCGGTTCGCGCTTGGTGTTGGGGGAACCGTCGCTCTATATGCAGTCGCCGTGATTGTCGGTTTCACCCGGATATATGTCGGGGTTCACTATCCGCGCGACGTCATTGGAGGCGCGATCCTGGGTTCCATCTGGGGGGTTCTGGCGGCGCTTGTGGATCCCTATTGGCTCGGGATTCGAATCTGACGATCGCATGAAGAGCGATTCAACCAACCGCCATTATAAACATCGCCATCCAAACCAGCGAAGGAACACAGGGGAGGCCTCACATTAGCCCTGAATCCGTGGGCCATACAGCCCGCTTTGTCCTGGACCATGCTCCCTGCGACGTATTGCTGTTGCGGGAGATGGAGGGGTCGTAGAGCAAAGATAAAATCCTTTGGATACTACTGGCCATTATGCTGCCGGCCTATATCGTTTTGACCCGGACAGTAAAAACTTGTTATTTAAGCAGACTTGGAGAATGATTGTAGGAGATAAAGTAAAAAGGAGGATCTCCCCATGAGCGCGAATAAATCCCCGATAGAGCACATCCTGGTGCTGATGATGGAAAACCGTTCCTACGACCACATGTTAGGCTATCTTCCGAACGGCCGCGGATTGACGGGGAAAGAATATAACCTGGTTGATCCCGCGGATCCGATGTCCGAGAAGGTTTACGTGAGCAACCGGTCCGGCTACGTCACCGCGCCCAATCCGTCCCATGATATTGTCAGCATCGAAAGGCAGGTTTACGGAGAAGTCGGAAAGATTGTCGAGCCGGCACCGATGAACGGCTTTGTAAAGGTCCAGATCGAAACGGCCAAGGGCGACGCGGAGCAAGGGAAGAAGATCATGGAATGTTTCGACCCGGCCAAGATTCCGGCGCTGACCACGCTGGCCAGTGAATTTGTCCTGTGCGACCGCTGGCACTCCTCGGTTCCCGGCCCCACATGGTTGAACCGGTTTTTTGTCCACGCTGGCACATCCGACGGAATGAGCCGGGATGACGCGAAGCATTGGTACAAGATGAAGACCATCTTCGACGCCCTCTTCGAAAACGGCTTCTCGTGGAACGTATACTTCGGGGATATCCCTCAGTGCATCATCCTCCAGCATCGGGGCGACGCGTTGGGTCATTTCAAGAGGTTTTATAAGTTCTACGAGGACCTAGAGAACGGGGAACTGGCTGCTTATACTTTCATCGAGCCGCGCTTCATCAACTTTCACTATTGGAAGGCGAACGACCAGCACCCGCCTCACGACGTCAGGCTGGGCGAATACCTCATTGCCGAGGTGTACGACGCTCTGCGCGCCAGCCGGTACTGGGAAAAGAGCTTGCTGGTGGTGCTGTACGACGAACACGGCGGCTTTTTCGACCGGGTGCCGCCCCCCGTCCATGTGCCCAGCCCTGACGGCAAAGTCGCGGTCGACCCGCCGTTCGATTTCACCCGCCTGGGAGTCCGCGTCCCGGCCATCCTCGTTTCACTCTGGGTGGAAAAAGGCCGGATCGATTCGACGCTCTACGAGCATGCCTCGCTGCCGGCTACGGTGCGGACTTTGTTCGGCTTGCCCGAAGCCTTGACGGCCCGCGACCGCGCGGCGAATACGTTCGAAAAAAACCTGAGCCGGAGCACGCCCCGCACGGACGCACCGATGACGCTGCCGGTGCCGGGCGAGCCGGGCGAGATCCGCCACCACCGCAGGCTGCTGCGCGCGGGCGCGCTGGAGCAGCGGCTCCGAGAATGGCTATTCCGCGGAGAGAAATCGCAGGAGCCTTTGACCTTATACCAGCAATCGTTGGTGGAGCTGGCAGACCGGCTCAACGAACAGGTCCAGGCGGGCGTGCCGGCGCGCGCAGGCCAAATCCTCCATGAGCACGATGCCGCGGTCCACATCCATGAGAGCCTGGCGCGATTCATGGGTCGGAAATGAAAAGAGACCTCACAGGTTTTCGGACGGCATGCGAGTTGGGGGAAGGCGAAGGTTAATGATTAATGGGATAAATGATTACCGATCCAAAAATTATCGGTTTCCCGAACGCCGTCAGGTCCAAAATCCCTTTATAGGTTTCCTCGCGCGGCCCCAGCACGATGTACTGTACTCCACGATCCATCAGCAGTTGGTTGGAGGCCTTTCCGGAAAAGTAATCTTCCACGGCGGCCTTTGCCTCGTTTGCATTCGGCGTTTCCATCGGGTGGCCGTAGACCACACGGACGCCCGCCATACCGGGAAGCCACAAACTCAGTTCGGGCGATGCCAGCACCACCGATCCCCGCGCGTTGGCGTTCAACCAATCCACGGCGACGGCTTCATCGTGGCTGAGGAATAAGGCAGGATTGTGCTGTAAACCGGCGAGGAGAATGACGGCGAGAAAAATTAAATTCGTCAGAACAAGCGTCACAGCGACGATCAACCCGCGGGCGATGGAAGCTGCAGGGCGAAACACCCATGCCTCGATCTTCGGCGCGGCCAGCGCCGCCAGCGGAATCCACATTCCCAGCATCAGTCGCCGCTGCAGGGAAAACGGCGCGTAAAGCAGGACGAGGTTGATCGCCAGCCACAATCCAAGCAGGAGCATTTCCGATGGGATCGATTGGAATTTTTCGCGAACGCTGCCCGGAGAGCGCAGCCAGCGGACGAAGGTTATTGCAACGATGAGCCCGGGCAATCCGAGGGAGAGCGCGACATCCCACACGGGCGGGGTGGGGGTCTGGTTCTGCGCGAACCACGAGGCGAAGTTGGGGAGAGTCTGGGTGATCCAGAAATCGTAGGCGACCCAGGGCAGCATGCCTGCGACGGCGGCGATTAAACCCGCGACGGTTCCCTCCGGGAAGCGGCCGTCCACCGCGCGCCGCCAGAAAGTCCAGACTGCCAGGGCCAATCCTACAGGCAGAATCGCAAACGGCTGGAGTGCCCCCAGCATCGTCCCGATCACGGCCGTAACCAGAAGTGAAACGGCGCCCGGCTTGCTAGACGGCATCGCAATCCGCATCAGGAGCAGCAGGAGCAGGGCGGTGACGAGCGGGAAGTGCGCGCTGGTGATCATCCCCAGGAAGGGGATGTACTCGGCCACCCACAGGTCGCTGGTAAACGTGCCGGAGACGATCGCGGTAAATCCGAATCCCGACCCGAGCGCGGTGATGACCCAAGCGATGGCTCGCGCGCGGGGCGTTAGTCTGAGGTGCCCGAAGAATTCCCAGGCGACGACGAGAAACACCGTCACCCCCATCAGGCGCGCGATGTGCCAGACAACGATCAGCGGCAGCCGAAAAACCCACGCCAGATGACCCAGCAGCAAATACCAGGCAAACAGCAGCGCTCCCGGGCCGGGATCCCCGGTGAAGGCCAGGTGGTACAGCCATTGGCCGTCGTATCCCTGGCGCATCTTCGCCAGGTACGAAGCCGCGTCGAACGGATTGAACAGAAACCCCGTAAACCGGAATGCGCCGGCGCTGCCGTAGGCGACAAGGTATGGGATTAGCGTAAGCAGGGCGAAGACGATCGAAAAAACGAGGATGGTGATGCGCGAGCGCATGCGGGTGTGGGCTCCCTTAATCCGGAATGAGCCAGCGGCCGCGGCGGATGATCTCGCGGCCGAGCTCCGCCAGTTCGCGCGGGCGGAAACTCATGCGGAACAGGAGGCGGTAGGATTCGTCGCCGGTGAGCATGCCCCAGATCAGTCGGGCCAGAATCTTCTTCCCCTCCGGCCGGGTTTCATCCAAGCGCAGGCTGTACAGGAAGGCGGCGGTCAGGCGCGGATTGCGCAGAATCGCCGTGCTGATGGCGAAGAGAATATCGCCGTAACGGTTGTCGGCTGCGATGCGCCGGGCGGCGGGCTCGTAGCCGGCTTTGAATGCTTCGGCGTCGATGCCCTGGTCGAGCGCGGTGCGCATCGCGGCTTCGGCGGTAACGAAGCTGGAATAGATGCCGTCCTTATACAGCCGCGCCACCGCCGCGTCGCCTATCGCCACCCATTGGTCGCCGTAATACCGCGGCGCAATGTGCAGCGGCACCCGCGGGGAACAGCCGCAACAGTTTTCCAGTGGGGCGGAGAAATATTCCGCCATCGGTTCTTTTTGCGCCCGGAAGAATTCGCGGATCGGATCCGGTCCCATCTGATACCCCAGCAGCGACACGTTCAGGTATTCGCGCTTGGGAACCAGCGCTCCGAAGATCAGCCCCTTGGGCTCCCCGAAGAAGGCGACCACCGTGTGCGCGGGCCAATCCGCCGGTTTGCGAATCTCGTCCTGGGCCATGATTTCGGTGGGGGGAGGCGTGTACTCGAAGAAGGGCTCGGGGATGGGACGGTTGTTGACGCCGGTGGCCAGGACGATAAGATCGGCGGCAAAGGTAGTCGATTCGGTGCGCACCAGCGGGCCGCAGTCCCATCCCAGGCTGCGCACGCGCTCCGGAACGTAGCCTGCGCCGCGCGCCACGGCTTCCGAGATCAAATAGGAGTCGAAGCTTTCGATCGGTTCGCCCTGGTGGGTGCGCGGCCCGCGGCCGCGGTAGACGCTGAGGATCTTCCGCCCCGGATGCGGCTGCGGCAGACGGATGGTTTGGCCGAGGATGTGAACCCGGTATTCTTCGATGGTTTCCTGGATCACGCGCGGGGGAACGCTCAAGCCGAGGGATTCGATCGATTGCACCGCGTTAGCCGAGACGATCCCGGCGCATCCTTTGCAGGCGGCCACACCCCTTACGTCGGTGTCGAAGCGGGGATCGAAGATGCGCACGTCGAGCCGCAGCCCCTCTTCCCGGGCGCGGTTCAGCAGCTGGATGGCAGCGAAGCAACCGGCGGGTCCGCCGCCAATGATGCCTACGCGGCTTTCGTTTTCCAGACGCATCCTGCAACCTCCGCAGGGGATGATAGCATCCTCCGGGGGAAAACGGAACCCTTGGCCACGTCCGGATTGCGCATCTTTATCACCGAAATGGGACTATCGAAAACTCCGCATGGATGATGGATTTCTTGGGAAAAAGGCATGGCCACACATACCAAAAGCGCTAAAGTCAAATTCTTAAAAAATGATAATTCAACATTCTGGAATCGTACGCAGCGCCGGTCCCGGAGTGGGTATGGGTGTCCAACCGGAAAGGGAATTCTGCACGCCGAGATAAATCGGAATCTGGCAGGGCCGACCGCTGCCAAATGTGTAAGATCCGGTGAGGCCCTGATACACATCGCCAACCCGCAATTGATCCAGAACCCAGGATCGGGTGGTGGCGGGGCTCAGGTTGCCGGTGCCTTTCTTTAATAGAGGGGATACACAGAAGGATGCGGCGTCGTATCCCAGTGCGGCCATCGCGGGGGGATCCGCGCCGTATGCGGCTCGATAATTGTTAATCGCTGCGGGAACGACGGCGGCTCCCCCGGAATCCGCAGTCGCCGGAGAGAACATCAGCGTGACGGAATCCGAAGTGAAGTTTGAAGGTAACGGATCCTCCGGATTGTCCTGGGCGAAGAAGAGCGAACCCGGAAAACCGGAAGCGGTCATTCGATCCAGAAGGGAAAGGGCGAGTTGCGAAGATCCGGAGAAATAAACCAAATCGGGACGAATGGATTGATAGGATGACGTCCAGTCGGCAAGATCCTGTTCGGAAATAATCTGAAAGTTGTAAACCGTCAAACTGCCGGATTGCGCGCGTTCGCGAAATCCGCCGGCAATGGAAAGCGCGTGGACATCGGCATCCGTGGTCAGGAGGATTCGAACGGCGGCGCGGGAGAGCGCTCCTTCGGCATCGGACGCACCGTGGGAGCGGTCGTCGGGAGAGAGGAAGATCGTCTCCGGTTGGGAAGCGGGATCCGGAAGCGATGCGGTTTCGGCGGGAAGGATGTGCGCGATCCCGGCGGGATGAAATATTTTAGCGGCGGCAAGGTTTCCGTCCGAATCGGTATGGACGACGGCGCAAAAAGTATCCGGATCGGCGGCGATGCCCCGGATGGTGGTATCCAGTTCCGGGGAGGAGACGCCGGCGTCGAAGGCCCGGAGTTCCACATCCCATCCGGCGGCAAGCAGCGCGCTGCGCCGTTCCTCGAGCGCGAGCACCGCCGCGCGCCGGATTCCCTCGCCGTAGACGGCGCGCGGGCCGGTCAGATCGGTGAGCACGGCGATGCGAACCTTGCGCTCGACCCTTCCGCAAGCGGCGAGAATCCCCGCCGACAGGAAGAGGAGTGCGAGCCCCCGCTTCCCCCGCTTCGCGAGGGCAGGTGCGGGGGCGGACGGGGCGCGTTTCATTCGCCGGTGGGTTCCTGGTTGATCTGGTCCAATTCGCTCAGGAGGGTTTCGTTCGGAGGAAGGTCGGCGGCCGAGGATCCGTTGTATCGATACCGGATTCGGCCCTGGCGGTCCACGATGACGATGCTGGGAAGCCGGCCCTTGCCGAAGAGGTCGACTTTCTGTCCATATAGCGAAGCCACCCGGTGATCGGAATCGGCAAACCCCGGGAACGGCAGCTCCTCGCGCTCCCAATATGAACGCACCTGCTCAGGGCGGTCGGGCGTGATCGCCAAGATCACCGTCCGGCGCGATTCGAACGCGGGGGTATCCCAACGCAGTTGAGTCAGATACCGCCGGCAGAACGGGCATACCAGACCGCGATTGAACACCAGCAGGACATTCAGTCGATCGTGGAAGGTGGAGAGTGAAACCAGGTAGCCATGCGCGTCGGCCAGTTCGAATTCGGGCGCTGTGGGATTAGTTTCCGGCACGGGGAGATCCTCCGGATGGAAATCGTGCCTGTGGATTATAAAGTAATTCGCCCTCTTGTGCGGAGGCAATCGCCGGGCGGCGGGAGCGGGCGGAAGTGGATGCCGGCACACGCTTCTCCCCGGCGCAACAAAAAAAACGCGCCGGAGCTCATGATATAATTTTTTTCTGGGGAAAAACAGGTTCAGGTTTATTGGGATCTCGTTTCGTTTTCATCAGCGGGCGTCGGACCGGGCAAGCGAAGGAGAAGGATGATCAAGAAGAGGGTAATCCTGCCGATCCTGGGAACGCTTCTGACCGGATCCATGGCATGCTCGACCATTCCGTTCCTGGCTCCCACAGCCACCTCCACAGTAACCCTCACCCCGACCCTGACCCCGACATTGACATCGACCTCCACCCCGACCTCCACCCCGACCTCGACCCGCACGCTCACCCCGACGAAGATCACCGGCATCGAAGAGCCGGTCATGATCGGCGATGCGAAACTGCAGTTTCGAAGAGCCTTACGGCGGGATAGCTTCCTGTGCGGCGATCAAAGTTATCCGGTGGAGACTCCCGATACGGACGAATTCCTGGTCCTGACGGTGAAGGTCATCGAAGGACCGATGGTTAAAACCGAAGACGATATTTCCAATTGGATCACATCCAATGAGATTAATATGATGGAGGTTGTGGATATCAATAACCATTATTCCGATATAAATCCCGACATTTGCTATCAAAGGGATAGCAAAGATATGGTAACTCAGTTGGTTATCCCCTTTGTGATTCACAAGGCGGTGGCTTCGTTCGTGCTCATCCTGCCGGACGACACCCGTATTCCTTTGGATCCGATTCTCTAACAAATGCCGCTTTTTCAGCCCGCAGACTATTTAGACGATTTTTATAGGAAGGCCGCCCGAAATTGAGGTAACCTATTGCTAAAGGTTCCACCGAGGAAAAACCGACTATCCTGCCATTGGAAATCCACGCCGGCAGCAAAACCCTCTCGGTTTTCTGAACGGTGCCATAAGACTTCGCGAAGTTAAACGCATCCATCTTCCTTTCGGCCAAGGAGCCATCATGAAGAAACGATTTATTTGGATTGCCTGTGCAACAACGCTGGTGATTTCCGCGCTCGCCTGCAACTCGATTCCATTCCTTGCTCCAACCCCGACGCCCACCGCCACTCCAACTTCCACGCCGACTTCCACACCGACCCTGACTCCCACACCGACGCTGACCCCGACGCCGACCGGAGTTTTTGGGATCACCTCGCCTGTAACGGTTGATGGAGTAGACCTGCAATTTGTCAGCGTGACAACGGCATCCCATTGGTTGGTTGGGTCGGACGACTACGTTCCTACATCCTCCAGCGATACCTTCCTGGTCGTGACGGCCAACGTGCTGACCGACAATACTGCGCACTCCACGCTTGCCGGTTGGGATGTGACCGTGAACGGCGACATCTCGTGGAACTTCCTGCAATCGAAGGGAGCCTCCAGCTCGATCACTTCCGCGATATGGGTTTTTACCGTCGACCAAAGCTTGACCAGTTTCACCATCAATCTGCCGGGCGGGGTGGATGTGCCTTTGGATAGTCTCTATTAGCCGATAGTATTCCGGTGGGGGGCCAGACACTCCGTTCCAAAAAAGACGTGCCGGGATTTTCCGGCGCGTTTCTCTTTTTCCTCTGGAGAGACGGGGTGGAATCACGCCGCGCTTTTGGATGCGCTCTCCGCCCGGCGGCAGATGGCGCGGATCAATCCGGAAAAAATGGCCGCGTGGATCGGCTCGAGAAAATGCCAATAGAGAATTCCGAGAAACCCCTTGGGGAGGTAATAGGCCGTCAGAAGCAAACGGGTCTTTCCACCTTCGAGCGGCGTGGCGAGAAATTCCAGCCACCCGAGTCCGAACATCCGCATTTCCGCGCGCAAGCGCAGTAGACGCCCTTCTTCCACTTTCTCCACGCGCCAGAAATCAACCACATCTCCCGGGCGAACATCCTGGGGATGTCTCCGTCCGCGCTTGCGGCCCACGCCGCCGGCCAGCCGGTCCAGCCAGGCGCGAAATCGCCAAATCCAGTCCATGTAAAACCAGCCTTTTTCCCCGCCGAGCGAAGTAAAGACGAGGAAAACCGTGAGTGCGGGCGCGGCTGCCAGGCGCTGGCGGCGCTGCAGTATCAACCCTTCCTGGAAGTCCAGGCTGCGGGGCGTTTGGTCGCCCTGGCTGCTGGCGAGCGAGTCGGTCCAGGTGGTCTCCACCTCCCCGCATTCCATTCGTTCGATCGCCCGGCGCAGGAATTCCTGATAATTCATCAGCGGCACCGCGCCGAAAATTTTCTCCGCGTCGCGGGTTTCCACCCGGGCCGGTTTGTACAGCCCTTCGATGCGCGTCCGCGCGAGTTCGAGCGGGATGGGCGTCACCCAGTGCACCCAATAGGAGGAGATGGCGGGAAGCGACCACGGCAGGGAAATCATCAACCGGCGCAGGTTTCGCTCCCGTGCATAAGATTGCATCATCTGCTTGAGGGTCGTCACCTCCGGCCCGCCGATCTCGATGATCTTCCCGCAGGCGGCGGGCGTGCATACGGCCAGGATCAGGTAGGCCAGCAGGTCCCGAACGGCGATGGGTTGGATCGGGGTCGTCAGCCAAGTCGGGCAGAAGAATACCGGGGACCGTTCCGCGGTATGGCGCACGATTTCGAACAGAACGCTGCCGCTCCCCACCACCGGACCGGACCGTAATTCGGTCAGGGGAATGCCGGACCGGCGCAGCGT
>Ga0187886_1002734_pt1 | contig 13798 bp, 13 predicted proteins | sample June2016WEW_20_1_FD_133001 | JGI IMG/M metagenome (GOLD analysis project Ga0187886, IMG submission 133001) | Peatland microbial communities from SPRUCE experiment site at the Marcell Experimental Forest, Minnesota, USA - June2016WEW_20_150 | ecosystem: Environmental > Terrestrial > Soil >... | reverse complement strand
CCGCAGAGGGCGTTCACGAGGGTCGACTTGCCCGACGAGGGGCGGCCGACAACGGCGACGACGGCGGACTTCACGACGTCAGCCGGGAAACCGCCGCCGCACGTCGGCGAACTGGTCGTTCAGGTCGCGAAAGATAGCCACGAGCACCGGATCGAATTGGGTCCCCGCCTGCCCGAGAATCTCCGCCACCGCCCGCTCGTGGCTCCAGGCCTCCTTGTAGGGCCGGGCCGTGGTGAGGGCGTCGTAGACATCGGCGATCGCCGCGATCCGGGCAGAGAGGTGGATCTGCTCTCCCTCGGTACCCTCCGGATACCCTTTCCCGTCGAAGCGCTCGTGGTGGGAGCGGGCGATCGATGCGGCGAGCGTGAGAAATGACTGCTCGCCGAGCTCTCGGTCCGCCTTGTGCAGCACCTCCCACCCGAAAACGGTGTGCTTCTTCATCATCTCCCACTCCTCCGAATCGAGCTTTCCGGGCTTCAGGAGGATGTGGTCGGGAATGCTCACCTTCCCGATGTCGTGAAGCATCACGGAGAGGGAGATATCATTTGCGTATTCCGCTGTGATGCGGAACGAATACGGCGCGCGAAGATGAACCTGCATGGCGATGAGACGGGTGTACTCGCAGATGCGCTGGAGGTGGTATCCCGTCTCGGGGTCCCGGTATTCGGCCAGACGGGCGAGCGATCGGATTGCCGCGCCCTGCGTGCGCTGCAGCGCGTCCTGCGTGCGCTGCGACTCCTTTGCGCTGGCCAGCATGTTGTCATGCAGCAGCTCCTGCACCTGCAGCGCTTCCTGCAGCTCCGCGTTGGTCGCCAGCAGCTCGGTGACGTCGAAGAACACTCCGAGGATTGAATTCCCGAGTGAGACGGCGGAATCGCGGACCTGCAGCATCCCGCCCGATCCCGTCGTCATCGCGAACGGGAACGATTCCACCCTCCCGCGATTGTGCACCCTCTCCAGCTCGGCTGCCCTCTTCTCGGGCTCACGGAAGAACCCCTGGCTCTGCGCGAGCGCCTCCAGGGAGGTGTAACCGGTGAGCTCCAGAAATACGGGACTGGCGTAGCTGAACCTCCCCTGCAGGTCGCAGACGTACAGGGGAAGCCTCAAGCCCTCCGTGAGGAGCGCCAGGTTGGGCGGGAGATCCGATGCATGCCCCGGGCCTTCATTGAAGGGCGCCTTCCCGCGCTCAGTCTCCAGGATGTCACGAAGGTGGGCGGCGGCCGCGAGGAGGTCTTCCGCGCGCGCACGCGCGGTCTCCTCGATGTGCGGGCCCTGCAGGACGAGCGCGCTCCAGGGCGTTCCGTTTTCGACATTCAAGGGACAGCAGAGCAGTGCGTCGTGCCGGTCCGATCCCGGGGGAAGGGGAAGAATTCCCTGTTTCGTGGGGATTCCGGTCCAGGAAAGCTCCGCGGCGAGCAGGGGGGCGATCGCCGAAAGGGATCCGAGGGAAGCACGGGTCTCCACGCCCCCGGCGGGACCTCTCCCGGCCTGCAGGAGGGCGATCCCGTCCAGCGCGAGGGAGGAGAGGGTCCATTCGAGAATCATTGTCTGCCGCTGCGGAAGGCTCCCCTGGCCAACCAGCCGCTTCAGGAGGTCGTCCAGCTCACGCAACCGGGCCTGCATCCCCTTTCTTCCAGTACTTGTCGTAGAACATTGCAAGCCTCCGGCGGACGTCGTAGGGGATCAGTGCCGAATCCGTCATGATGGCATCTCGCGCGGCGTGGCGGCACGTGCAGTCACCCCTGCCGCGCATGGCCAGGATGATGTCGGGAAGCATCCGGCGCAGCGCCTCGATGTTCGATTTCATCGTCGCCACCACTATCTCCACGCTCACGCTCTCCCCGGTTTCCCTCCAGCAGTCGAAATCGGTGACCATGGCGAGGGTTGCGTAACAGATCTCCGCCTCCCGGGCGAGCCGGGCCTCCGGCAGGGCAGTCATGCCGATCAGCGAGGCTCCCCAGGAACGGTGGAGCTCAGACTCCGCGCGGGTGGAAAACGCGGGCCCCTCCATGCACACGTACGTGCCCGAGGTATGGTGAGGATGGCTGCGGGCGGCGAGCACCCCCGCGGCAGCCGCGCGGATTCCACCGCAGAAGGGCTGGGCAAAGCCGATATGCCCGACGATCCCCTCCCCAAAGTAGCTGCCCGGGCGCCGGAACGTCCTGTCGATGAGGTTGTCGCAAAGGACGAACTCGCCCGGGGCGCAGCTTTCCGTCAGCGACCCCACCGCGCTGAGCGCCAGGATCTGTTCCACCCCGACCGATTTCAGGGCCCAGATGTTCGCCCGTGAGGGGACTTCGGAAGGCAGGTAGCGATGCCCCGTGCCGTGCCGTGGCAGGAACACCACCTCCTCGCCTGCGATATCTGTGAGGGTGAGAGAGTCAGACGGAAGCCCCCACGGCGTGGGCACCTCCTTCCGCTCCCGAACCCGAGCGCCATCCAACTGGTACAGCCCGCTCCCACCGATCACGGCCAGTCGCGCCATCTTCACGTCTCCTCTCCACGATGGATCCGCGTGGACCATAGTGGGTCATTTGAGCGTCGAAGGCAACATCCCTCCGCACTATACGGGCGATTCCCTTTTCGCCGGGAAAATTTTTCGTGCATGCCCGCCGGCAGGGCTTTTTCGTTGACATCGCCGGTGCGGCATGTATAATCAATCCGCGTTTTGGGAGGCTTCCGCCCCACAACCTCCAGTACCAATTGGAGGACGGAAGATTGACGGGTGGCCGGGGCAGCAATGCCCCGGCCTTTTTCATGGCGGACTCAGTGCGCTGCCCGGTGTGCCGCCTGCCGCGGCGGCCCGAAGCGACGCATTTGCCGGTGGCCCGAAGGGACGCATTTGCCGGCGGCCCGAAGGGACGCATCTGCCGGCCTCTGCGCCGTTGTCAAGCAGGGAGTTTTTCCTTATTGTAATGCGTAGTATGAACATGCAGGACAAGCCTCAGGAGCCCGAAACCGGTCCCCGCGTGGACGAAGGGATGCTCTTCAACAGGATGCTCAAGTCCCGGACGGTCCTCGTGTCGGGAGACATCAACAAGCCGCTGGCGGAGAGGGTCATCCGGTCCCTCATCCTCCTGGAGGAAGAGTCCGCGGATCCGATCAAGGTGTACATCGATTCACCCGGGGGGGATGCGGACGCAGGCTACGCGATCTTCGACATGATGAGATTCGTGAAGCCGAAGATCACAATGATCGGGATGGGCCTCGTCGCGAGCGCTGCCGCCATCATCATCCTCGCAGCGCCCCGCGAGCTGCGTGTCGGCCTTCCCAATTCCCACTACCTCATACACCAGCCCATGAGCGGCACGCGCGGCGTCGCGACGGAAATCGAGATCCACGCCAAGGAAATCGAGAAGCTCCGTGCCAAGATCAACCGCCTGATCGCGGACGAGACCGGGCAGCCCCTTGAGAAGGTCCAAAGGGACACCGATCGGGACTACTGGATGAACGCGGACGAGGCGGTCGGCTACGGCCTTCTCGCGCGCGTCATCAAGACGCGGGACGAGCTGTAAAACGTGCCCGCAGCAGACCTGAACGGCCTGCTCGACACCTGTCTTGAGCACCTCGAGCTCCCGGCACGCGCGCGTCTCTCCCGCGGCAAGGTGCGGGATGTCGTGGACCTGGGCACGGAACTGCTGATCTCGACCACTGACCGCGTCTCGGCCTTCGACCGCGTGCTCACCACTGTCCCCTGCAAGGGAGAGGTCCTCAATACCATTTCGGTGTTCTGGTTCCGTTCCATGGAGGACATCATCGCGCACCACGTGCGGGAGGAAGTCTCTGCGCGGACCATCCGAGCCGCGAAGTGCCGGGTCATCCCCGTGGAAGTGGTGGTGAGAGGATACCTCACCGGTTCCGCCTGGCGTGACTACCAGCAGGGCGCGCGGATCTCGGGTATCGCGCTCCCCCCGGGGTTGCGTTTCAATGAGCGCTTCGAGCGGCCCCTTCTCACTCCTTCCACAAAAGAAGAAAAGGGAGCGCATGACCGCCCGGTCTCGCGGGAAGAGATCATCGCCGGAGGCCTCGTGGAGAAGGCCCTCTGGGAGCAGATCGAGGAGACCGCGCGTGCACTCTTCCGCCGCGGCACCGAGATCGCCCAGGGGAAGGGCCTCATCCTCGTGGACACGAAGTACGAGTTCGGTCTGCACGACGGACGGCTCACGCTGGTGGACGAGCTTCACACTCCGGATTCCAGCCGGTACTGGCACGCAGACACCTGGGAACAGCTCTTCTCGCAGGGCGCCGCTCAGCGGGAGCTGGACAAGGAGTACCTCCGGCAGTGGCTTCTCGCCAGGGGATGGAAAGGCGACGGTACACCGCCGCGGATCCCCGACGATGTCCGGGTCCAGGTCGCCCGCAAGTACATCGAGGCGTGGGAAACCATCACCGGCCGCGCCTTCAGTCCCCGCGCCCTGGACGCGCAGGCAGAATCCTCCCTCATTGCAGGACTTCTACAGGCATCCTCGTGAAAGCTCGGTGCGCCGGACTCGGACAACCCGGTTTTCGGCCCTTTTCCTGCATCCGTACGGCATCCCGGCTCCGGGCGGTTTTCGCGCTCGCTCTCTGGTGCGCCGCCTCGGCCTCGGCCCTCACGGTCATGAGCTACAACGTGGAGAATCTCTTCGACGACGTTCGCGACGGAACGGAATACCGGGAGTTCGACCCGGGGAAAGGGAAATGGACCCGCGAATCCTTCCTCCTGCGGGTCCAGGCCCTCTCCGAGGTCGTGCGCAAGTCCACGCCCGGCGGCCCGGACATCCTCCTCCTGCAGGAAGTGGAGAACGGCAACGCCCTGCGGGTGTTATTGGAAAAGGGAATGCGCGGCCTGGGGTACGCGTGGCACGCGCTCGTGCCCAAGAAAGGCCTTGCCACCAACATCGCCATTGCGAGCAGGCTCCCGATCGCCCGAATCCGCACGCACGCCGTCGGCCCGTGGAAAAATGACGCGACGATGCGGGACATCCTGGAGGCGCAGGTCGAGGTCTCGGGTCACGTGCTCTACATCTTCAACAACCACTGGAAGTCGAAGACCGAGGGAGGCAGGGCCACCGAACCTTCCCGAAGGGAATCCGCGTCCGTGCTCGCGCGGAGGATCGAGGAGATTCTCGCGCACGATCCGGCAGCGGACATCGTGGCTGCCGGGGACATGAACGAAAGCATCGACGAATACGCCCGGGCAGGGCGGCGCTACTTCACGGCGCTCATGCCGGCCGCGGAGAACGGCCGGGAGACACCGGCGACTATCGGCATCCACCTGTCATCACAGCCTCCGCCCTTTGCGGGGTCGGCGGCCTGTTGCGTCCTGTTCGACCCCTGGTTTGAGCTGGAGGAAGCGATGCAGGGCTCCTCCGCGTGGCAGGGAGACTGGCTCACCGTGGATCACATCCTCCTCTCCGCGGGACTCTTCGACCGGCAGGGTCTCATCTACCGGCGCGCGAGTTTCTCCGCCCTGAGGCTCCCGTTTCTTCTCGACGAACGCGGTCGGCCGCGCCGGTGGGCCGCACGAGGCGGAATGGGAGGGTTCTCCGACCACCTGCCAATCCTCCTCACGCTGGACTTCCGCAACTAGGGATTCGGCACGCCGTCATCGGCTTGAAACTCCCCTGTCCCGACGTTATAAGGGACGGGTGGAATCATACGCCTCAGAGTCAGAGTACCTGAATGCCCTGGCCGCGCGTGCCGTCCTCCCCATGGGATTCCAGTGCGCCGTTCGCGAGCTCGCGTTCCACCCCCGGGAGAGAGTCGGGGCGCAGCCGATGAGGATGAACCTGTCCCTGCTCCTCCTTGATCGTGAGACCCGCGATTTCGGCGGGGTATTCACGCGCAATCTCTTTCCCGGGGCGCCAGTGATCATTGGCCGCGCGCGCCTGGAGCGTCCGACGATCCGCGGTGTGCTCGCGAACAACAGGATTTCCAATGTCTGTACATCGCGGGGCGTCGATGACGCTCTCGGCCTCCTGGAGCGGCTGGGCGGGCTCACCGGCGCGCGCGGAGACGACTTTTTCTGCGCGTCTACCGGCATTATCGGGTGGGAGCTGCCGGCCCGGGAAATGCGGGAGGCCCTGCCGAGCCTCGTGGGGGGGCTGTCCGTATCCTCGATCCTCCCCATGGCGCGCGCGATCATGACGACCGATGCGTTTCCGAAGGTGCGCGCGGCAGCGGCTGGCAAGGGGAGGATCGTGGGTGTCGCAAAGGGCGCCGGCATGATCGAGCCGAACATGGCGACTCTCCTCTGCTTCCTCTGCACGGACGTCGCGGTGCCCCGCGAGCGCCTGCGCGAGGACCTCGCCTGGTGCGTGGAGAGGACCCTGAACCGCCTCTCCATCGACGGCGACCAGAGCACGAGCGACACCGCGATTCTCCTGTCATCGGGGCTGAAAGGACCCGCCGATCCGGAGGAGTTCCGCGCCGCCCTCCTCGAGGTGCTCGCGGGACTCGCATTCGACATCGTGCGGAATGCGGAGGGGATCGGGCACGCAATCCGGGTGAGGGTCGAACGGGCGCTCGACGAGGCGACGGCGCTTGGTGTCGCCCGCGCGGTGGTCAACTCGCCGCTGGTGAAGACGGCCGTATTCGGCAACGATCCGAACGTCGGCAGGATCGTCAGCGCGATCGGCGACTACATGGGCAATGCGGGCGGGATGCTCGCCACGGGACGCACGATAGTGCGGATGGGCGGAGAGGAGATCTTCTCGGAAGGGTGTTTCCGGCTGGATGCCGACAAGGAGCTCCGGCTCTGCGAGTACCTGCGCGGCCGCGCAATGGACACGAAAAGGGTCCCCTGGCCGCAGCACGACCGAACGGTGGACATCGAGATCACTCTCGACGGCGCGTCACCCGGCGTGGAGATCCTGGGATCCGACCTTTCGTACGACTACGTTCGGGAAAACGCGGACTATCGCAGCTGAACACGGGCTGAGAGCCCGGCCGCCTATTTTTCGCGGTAGATGATTCGCCCGCGCGTCAGGTCGTACGGAGAAAGGGCGACCTTCACGCGATCACCAGGAACAATTCGGATGTAATGCTTCCGCATCTTGCCCGAAAGATGGGCGAGGATGAGGTGTCCATTCTCAAGCTCGACTCTGAACATCGTATTCGGGAGAGACTCTTTTACCTTCCCATCGACTTCTATGGCTTCTTCTTTGGCCAAAAAAATCCTCCTTTGCCCGCTGAGTGTAGTGGCTTTGCCCCGCGGGTGTCAATCGTAGACACGGATGCGTAGCACGCCGAAGGCGTGCGGAGGGCGGCAGCCCGGTTGCTCCTCCCGACTTTCTGGCTCGCGAAGCGAAACGGCGAGAGCCGCGAGGGCGAGCGAGTGCAACTCCGCGCAAGCGCGGAAGCGGATGCACGAGAGGGAGCCCGCAGCCCCACCGCGCGGCGGCGCGAGGCTGCGGAAAAAAGGGTCGACGGCACATTGTTCGCTCCCTTCCCGGCCTGAAAATACGATTGGGATTGACAAGTGACTCTGTTTATGCGTAGATTGCTTTCCCTAAAGGCAACCCCATGGAAGATGCTTTCCTGAAAAAAATGAAAACCTCCCTCGTCACGTTGAAGAAGGAGATATTGAAAAACCTCGCGTCGGAGAGCGAGGATTTTCGCACCATCATCGAGGACATGGATCCGAAGGACCTCGCCGATATCGCGGCAGACGACATCGACCGCAAGACCCTGGAGGCGCTGGGCACGCAGGAGCTGCGCCGCCTGCAGCTCATCGAGTCCGCCCTCGCGAGGATTGAGAACAAGAAGTACGGTCTCTGCGCCCGCTGCTCGAAGAAGATACCGCGCGAGAGGCTGGAGGCAATTCCCTACGCCCTTCTTTGCATCGAGTGCAAGTCCTCCGAGGAGCGTCGCAACAGGTAGCCGCGCTTCAAGGTATAGGGAGCGCGGCAGGAGGGCACGTCGGCATGGTCTCCATGACGGCCCTTCGATACGCGCAGGCGGACGCCGGTGACCTGATCATGCCGGTGCGGCCGGCCCAGCTCGTCTACGCGAATTTCAAGCACATCCAGGTGATGCCCGATTCGCGCCTGCAGGACGGCGTCCCGCTGTACAAGCTGAAGATCCTCGATACTCTCATCGAACACCTGTCGCAGAAGAAACCTCTGACCTCCGTCGACGCGAGCTCGATCGACTCAGTGATCATGGATATGTCGAGTGGCTTCCGCCTGAGGAGCGTATCGGGGCAATCCTACCGGGCGGCTTTCTTGCCGGCGCCGGGCGCCTTCGTCGACCTGGTCGCCTGAGCGGTCTTTCTCCGAGGCGGCCGGGCCGCGATTCTCTTCTTCACCGCGACAGGACGTTTCCCCCGCGCTGGTTTCCGGGTGCGGCGCGCGGCCGGGGCTGACCTCAAGGCCCGAGCCTGCCGTTTCGATACCGGCCGCGCTCGATGGGTCCCTGCGAGTCTCTTGCGGGCGTTCTTCGAGGATCCGGCGGGACGACGAACGAGCGCCTGCGCTCCGGCCTTCGGCCGGTTCTCGCGGGCAAGGGGCCGCCTCGGCGGGGACCGTTTCCCCAGGGGCTTTTTCCCGGCGGCAGAGGGCCGCTTGACCAGGGGCTTTTTCCCTGCGGCAGAGGGGCGCTTCACAAGGGCACGCTTCGCGGCTCCGAGGGGCCTCCCCGCGAGGGATTTCTGCGGAACCGCGGAGGCCCTCTGAGTCACGAGAGGAGATCTCTGGACGGCGACGGGCCGGACCTCCTGCATCATTCCCTTGAAATAGACGTTTCCACGTTTTTCCCTCTCGACCGTCGTGAAAGGTCCATGCCCGGGGAACACGCGGGTCTCAGGGGGGAGCACGGCGATCTTTTTCTGGATGCTTTCCTTCAGTTTTTTCTCGCTCCCTCCGGGAAGATCGCTGCGGCCCACGCCGTCGAAGAACAGGGTGTCACCCGAGAAGAGGATGCCTTCCTTCTCGGCATAGAAGCAGACGCTGCCAGGGGTGTGACCCGGGGTTTCGAGAACGACGAGGTCCATGTCGAAGACCCGGTCTCCCTCCTTCAGCCGCACGTCCGCCTTCGGAAGCTCGTCGGCGTCCACCCCGAAAAAGCTCATCTCGTCCAGGCCGAGGAACTCGAGGTTCTCCCGGTGGGTCTCCCTCCCGCCCGTGCCGAGGAACCTGCGGTCGGAAGGGTTGATCGCGATGGGGAGCTTGTACCCCCGGGCGGCGTAGCTGTCGCGCAGCTTGCCCAGGGCGGCCAGGTGGTCAACGTGACCGTGGGTGAGCGCGATGCCGACCGGCACCATGTTCAGGACATCCACGCGGCTGGCGATCTCCGACTCGCTTCCGCCCGGATCGATAATGATGCACTCCTTTTTCGTGCTGGAGTAGATGTAGCAATTTGTCTTCCACGGGCCTACGACAACTCTTTCTACCATGATATAGTCGAGCCTAAAGGATCGCGCGCGCTTAATCAATACACGTCATGGCAGGACACCTCCTTCTGGTCATCGGCATCGCCGTCCTGTTCTACGCCGTGCTTCCGGCCCTCGGCGCCTTCCTCGCCCGCGGCCAGTGGCGGCGGTTCCGGAGGACCGTCACCCTGGTGTCCCACTACCCGACGGCGACCCCTGCCGTCGTCGGTCGGGAACGCTCCGCCCCCGTCGGGTACTACCGTTTCTTCGGGACCCTTGAAGCGATACAAGGTGACGACAGGATCTGGCTCACGAACGGACGCTTTTCGGTGGCCGCGGACCTCCGCAATGTCCGGGTATACCTCATTCCCGAGACGGAGAGCAGCGAACCTGTCTCGCTGTCACACCGCGGGGCCGCTGCCGCCTCCCTGGGCAGCGTGCCCTGGAACAGGATTTTCTCCCTGCCCGAGGGCACGCCGGTATTCGTGGGCGGAGCGCTGTTCTCCGAGGAAGGGAGGGGAGTGTTCCGCGACAACGGGCGGACCCGGCTCCTCGTGGTCATTCACGACTGCCCGAAGGAGAGCCTCGTCCTTCGTGCCATCAGCGGGGGCAGGCAGCGAAACGAGTACATGAACACTTTCACTCTCCCCTCGGTGGCAATTGGCTCACTCTCCCTGGTCCTGTTCGCCTTCACCCTGCTCGCCCTGCCCGAGCGTCTCGTGTCCCTGCTCGCCCTGACCGCAGGGCTCGCTCCCCTGTCCCCGTTCCTTCCGCCAGGATTCCCCCTGTACTTCGCCTACCGCTCCTACTGGAAGAAGGGGCGGCTCCTGCGGGTGCAGAGGGACGTGGTCCGCCTGCCCCTCAGATACTTCCCGGCCTCCGCGGAAGCCGTCCGAGGCCGGCGCGCCACTCTGCTTCCCGACATGGAACCCTACCTGATGATCCGCGGGACGCGGGACCGGGGCGATCCAGAGGTCATCGTGAGCGAGGGAGAGCGGATGACGCTCCCGCCCGGCATCTCGCGGGTCGAGGTGGACCTGCCGCGCGGAGGCATGCGACGTCTGAGGAGAAGCGAATGCGAGCTGGTCGCATTCTGCGGTTACACGGTCGAGGGGAACGGCGTTCGCCTGCGGAAACCCGATGACCCGATGGCGGGCAACGTCCTGCTCCCGGGCGACCCCGAGGTCCTCTCTCGAGAAAGCGAACGGGCCGCTCGGCGCGACGAGCTGGTCTCAGCGGCGTTCGTTGTTCTGGACGTTGCCGTGAACCTTCCCCTGGTGTTCATCCTGCTCTCCCTGGTCATCAGGTGAGGGGAGCCGGACGGCGGAGAATATCCTGATGGTCTTGCATGCCTCGACGAATCGCTGACCGTATATCGACGTGAGGACGGCCTCCGGTGCGGGCCCCTCGCTGAGGCGGAATCCTCCGTGCAGGGCGAGGAGCACCTTCGCCTGCAGGTAATAATCGAAAAAATCCGTTCCGAAGTACACACGGCCCCCGTCGCGGAGCTTTTCGTGCATCGTGCGGAGGGTTTCCATCGTGAAAAAACGGCGTTTGCGGTGCCTGCTCTTCGGCCAGGGATCGGGGAAATAGATGTGGAAGGCGTCCACGGAACCGGGCGGAAAGTTCCGGAGGAACACCTCGGCCGCGCCGTGCAGGATCTGCACGTTCCGCAGGCCCCGCTTCTCGGCCTTCTCCCTCGCCCGGCGGCAGCGCCTGGCCTTGATGTCGATGCCGATGAGCAGAGTGCCGGGCCTGCTCGCCGCGTAGGACGCGAGGAAGTGGCCGTTCCCGCAGCCGATCTCCACTTCGCAGCCGCCCGCACCGGCGCGGCCCGGCAGGAGATCCGCCGTCACCGAAGGTGACATTACAGTGCCGTCACCGCAGGCACGGTACTCCGTGCCGTAGGTGACACTTCGGTGCCATCACCGATGCCGCGGTAGTCCGCGGCTGAGGTGACATTTCAAAGCCGTCACCGATGCCTCGGTAGTCCGCGGCGGAGGTGACATTTTTCACTTCGCTTCTTTCTCTTCCTTTTTCTTCGCGTAGTTCACCGTGATCGGGCGGCCCTTCACTTCCAGACCCGTGAGCCTGCTGATCGCCTCTTCCGCCCTTGACCGGGAAATATCCACAAACGAGTACTTGTCGAAAACCCGCACGCCCCCGATGTCGCCCGCGGCGAGCTGGAGCTTTTCCGTGAAGAGCTCGGTAAGGTCGCGCGCATAGACGCGCCGGTTCCTCCCGACGCTCACGAAGAGCTGAGCATAGTCGCCGCCCGCGCGCGGCTCGGCCCGCGGCGTCCTCGGCCCCTCCGCTGGCCTCGGCGCCTCCTGCCGCTTCTGCGCCTCCGGCCGCCGGAGTGGCCGACCGGCCTCAGGGGAGCTCCGTCCGAAACGTCCCCTCTGACCCCGCGGGAGAGTCGGCACCTCGGAGGCCGGCCCTTGCGGAAGCACCGCAGAAGAGCCGCGCTGCCGAACCCCTGACGGGGTACGCGGCGGCTGTCCCGCCGCAGCCGATGGAAGGGCAAGCTGGGACTTCAACAGCGACGCCATGAACAGGGGACGGAGGAGAAACGGCACCTGCCTGCGGATCCGCGTCCGCAACCGGGCAAGCTCGGCCTTGTCCTCGTCCCGTATTCTCCTCAGCACACGGTCGATCGCTCCCGTGAGGAGCGCATTGTCATCCGGAAGCTCTTTCCTCTCGAACGCCACGCCGATCGCCTCCTGCAGCCTGCCGAGGTCCTTCTCCCGTTCGCCCAGCGCGATGATTGCCGCGCGTTTCAGCATCCCGCCGGGCGAACGGAGGGGACCGGTCGGGATATCCAGGAACACGATCTGGGAGGGTGCAAGATCCTCCACATCCGGGGCCACCCCGCCGGTGGCAAGCGGGACGAGCAGGACATCCAGTGCGCGCCGCGAGAGGGCCTGGAGTGCCTCTCTCCGGTCCGGCTGCTGCCGTCCCCCCGGGGGCAGGAGAGCCGCCCGTAGTCCCCGAGACCGCAGGAGGTCGATCATTTCCCTTCCGTCGGTCCTCGGAGAATAGAACGCAAGGACGGGCGGAAGCCTCATCCCCAGGATCACCCGCGCCAGGGACTCCGCCGAGGGCCGGCCGTCGGGGAGGATCGCGACGTGCGTGCCGAGGGCCGCCTCCGAACCGTCCTTCTCCTGGACTTCCATTGTGAGCGGGTGATGCAGCAGGGGGACCAGCTCGTTGTCCTCCGCCAGGGGAGGCCGGGCGAGCAGGATGATCCGCGGCCGCTCGGTCCATTTCGCGACGATGAACTGCACGTCCTTGACGAACTCCGCTCGGTCCTCGGGTGCAGGTTCCCGCACGATGACGGTCTGCAGCGAGCCGAAGGAGAGGCTGCCGCGCCGGATGTGGTCGATGACCCGCCCCGCGGTGCCCGCGATGACCGTCGCCTCACGCTCGAGACGCCGCTGCTCCCGACGCGCATCCTCGATCTCCCCGAGCGGCACGAAGGCGGGGGCATCCCTGACCGTCCGGGCAAATCGGGTGAACGCCCGGGCGACCTTCCCCACCTCCTCGGCATTGGGCAGAATGATGAGGGCCCGGAGGGCGGGTCCTGCCCCGCGGAGCGCAAGCGCGAGCGGCGCCGCGATCGCCGTGCTGGCGCCTGCCCCCTCGGGCACCTCCGCAACGGCGTCCCTGTCCTTCAGCAGGAGCGGAATCAGGCCCCGCTGGAGGGGGGTGAGCGACGCAAAGCCCGCGCGGCGGAATGTCTGGAGAACCTCGTCGTGGGATGGTACTCTTGCGGGGTGCATCTGTTTTTTGCGAGGATAGTTGAATGGCCGCACGGTGTCAAGGAAGGTTCACCATGAGAAGGGTTCTGTTCCTGTGCTTCGCCGTCCTTGCCGTGGGGCAGCCGGGGCTGCGGGCCGATGTCTTTCGCTTTGCGTATACCCGGGGAGAAAAGTATCGGATCGTGTCCCAGGTGCACGAATCGGTGTTTGTGAACGGGCAGTTCTCCCATAAATCCGACATCCTCGACAGAATCGCGGTCACGGTCTCCGACACTCGCGCCGACTCGGGGAACCACGACGTGTTGTACCAGACATCGGAGAGGGCCTACGGCTCGCAGGACGTCTACGACTGGAGCGAAGAGTACCAGTCCCGGTTCTGGCGCGACGGCAGGGGCGCCTACACGATCGACCCCTCCTTTTTCATGCCCATGGTCCGAAACGTCCCTCTCTTTCCTGAAGGAGACGTGCGCCCGGGCGACACGTGGACTGCGTCCGGAAGCGAGGTGCACGACTTTCGGCAGAACTTCGGCATCGAGAAGCCCTTCGGCTTCCCCATAACCGTGAGCTACACTTACACCGGCAACGAGGACCGGGAGGGGAGCGCCTGCGCGGTCTTCGCGGTCGACTACGAAATCTTCCATCCCGTCGGCACCCCTCCCGAGGGGGGAGCGCGCATGTACCCCGT
>Ga0187886_1002733_pt1 | contig 13800 bp, 12 predicted proteins | sample June2016WEW_20_1_FD_133001 | JGI IMG/M metagenome (GOLD analysis project Ga0187886, IMG submission 133001) | Peatland microbial communities from SPRUCE experiment site at the Marcell Experimental Forest, Minnesota, USA - June2016WEW_20_150 | ecosystem: Environmental > Terrestrial > Soil >... | reverse complement strand
TGTCGAACTGTGCTTTGTCTATATATTCGGCAAACTTGAAATTGCGAGGACGATACGTACCTGGGCCTATTTGAGCAAAAATTTCCTCATTAAATCCGCCCCCGCCGACTATTTCGTCCACCCTGCGTACCAGACGTTCAAAAGAAAATTGTGTGCCTACAGTCAAAAATATCATATTACTGCGCCCAAGTATTGAATCGACCTTTTTTCGTCAGCAAGTTCAGGCCACTGGACGAGGAACAAATCCGCCACCCATTTTACCATTCTTCCAGACAGCGATATCCTCTCAACGTTTGTAATGCTGTCAATCCATACTATCCTGGCACCGATAGCTTTTGCCAGGAAACTTGTTATGCAGCCGCAGGCGGCGCCGGTGCTGATGACTACGCGTGGTCTTTCCCTAAATATTATTTCGATGCAACAAAACAGCACCTTAAAAACGCGCCACAGCTGCTGCCTGTTGCACTCGCCAACCACATAGACGCTGCCACACTGCTGCAACTCACCCCTGACGACATCAGAAGTCGTTATGAAGAAAACCTCATGTCCTTGCCAGCAATCAGACAGCCGCAACAACTGAGTCAGGTGTCCGCCCGAGGACGCAACCAGACATATTTTTAAATTCGCCTGCATTTTACCAGATTTTGGTCCTTCTTTGTATCGGCCGCCACAATATCTGCGGCCAGTAAACCGGCTTAATCCGCAGCACATTTTTCAACAACCACACATACTGATTGCGCCTCAACTTAAGATCGCGAGAACTAAAATCGGTTTCATAACTTTCCTGGGAACGGTCATAAGACGATTCGGATGCCAATAAATCGCATCGGCGTCTTATCTCGGCATCGAGTGATGTTTTCCTGTCGCCTGTCGCGAACAGTGGCCGATGTTCTTTGTCTTTTACCAAAGGGACATACGACCAATCAACGACATCGCCTCCGGACATAGTTATGCTTAGCGCCATCGACCAGGACGTATCCTCAAGAAAACAATCAAAAACAAAGTTGCCTAAGCTGTACGCTATTAGCCCTTTACCATATCGCTCAACTCCCTGGACAACATGCGGATGATGCCCTGCCACCAAAGAAGCTCCGGCATCGATTATGCTTCTGCCGATTTTCCTTTGGTGGATATTGGGACGATCCATTAATTCGTCACCCCAATGAATTGAAACCACAACTGTCCTGCCCTGGCTGGAAAGATGTTTTACCATGCGCAACAATTCATCCAAATCAATCCCGCCGTCATAAGCATACTTTTCTTTCAATAAGCATATTCCCAGGACCGAAACGATTTGGTCATTCAACGGCACCTCGGCCACCTGAACACCAGGCAGAAAAACGCCGTCTTTGCCTGCGCCGGCAACCTGGATACCAGCTTTTTGCAACGACTTTACAGTATCAACCGCAGCGTCATAACCATGTTCCATAATATGATTATTCGCGACACTGGCTACCTCAATTCCCCAATCGGCAATATACTTCGCTGTTTGAGGTCTTCCCCGCATATGAATCGTTCGAAGAATATTTTCTCTGCGACCAATGTTCGACAAAGCACATTCGACATTGCACAGCGCCACATTGTGCGACTTGATATAATCGACAATCGCAGGTTGTATAAAATTTCTGCTGTATTTACTGATGGCGGAATCAACGCCGTGACCAATTGTATAGAACGAATCTCCACACATCACGTCACCGAGACAGACAATCCTACAATCGCTCATTTAACAGAATCCCAAATAATAATATTCAGATACAGGTGATTATCGTTTGGCATCTATTGCGCCGGTTATTATTTCCGACAGCCGTTCTATATGACTGTCCCAGCTGTGTTCCCTGGCAATATCTATCCTCTTTGCGGCTCGCCATGTCGCATCATTATGCAATTCCAGCACGATTGCGTCACAGAATTCCTTCTCATTTTGGGCAATGCTAACCACATCCGAATACATGGCGACCTCATCGATTGGAACAGATACTATTGGTCTGCCGGAGGCCATATACTCGAAGAATTTGAGAGGGTTGCAGAACCTTATCCATTTATCCACTTTCCATTGAAGCAGGCACACATCAAAACCCGCACAAATGAAAGGAATCCGCTTATAAGGTATTTTACCGAGGTGATATACATTGCGTAATTTCAAGAGTTTCACATAGTCGCCGCCGGTAATCTCACCTGCAAGAACAAATGAGACATCCGGCAACCGTGTGGCACAATATCGCAGAAGCTCAACATCATTGGAGGCCGTCAGAGTACCGTAATACCCCGCGATGGGTTTTGGAATACCAGCCAACTCCTCAGCCACCTCGTTGTCATTATTGGCGGCCTGACGGAAAAGCTCAAAATCAACGCCGTGAGGGAGGTAAAACACATTTTCTCTCTGCCCGGCTTTGGTTTCATAAAGCCGACGAGAAACACATATAAGAACGTCACTGCTTTCACTGATTTTTTGCTCTCTGACTCGTGACATATTTTTGTTTGAGACATAATTACATTCTTCAAACAAATCCGAAACGTGATATATAACAATTTTGTTATCAAACCAATCCAGGGCGTCCGCCGCACGCACGTTTTCCATCCAAAGTACCGGTTTTGAGAACCCCAAAAACAAACACACAAGCTTAATCTGCAATTTCAGAAAAACATTGTTGATAGCATCAATTATTGGTCTGCCCTGCAGGGGGATAAAAACAGGACTAAACACATACAATCTCTTTGCAGGTCGTTTCAGGCATTTTACAATGCTTTTTATTTTTCTGGCGATGCGCCTGGACATTCCGCTTTTAGTTCCGCCTGAGAAATCGGAACTGAACGGATTGATATAAAGCACCTTGTTCTTCGCGGTAAACCGTGACATTATATGTGTGGCGCAACTGGGGTTCATACCCCACCAGTCCGAAGGTCCGAAACAGATTATATTACGCCCTTCAATCATAATAGTTCTTAATTTGCGGATAGCTTTTTAGAAATAACAAAGGACAACGCTTTTCCACTTGCGGTTCTGCTGATTTTTTCCACAGGGCGGACGTTAATTTTGAAATCAGCCGGGAAGTTGTCTGCTATCAGAGATTTTAGCGTGTCGGCATCTTTCTGGCCAAATCCACTGAGCGGAACATATTCGAGAGTCATAACATCCCGTGATTCCTGAATCACCTGCCCCTCCAGAACCGGCATCTTTTGCATAGCGAACAGCACATTTTCCATTATTGCCTCAACCGCCGATGCGCCCAACATTCTGCCGGATGGTGTAACAAGAATATTGCTTTGCCGCCCAATAATCCTTTTCACCACCGGAAATGCTCTGCCGCACTTACAAAACGCGTCAGCGAATTGCACGAGGTCGGCCGTATCATACCGAATCAAGGGCATCGCCATATTCCAGAATCCGGTAGCGACAATCCGGTAGCAATCCTCATTAGGGGGCTCAGCAGGTATAAGCTCGGTTAAACCATATTCGGGTATAATGTGGTAACTATCGTGTTCGCAGGTATGGATATAGCACACCCGCTCACTGCTGCCATAAAAGTCATATACTTTGCAGTCAAAAACCTTTGAAATTGTTTCTTTCTGCACCGGGTCAATCGTCTCGGCTGTGGTTAGAACTGCTTTAAGCGGTATTTGGATACCTCTATCCAAACATCCTTTAGCCAGAATATAAGCCGCTGAGGGATGTGAGACCAGTACCTTTATCTTGTAGTCGATGATTGCATTAACGTAGATGGGTATTTTATCAGCAGACAGATGAAAAACAGACAAGGTTAGCTCTTTCATTGCAGCGTCGTAGACATAAGGTTCTTCAGATTTCTGCGATGGAGAGAGGATTACGCGTGCCATCAGGTACGCCGATCGGTCCCGCAACCCGATGCCTGCCCAATCAAACTGTCTCCGCACGAATGCATGTTCGTTGGCAATAGAATTCAGGTCCCGTTTTAGCGTAAGACGCTCACCCGTTGTCCCACCCGTGTGGGCAGTACGCAGAAACATCTTGCTAAACTCTCTGGAGAACAGCTTCTCACCTGCGGCCTTAACATTAGATTTTCGCAGTATCGGAAATCTGTTGATATCTTCGAGACTTCGTATATCAGCCGGTGTGAATCCGAGACCCGTCATCATTTCTTTATAATAAGGCACCATATCGTAAGAGTAAGTTACTATTCGCTTCAGCAAATCAAACTGTAGTTCGTTCAATTGCTCTGCATTTAACCACTGAGTTTTTGCCAACCATTGACGCCTCTTCTGAAATGGTCCGATGTGCCGCTTGATCAAGCAAGCCTTTGCACCATTTAAAGTAGCTATGATGTCTTTGAAACTGATAATCTTTAACCTCATTCTTAATTCCAGCTTTGTAAAAAACCAAGCTGCTGTGACAAGCCGGCCAAGGCCTCTATCTGGCTTAGCTAAAAGCGGCAGATGACAGAAATACCAAGACTAACGACTTGCATGATTTGTATGGTTTACCTTTTATTTGCCGGGCTTAATTTTGTTAAATGTTTCAGCAACTTCAGATGAGATGGCAACCAATTCTTGCGTCAAAGTTTTCAACTTCCTCATAGTACTCGCAGGCAACGTATCTCTGAAAGCTCTGCATGTCCATATAGCACACCGGATAGGTCTGTCTTCCGGTTGTAAATCACAGCCAGTTGGTAACAAGTTGGGGCACTTTGTATTAGTTGCATTGGAATTAAATTGCGGAGCATTAAATGCTACTATTCTGTTCCAAAGAAGAACGGCTATTGGCTCTTGTTTTGGCAGGCTTCCATACTCATCTATAGGTCTGTCCGAAAATCGCCTGATCCAGTAATCTATTGTAGTAAAATGATTATAATTTCCTCTGCAGCATAACCCTTGACATTGCAGGCACACATCAGTTCCCTCGCACAAGGCGATGATTTCCTTCTGCAGCCGCCTGCGATTGTCATTAAGGTTGTTCAACTTAGATGGTAAAGGTTGCAGGCCATATGCTAACATATGAAATCGCCTGGTAGGTAGAGTAAACCACGAAAAACACTTAATCATCTTTAGTATCTTCATAACGTCATATCTACATCCTTTCCTGTTTTGATGCTAAAACTAACTTGCGTTGTGGAAAATAAAAATCATTCTCAAGTCCATATTTTTAAATATCGTTTTCACCTGTATTATTTATTGGTTTTGACCAATAATCCTTTATGTCCATGAAGTAATTTGAATACGCCCTTGGAATATACTTTGACTATACCCCAGTAACTAAGACGATTTTGGGGTGAGATAATCGTCCTAATAAGCCAAAATGGAACCCTGATTGAAAAAAATACTCCGGTCAATACGCAAGCTGATATGTATGTGGCTTTAGAATAATGCTTAGCTATAAATTGCAGAATAGCACCCCGCAACTGCAACGTCTTTCCTGCAGCCATTTTTGAGCTGCTTGCTCCGCCAAAATGGATAATCTGCCCGACTGGCGCAAAAACAACCTTCCAGCCCGCTTGCTTGAAACGATAGCACCAGTCCGTCTCTTCGCCATACATAAAAAATCGCTCATCCAGCACTCCAACTTCTTCAACGGCCTGACGCCTGACAAGCATAAAGCAACCAGTCACAACTTCAACTTCGCGAGTATCATCTCTGTTCCACCAGGTCATTTGCTCGCGACCCAAAAATCTGCTTCGCGGAAAGAGCTTATACAAATAGATACTCGAAAGAATCATATTCAGCAGAGATGGAAACATAAAACAAGTGGGCTGCAATGTACGATCCGGATTGAGAACCCGGCAGCCCACAACGGCCACTCGTGATTCGGAATCCGCAAAAGAAACCACCTCATCAATTACATTTCCCAGCACAACAGTATCGCTATTCAACAGAAGGTAATATCGCCCTTTCGCGGCGTTTATGCCGATATTGTTGGCAGCGGCAAAACCTTTGTTCTCCTGGTTCTCCACAAGAATAACACGCGGGAATTCACGCTTTACCATTTCGATGGAACCGTCACTCGAAGCGTTGTCAACAACGATTACTTCGTATGTACAGCGGACATTCTGTTCGTATATTGAGCACAGACATTCCTTCAACCGGTCTTTTGTATTCCAGTTAACAATGATTATCGAGGCATCAATCATATAACAACTTAAAGTAGTCAATCCGGAAAAGCTATTTATTTTACAGGTGACACCGGATAGCGCCGGTAGCTCCTCAATGCGGGATATTTTTGAAGGATATTCACAAACCCAGGATTATGCTGAAGTGCGGCTAAAATCTTAACATTTGTTTCGCTTACAATTCTCGGCATCGCACCGCAGAAACCAAAAAGCAGATACAGAATCGTCTTAGGCGGCCCGAAAAGAGAAACCGAAAACAAACCAATCAAAATCCCAAAGAACGCTCCTGCCAGCGACCAAATCATACACCTGTCCGGCTCCGACATGCTCGCCTTAAAAGCCCTGACAATCTCCCTTACAGCAACTATCACCACGGACATAAAAGGAATAAATCCCACCAGCCCATATCTGCATAGAACCAACAGGTAATGATTAACCATATCTGTCTGGCTACGGTTATCTATCTGGAACGACCATCCGGGATCTACCAAACCGAACCCAGTAAGCCAGTGGCCTGACATTCCGCCTTCAAATATCGCCACGTCAATGAGTTTGCTGCGATACCATGCCGTTTCAGGACTCATCGTGTATCCCCCCAGCACATCATAAAAATGTCGATTGCTGATTATCTCCACGCAACCACACATAACGACTGTTACCAGCATGGCTGTCCTCCAGTATCTGCGCCAGCGGTAACAAACAATAAAAACAACCGCTAAAATAATTACGAGAATAGGCCCGCTCGATACAGAACTAATCGCTCCGATAATCATAAAAGCAATGCCGGCTTGGTAGAACAGCTTGTTATTTTGTACATTACGCAATAAACCTGCACACACCGGCCCGAACATCGCAAAAAACATTCCGAGCATTATGGAATCAGAAAAAGTAAGCTCTGGTCGGAAGAAACCATTTCTTATTCTGGCATTGTATTCCCTAAGAAAGTCAAACGGATTTGCTCCCGTAAGGCACTGATAACAGGTGAGCACCGCGAATGGGACAGAAATAAGCAGAATACCTTTCAGTAAACGCAGGTATTCTTCCTTGCTGACCAGAATAAGCCGGACGGCAAAATACGGTATCGCCATATCAAACACCGCGCCAATTCTGTTCTTAATAAGGTCACTCAATGAACCATTTGTGGCGCCAGTAGCTATTTCGGCCACAAAACACAATATTATAAGTTTATCGAGCCATATCCATCTGAAATACTGTGGTAGATTCGTGCCTAAAAATAATTTTGCGAAAATAGCAAGGGTAATTACTCTCGAAGCCGTTATATCAAATGACGCAACCTCAACAGCCAGATAAGACGGATACCACACAAGAACAGCTATGTAAACAACCAGGCCGTAAACCGGACGGGTGAAAAATATCAGCACACAGCCAACTACGGCCACCAAGATTGTTAATCCCTGCGATTCCATTTTACGTCATAGACCAAACAGATCTTTGTCCCTGGCCGAGCTATTTTCGCCAGGAAAGCTGCTTTTCATCCAGGATATTCACTAATCGGCGAACACCAGGCAACTTTTTCAGAAGCCGGACAAATCTTGTTGCGTATTGTTTCTCTACATATATCTCTCTGTCTTCAAAATGAGTCCGTGTTCTATGAAACAGCTTAATTCTGTTCCATCGACCACTGCGTGTAGTACCGCCAACATACTTTCGAAATCCATATTCCCACCGCAGTAACCTGCTTAAGCTTATGTCCTGGTCGGATATATATTTGACCCATGCTGTGGGTACATAAAATGTGGCAATATTAGTAGCAAAAATACTAACCACTGGGTTTTCTTTGTTCGCGCTCAGTCGTATCTCTGATTGGAGCATAATCGCCAACTCCCTGACTGCCCGGAAAATTAGAAAACAAACCGGGACAGGAAAATCGAAAGACCATTCGTTGTCCAGGGCAATCCATCTCTCGCCGTTAACGAATATGTTACGCGGCGTTAAGTCAAGCAATCCACGATTGAGGCAGTCCATCTTTAGCTTATTTTCGCTGGTATCCTGAGCAACTGTTCTGAGAAATTCATCTGGCAACAAATGTGTTCTCGGCAAAGCGTATATCCGTTTTACGTACGACTCAAATAACTTATTTGCCGACTGATAATTGCCGTGCAGCAGATATTCCGCTATTTTATCCTGCAATGATGGATATGCTAAATACTCGTATTCAATCCGTTCGCCCTTGAGAGTGCCGCATAGGACATCAAACTGCCCCCTGAGATATTCGAGATTAAATATTTCTTTCTCAGGTATGGTCTTCAGGAACGGCTGCGATTCTTCTGTAGTCGCACATTTATAAACGAGCTTGCGTCCGGACTCCGTAGCTATTACCGTGTGTATCTGAAATTTTCTCAGTCGCCAAACATTTTCAGCCACTTTTACGTCAGCAGTGCTGTCCTGTTTTAAGCCGGTCGTATTCTTATGGTCTGTTTTTTTTATGTCCATCTTGGTTGGTATATGTGTTGTTCCAGTCATTTTAGAGCTAACGGAATTTTGTCTCGCCAACGGCCCGAGACGACAGTTTCCATCGCCGCCTCCATCTTTTGCGCAGCATTCGACCACGATAAAGTTTGAACCGTTTCCAAAGCACTGGTCGCAAGCCGGATTTGTTTAACCCTATCGTCTGAAATTTCCAGTATCGACTCTATAATTTCCTCAGGAGATTCTTTCCTCACCATTACTCCATTTATTCCTGACTTTACAAAATCGCCGGGACCACCGCAATCAGTGGTAACTACTGCACAGCCACAAGCCATTGCCTCCAAAACAGGCATACCAAATCCCTCGCTTCGACTGGCGCAAAACCAGACCGAGCATCGCGAGTAAATTCCCCTCGTCTGCTCAACTGAAGGCAGACGATAATACTGAACCGCCGATAACAACTTTTCAGGTCTGGGCCACACACCGAAACACAAGAGAGGAATTTGGGGCCGCAATTCATGCAAACGGGCAAACACCGATATAATTGTTTCCGGGTCTTTTGCCACGCCAGGGCCAAACACTGTCCCAATACCCGTTCTCTCGACATGGTCTCCATCCGGAAAATACTCTGATATATCTATGCCATTGGGCACTACAGCGACAACGTTGTTATCTCCCGCCTTTATCAATTCCATGCCAACATAACTGGAAACCGCAATTTTGGGTATATCCTCACTCCATGATGTACGACGCAACTCAGGATTGCGTAAAGTCAGCCCGTGGACATTGAAAATTTTTGCGCCGCATTTTTCGGGAAGATTTAACATTTCTTTAACACAATCCGGCCCCACCGACATTACCACATCTCCATCACCTACAAGCTTCGCGTCAAGAACCTTAAAGGAAGCAAATTTGCCTTCGAACCGGTCAAGCCAATCCTTTTGCGTAACTGCAGCAACTCTCCTAAACAAATATCTTGCCGCAGTTTTGAAACTGAAACAATCTTTGCGATAGAGAATTTGCACATCGTGCCCTCTATGCAGCAATTCGCTTGCCATTCGGACACTCACACGAACCCCCCCGCTAAATCCTCTGCCGGGCAGTAAGAAGATGATTTTCATTCTAAATTACTTTAGCATGTCAACTACAACTTATTTTCGAACGACACACAAATCGCCCACCGTTCTCAGATATGACCAAACCGCATGTTTGTTGACGGATTCAAGACAAAATACAAATGCGAATACCGCGTATATGCAGGCAACAATTATGCCTTTTGAAACCAAAAGCACATAAGAGCCGGCGGAAAAACTCATCGCGACAGATACTGTTCCCACAGCAACCAAAATAGGGCCTATTAGAGCAAACCACAGGTATTCGCCAAATCGAATACCAAAAATACGAGAACAATACGCCGGCTGAATCAGAATCTTGGTCACCACTGCCGGTATTGCCGTCCCAAGAGCAACACCAACCATCCCAAATTTGGTAACAAGCAGCAGTGACAGTACAAGGTTGGCTAAACCTTCAAGTATTGTCTGATAGGCATAAAACGGATGCTTTTTCACCGCCTGCAGCGCATTCTTGGACACATCCGTCATAATTTCAGGAATCAGGCCGGCTGACAAAACTATAAATACTTTTGCCACAACTACCGGATCGCTGATATCCTTATGCACCCACAATCGCAAAAAATCAAACACCAGGGCAATACACACCGCACCAATGCCTGCCGCGGTGACCGCAACAATATTCGAGTAGCGCATAACCTCCTTCTTGAACTCGTTCATATCCCTTCCGGCTATAGCCGAAAGCCGCGGTTGAGTAACACCGCTTAGCGCAAGAATACTGCTCGACATATACCCATATAAAATAGCCCCAATTCCATACATTCCAACTGCGTTCATATCCAGAAACTTGGCCACCACCACCGCATCGAGCTTGAAACGCAATGTGTTGCCTATATGGATAATACTGGCAAAAAAGCCGAACGCAAAAAGGGATTTAATAACAGCCAGCTTGGTATTCGCAAAACCGACAACGATATCCTTAAACCATATTTTAATTATCAGCCAACTGAAACAAATCTGAAAAATCGCCAGTGCGAAGCTAAGCTGCCCCAGAGCCACAAGCCCTCCGCCGCGCGAAAGCAAATAATACGTCCCTGTTCCTCTCAGTATCGCAATCAATATTCTCAACACATTGGCCATCACAAATCGCTCATGACCAAGTATCACCACTATCAGCACATTGCCGGGAAGCATTACAGCCGTAGTGGCACCTAACAGCCAAACAATCTGACGGAAAGACGAGAAATCTTCGGCGTTTACTTTGAAAAACGTTGCCAGCGGTCCCGCAAGCAAGAAAGTCAGGCAAAGAACAATAGCACCAACTACGCCGAAAACCAAAAGAGAGCCGCTCACGACCTCATTTGTCGAACTGTAATCGCCCCGCCCAACATACCGAGCAACATACCGCATCACCGCTGACGCCACACCGAAGTCCAGCAGCCCATAATAACCCATTATCGTGCCAACCAGCGTCCAAATACCATATTTTTCTGTGCCCAGACAGCCCAGAATGAATGGAATTAACAAAAAACCCACAACAGTATTCACGCCAAGCGCCACCAAGTTGCTAATCGCATTCAATTTCAATGACGGCAACTTCGTAACAGACGTTGGAGATTGTGTAACTATCGAAGATTTTTTTCCCGGATACTGGTTAATATTTGCGAACTCCATACTCTTCGAACAGATTACAGATTCCGTATAAACACAGTTTATAAAAAGCTCTCATATTAAAATCTTTTTTGCCAAAATGTTACGAGGGTTTGCTGCCCACCGGCTTCATTTTACTAATAACATGCCAAAACAACGCTACGAAAAACCCTGTCGCGAAAAATGATGGGACCATTCTTATGCCCGTGGGCGAATAACCCCTCCACACAAGATAAATCTTACTCGCTATCCCAATGCAGAATAACAACGAGCCGGCAATATCCACCCACAAATACCATTCTGAGGATAAAAGACGTCTAACGGCATATCGCACGGTTAATCCCACAAACATCAGCCCGACGGCCAACAATATTGCCATAGCTTTCCAGAACCGGACTTCCTTGGTATATACCTCAGTCGCAAGATACACGCACCGGCCCGACTCGCCAGGCCACAAACTTGCAGGCAGTAATCCCCCCCAAAAACTTCTTTGCCGCCAAAGCGCATTTGCCGCACGATATCTCGCATCCGTCAAGCTTCTATCCCGCTGAATCAGATGTTCAAACGTTACCACTTTTATCGTTGGTATCGCCGTCAGTTTTTGTAAAAGACGTTCAAAACGTTCGAAACCCAAAAAACGTCCTTCCTTGCCCGTAAACTTTATCATCTGGGCTGGATGAAACAAAACTACGATTACAGCTTCATCCGGCAAGGCGCCTTTATCTAACATCGATTCCAGTTCCCAAAGCTGCGCTGTAAACGGGACAATGATCAACTCCCCGTCAGATTCAGCATAGTAATCGCGGTCCGCAGAAAGGACACGAAAGCCGCTCTGCAAAAGAGCTTTAGCCGTGTAATTATCCCACCCATTCCATGGCGGGATAAAAGTCGTTATATCTTTTATTCCAATCGCCTCGCACAGTATTTCTTTGCCGGATTTTATATCCAACAATTGTGATTTAAAATCACGCTCACGAAATTCCCCAATCCTATGATTTACAGATGCGCGATTAGTATGTGTGTACCCATGTTGTGCGACTTCAATCGTCCCATTTTCAACACCGCGTTTGATAAATTTTACTTTTTCGTCGTCTTCGCCAAAAGAGACGCTGCCTGTCCCGTATTCTCCAAACGAATCATATCGAGGGATAATTCCAATTACACAGCACAGACCATATTTTTCAAACATCTCTTCAAGATGCTGTTCCGCCTGCCATATTTGACGCCGTAATTCATTTATATCTCTTACGCCCCGCTGGTCGGCAGAAAGGTCATCATACCTAAACACCACATAGGTCTCCCCCTCAACTTCGGCGGGTATAGCTATCACCACAACGAGCAATAACGCCCAAAATAATAATCTAAAGGAGGAAATTTTGAACATACTCCGTTCTCGTGGGTTACATTGGAAAAATCAACGCAACCTCTTTCTTTTTTGCTATGAATCTTTTTTTTGTTACTTGGTACTTTTGACATTACCACTGTAAGGTTGAATAGCTTCTGCCGACCTGACCTTGCCGTTCTCGTCGGGTAGAAAGTCAAGTATGATGTCGGTTATCTCTCCAGCGGCCTTTCTTACCGAACTTTCCACCACAGAACTTATCTGAACCTGGGCTATGTATCGACTCGGGTCCCTGGCAAGATTGGCTTTGCGGTTAAACAACCCGGAGAAATCACTTTCCGTTGCTGTCATTCGACCATTTCGTACGTAGAAACTCAAGACAACGACCTCGTCAAGTGCAGGGGCCGGCTGGCGGAATCTCTGCACCAGACAATCTGTTTGCCGACCATCTTGTGACGTAAACTGCGATGTTTCGGTGGCCTCTTGCAGCCACCCGTTCGCCGGATAACATACACCCGGCCGATGCCCGAGCATCCCGCCTGGTCGGGTCGAGCAATAGACCACATAAATATCTACCCATATCTTATCGGCAGAATTAACGTATCTTCGGCTGAAATAATCGTCGGCATAGTTCTTCTCCATATACTCCCTTGTGGTAGCGGGAATGGGCAGTTCACTGCCGACCCAATTGCCAAACTGTATGGGGAAGTCGCTCAGAGGAACAGGAAGTGCAGTCGGCTTTTCCCAAAGAAGATTTAATTTGTGCCCCGAAACACGATAGGCGATACCCACAGATACCAGCAGCAAAACGGCCAGAATCCAGGCAAACCATACCGGCGTTTTGCCCGCGGCGCCACACATCTGTCTGAAAACTTTCACAGGTTCTCTCAATTGCCTATTCTCAAATAAATACGCCAAACGGAGCAACCCCAAAGTAGCACTCTAAAAATCCACAAAACCTCTTATTGAGCCCAAAAAACACGGATATTTATAAAAAAATACAGACCGACTCTTGAGGTCTCCGAGTAACTTGTTTTATTTTACTCGGTCTGCAAGCTCTTGTTCAAGGCAAATTTTGGCAAAAACTAAGAATTTAGCAGTCCCAATGGCAAGTTCCGATAATATGCTTGAATTTATCTATTTGATACATTAGGATGCTCTCTTGTGCTCAACAAAAACTTGTTTTTCGGCTAAGAACTCAAATTATGGCAAAAACCCAATAATGCTT